>Ga0209491_10008154_pt1 | contig 13433 bp, 5 predicted proteins | sample BON02_FD_187213 | JGI IMG/M metagenome (GOLD analysis project Ga0209491, IMG submission 187213) | Freshwater microbial communities from Lake Bonney liftoff mats and glacier meltwater in Antarctica - BON-02 (SPAdes) (version 2) | ecosystem: Environmental > Aquatic > Freshwater > Ice > Glacier... | reverse complement strand
ATATATTGAGAGAGAGAGAGAGACTCTCCTGAGCCATCCCCCCTCCCCCCAGAGACGAACCGGTACGTGCGCACCTGCGCCGTGCTCAAGCTCTATGCATATATATATATATATAAATATATATATATATATATATATATATATATATATATATATATATATATATATATATATATATATATATATATTATATATACATATATATGTATATATATGTATAGAGAGAGCGAGAGACTCCCATAAGCCAACCCCCCTCCCTCCCCCCACAGAGACGAACCGCTACGTGCGCACCTGCGCCGTGCTCAAGCTCTACGCCTCGCTGCGCGCCGGCCGCGCCCTCGAGCTCGTCATCCCCGAGCTGGCCATCACGCCCCTCCCCGAGGCGGTCGCGCTCGCCATCCCGCCAATCGACTTTGCTGGCCGCCCCGCCGCCGCCGGCACTGGCGCCGCTGCTGCTACGCCCGCGGCGCCCACCAAGAAGGAGGCCGCCGCCAAGCCAAAGGAGACCAAGAAGGAGGCCAAGGGCGCGCCGGCGGTCGGCGCGGCCAGCACGCTGGCCGAGGCGCTCTCGGCGCTGGTGGGCGCCTACGCCGCGCCGGTGGCCGCCGCGCCGGCCGCGCTCGCGCCGGCCGACGGCGCGGCGCCGAGCAAAGAGGCGTTGCTTGCTACGGAGTGGTCGTCGCAGCTCTGCTTGGCCGCAGAGGGAGAGCGCTGCAAACTGCGGCGCCGGCTGGGCGCGCTGGCTCGGTACGGCGTCTCGGTCGTGGCGGAGCTCGAGAGGCAGGCCAACGGGCTCCAGTCGGACCTCGACGCGCTGCTGGGCGCCAAGATGGCACGGGAGACGGCCGCGGTCGGCGCGCTCTCGAGCCTGCTTCGCGCGGCGGCCGAGGCGGGCGACGTGGTGCCGCACTCGCTGGCGCTAGAGGGAGAGGCCATGGTGATCGACGAGTCGCTGCTGCTGCTGCCGCCGCCGCCACCGCCGCCGCCGCCTCTCGCCGCGCCGACGGGGAGCGACGACATGTTCAGCGTGGCGCAGCTCTCTGCACTGGGCTCGCGGCTCGAACGCCTCTCGTCGGGGGGCCTGCTGCCTGCTGCCAGCCTCTCCGCCCTCCTCGAGCAGCTGTCTATGGGCTCCTTCGATGCCGCCGAGCCGCCGCTGCCGGTGCGCTGGCGCCCGCTCGGCGCGCCAGCCTACGCGAAACTGGCCGCAGGGCTGTCAGCGGGCGAGCCGCCCCTCGTCGCGTGGCGCGCCGTGGTGGCGACGCTGGCCGCCGTGGCGCGCCCCTCCACCGAGGCACTACTTGCGATGCTCGAGGGTGGCGCGCGCGCCGCTGGACGCCTCGAGCTCTTGGGCGAGGAGCCGCAGCCACCAGAGATTAAAGTGGTACCAGAGGGAGAGGAGGCGGAGGTGGAGGTAGAGGTAGAGGTAGAGGAGGCGGAGAAGGAGGAGGGGCCGGCGCCGCTGAGGCTGAGTCGCGAGCAGTACGATGCGCTGACGCTCTGGTTCGAGGCGGCGGAAGAGGTGCCCGAGCAGGCGGAGCTCAAGTCTAGCCTCTTCGACCTCTTCGCACCCGACGGCAGCCTCGACCTGCCCAAGCTGCTGCTCTACTTCTGCGACGACGCCGCAAAGGCCTTTTCGGTCGTGGGATTCCTTCGCGCGCCGAGCGCGGGCGAGGTCAACCCGAAGCTCGCCCAGGCGGCGCGCGCGATGCTGTCCAAGCGAGAGCTCTCGACGCTGCTGCACCGCGACGCGCCGCTCGCCAAGGGCGTCGCGCAACCCGACCACGCCGACCCATGGTCCGCGGCCGCGCTCGACCGGCTGTGGGGCGAGGTTGGGCTGGACGAGGAGGAGCTGATGGCCCACGCGCACATGGCGCGCCACCCGCTCGGCCGCGCCATGCTGGACGCGTGCAAGGCGTACCGGCGCACAGACCCCTACGGGCTCGTCGCCTCGCTCCACGCGAAGGCGCAGAACGCGCTCAAGATGTGAAGTGGGGCGGAGTCTACGGGGGGGGGGTGGCGATAGAGGGGGGCGTGGCGATAGATTCCCCGTGTGAATGTGAACACAACAACCCTGATTCCCTAGATGCGCGACTGTTCCCCTCCGTGGTGTTAGCTGTCGCGCCTGCTGTGACCATGGACGAAGCATCTTCTCTGTCGGTGGGCTTGCCTGTGGAGAGGGCGACGGGGGAGAGGGAGCAGAGGAGCGAAGTTGTGGGCGTCCTACGTGTGGTCATGGGGTGCGGCTTGAGGGCCGAAGGTGGCCGCTGCTGTGCTGCAGAGCCGAGCAGGCGCGCAGCATCTCGCGCTGAGCTAGCGAGAGCTTCCCTAGCTTCGCCAACTGCATCAGAGCCGGAGCCTGTGCTCTTAGGGTGAACCCGAGCTATGGCCGTGTGGCTACCTATCGGCGTGTCTAGCGCTAGCGCTATAGCGCTATATCCTAGCGGTGTCGTCCATGGGGGTCATCAGCTTGTCTCTGGCTGTGGTCTTGTGTGGTTGTGGTGCTTGGAAACGTGCGAGCGCACGTGGCGCGAGGGCGGGCAGACATAGAGTTTGAGCGGGGTGGCGGGACGATCTCCTTCCTCTCTCTCTCTCTCTATATATATATATTAATAATTAATATATAGGATATATATATATACATTCAATGTACATTCACATTCATCCTATTATTATTATAAATATAAACAGAAAAAAACGCGGCCAATCAGTCGTCGCGGTAGTGTGTAGTGTCCACTCAGTGTCGTGTGTCGTGTATGTGCGCCGCCGCCCTCCCCCTCCCCCCCTCCTCTCTGCTGCCAGCTGTATATGTATATCACACGCGGGCGGCCCCGCCCGCCGGGGCGCGGTGTACGCGACATTACGTTACACGTTACGCGGGCGAGGAGACGGCGGTGCCGCGGGGCGGTGTGTGGCCGCCTCGCATCGTCACCACGGAGAGGGTCTTCTCTGGGGCCACTCACTTACGTAAAATAAAGAAACCTGAGACCTCGGCGAACTGATTTCTGATTTCCTTCCTGCGTCCGTATGCGTATATGTGTATACTGTGAGCTGAGCTCTTACTCTTACGCGACGACACACACACACACACATACACATGCACACTTATACATATAGTGTGGACGAATCACTCACAGCACGAATCAGAAAAAAACGTCGCACTTATACCTATACTTATATATTATTATATTCTTATATATATATATATATTATATATATGTATAATATGTGTCTTGGTCTTGTGTACAACTTGTGTGAAAATCGCCGTATAGCATCGTGTAATCGTGATCCACGGGTCCACACGGATTTTCCGTCTTGTGCTTGTGCTTCACAAAAACACAACCGTCTGCCAAGTGCCAGATACGACGATCAATCTCTCAATCTCTTTAAGCTCCAAGAAAAACGCCACACACCCCGTCACCCATCACACTCCTCACGAGAAGAGGTGCGGGAAGCTGGCGAGCAGATCCTGCGACTGGGTGCCGCTGGTCGGGTGGAAGCTGAGCCCAACCTCGCTCAGCGTCCGCTCGCCCTCGCCGCCGGCCGAGCCGCGCTGGAGCCCCGACGGGTCGGTCGCGTCCAGCCGGCTGGGCGTGAGCAGCAGGCGGCCGAGGCGCAGCTCCAACTGGTGCCACGCGTCGCAGCCCATCAGCCTGCAGACGGCGAGCGCCACCTGGTCCACCGTCGCATCGCCCGCGCGCGCCACCCCCTGAATCTCGACGTGGAACCCGCGCGAGATGGGGCCCACGGTGCGTACCAGTACCCGCGCGCCGCCGCCCGGCCCTGTGCCCAGCGGGCGCGGCACGTAGGAGCGGCCCGAGAGAAGGAGCGATGCGAGGGCGAGGGGCGCGCGGCGCCTGCCGGCGCAGAGGCTCACTTCGTTTCCCTCGATTGGGTCCAGCGTGACGAAGAAACGCCAGGCGGCATAGTGGGTCGGCAGCGGGATGGGTTCGCCCATGAGCGCGCCGTTGAGCACAAAGGCGAGGTGGGTCCGGCGGCGCAGCGTAAAGACGGCGGCGCCGAGCGTGTCGCCCTCGCGCAGCATCTCGCCGTGGAGGCAGTGGACCGCGCAGCGCTGCCCATCGAGGACGCGCACCCGTCCGGCGCCATCGCACCAGTAGCGGCAGGCGCCCTCCGCCACGCCCATGCCCGGCCCATCGCCGTGGCCGCTGCCGGGGCTCCTGCTCTGGCGGTGGGACGAGTCGTTTCGGCTGGAGCGCATGAGCGCGTCGGCCTGCTTGCGGCCGAGCCCCGTCACGCCGAGCTGGACGCCACAGACGGAACGGAGGCTCGAGAGCCGCAGCTCGAGCAGCCCGCCGCGGTGGGTGCTGCTGTAGACGGGGTCGCCCAGCAGTACGATGGAGTTGCCCAGCCGCGCCGTCTTGCGCAGCGCGCCCGTCCAATCATCATACGAGATTATGGAGGCCGGGCACGAGCCCTGCGCGGGCGCCGACCACACAGGGTAGAGCTCGATCGGCGGCAGCGGGTCGACCACCTCGCGCGCCGCGCGCGTCCCGTCCGCGCGCCCTGCCTTTGCCGCTAGCGCGTGGCAGGTGCACGCCAGCGCCTCGGCCGCGCGGCTGGAGCCGGTGAAGCAGACAATGAGGCTCACCAGCGCCGTGGGGAGCTCGAGGAGGCTGGTTGGCTCCGGAGCCGGGTCGAGGGCGCCCGGCGCGACGCCGTGACCGACCGACGCGGGGGGAAGGCGGAGCGAGCGCGGGTGCGACGCGTGCGGCTCGGGCTGAGCCGGGTCGGTGACGCCGTGACCGACCGATGCGGGGGCGAGGCGGAGCGAGCGCGGGTGCGATGCGTCCGGCTCGGGCGGCCAGAGCGGCGCGAGTACCGGGGAGGGTGGGGCGTTCTTGGCCACGGCGGGCGACTTTTGGCACGCGGCCAGCCCGCCAGCGATGAGCGACGACGTATTGCGCGCAATGGCCGATAACGCCTCCTCCACGGACGGCGCCTTGAGCAGCAGCTCCGGGTCGATGGGAGCACCGAGCATCGCTGCAATCTGACGGTCCTCGCCCTCATGCAGCCACGACAACTGGACGCCCTGGAAGCGGAAGCCGCGCACGTAGAAGCGCGCCGAGCGGTGCGCGCTCACCTTGAGGAGCGGGGCGCCGTCCGTGTCACCCACGAGCGCGGGTAGGAGGGGAAGCCAGGCGGGGCGAGCGACACTGCGCACTGCGGCCTGGTGGCCGCTTGGCGGCATGATCGTGCACCGAGTTACCGCAGAAAAAGGATGGATAACCATTGCTGTGACGTTGACGAAACTCTATTTTTTTATTTTTATAAATGGTTAATAGAAGATGGATCCTCCTGATTTTTTTTTTTTTTAAATGGTTAATAGAAGAAGCGACACCGACTGGATCATCAATTGCCGATGAGTTTGTAGATGATCATCATCGGGCAATCGCGGCTGTCGCCGCACGGCGCGTTGCACCTCGTCGAGGGCGCCGAGCTGCAGCCATGTACAACGCCGTCTGGGTCTGCACACCTCCCTCCTTGGCTCCCCGCTCTCCCCTCATTGCGTACCTTGTCCTCCCTCCGGTACGAATAAGTTTCAACAAGTAAATTTTTTTACCGCCTTTGGAGAAGCGCATTTGAAAACTTCCGCATTGGCGACTGACGAGTTCACTAAACTGTTGGCCGCTCCACCGGAGGACCAGCTCGAAAACTCCGCAATGGCTACTGACGAGTTCACCAAACTGTTGGCCGCTCCACCGGAGGACCAGCTCGAAAACCCCGAAATGGCGACTGACGAGTTCACTAAACTGTTGGACGCTCCACCGGAGGACCAGCTCGGTAAACTGTTGGACGCACCGCCGGAGGACCTGCTCGCGGAGCTGGCGCTGGCGATCCGGACGAACGAGCCCGAGCGGATCAAAATGGCGGTGGCGTCCTACTCCAATTGCGCGCGCCGGTGGACCATACACGGCGCGGCGAGCCGGCCAGAGACGATGCTCGTCCCGACCCCGCCGCCGCGGCGCACCACGATTGGGTGCATGCCGCGCGATCAGCCGTCGAGCCGCTGGAGACGACGCAGGTACCGGGAGGCTGGGAGCGGCACGCTCAAACCGCCATGGCTGCGCAGGGTGAAGCTCGGCGCAGAGGAGAACGTTGACCCTCAACAACACCGGCCTGCGCCCTCGATGGACACGTTTGTCACGCGCAGACGGCCGCTGGACGACAAGACGCCCGGTACCGGCGAGACGGGGCGGGACGAGTCGTGCAGGAGCATCCACTCTGCGGCGCCTGTGGACAGCCCGAAAACGTTTCCGCGGCCGCCGAGGCCGCCATCAACGCGAGCGAAGGAACTGAGACGCAGCGGCGGCGGACTCACCAACCTCTTCCCCACGACGAGCGAGCGGCCGAAAACGTGAGTTGGCCAGCCCTCTCTCCCTTGCCCAACCACACGAGCGTCGATCGCACGCCAAAACGGCCTTTCTGACCAGCTCGTTGCTTGCCCCTTTTAGGAGTCGATCCTCCACTGGGCGCAGAGCGCCGCTCGCGCCCACTGACGAGAACGTTCGCAGCACGGACGTGTAGTGACCACGCTCCAGAGTGTGCGCGGCCGCCGCCCAGCACGATTCGTTCCGCGAAGCATGCATGCAGTGGGAACCGCCGGGTGTACCCGAGCCCGCGTGGTCCCTGCCGCAGTCGTCCAGCGAGGAGTGGTGGGGCGGCGGAGAGCTGTGCGGCCTATGGAGTGAGGGAGAGAATTGATTGCAGGTACTGTTGATGAGATGCACATCCTTGCATCAGTTGCGTCGGTTTGCTTGCTAGGCCTATGCAGTTGTGTGCGACCGTCTCCTCAAACTCATCCTCATCAAGTTCAAGGCAAGTACGCGCGTGCGCGCGGCGGCGGGCTCTGTGCGCCTGTGCCACAGGCCTCGTGCCCTGTGCGTCTAGCTGTTGCTGTGCCTGTGCGCGGGGCGCCTAACCTGGCACGAACGCTATGTTCAATATGTAATATACGGATATGGATCATGGATATGATATGGTATGTGGTATATATATATATATATATAGTATCATGCGTGTGGGTGTGGGTGTGGGGTGTGGGTGTGGGCTGTGGCTATCTTTATAAATACATTACTAATACTAATACACATTACTTTGTACTTTGTATACATTGCACATTGCACATTGCTCACCAGCTCACCAGTCTAGACCTAGACTAGACTCGGTCCGCGGCCGCAGAGAGGAAAAGACTTATATTATATGCTATTACTATTACTATATTATAATAATAGCAATAGCAGCAATAATAGCTACAGTGAAGCTAGCGTTAGCGTGTTGCAACATGTACATGTACCGTGAACCTGCGACTGCGACTAAGTCTAAGTAGAGCAATTACAGTAGCAGTAGAGCAGAAGCAGAAGCAGACGCAGAAGACGAAGACATATATAAGATTAGAAGAAACACGCGTTGCGTAACAATTAAAAAAATACAAGACCGGAAACTCTTATCACGCGGTCCCGCGTCACAGCAGCTCTCAATCAGCCCCGCGGCATCTCATCATCCATAGCAGCGGATGGTCTCGCCATCTCGCTTCCTGGCGCTCTGCCCGCCCTTGTTCAAATACTGCTGGTGGTAGCCCTCCGCGTCCCAAAATTCCGTCGCGGGCAGCACCTCCGTGTAGACCTCCATACCGGCGGGGGCCCCCTCCTTGGCCGCGTCGAGGCTGGCGAGCGCCGCCTGCATCTGCTCGGCGCCCTGCGGGTAGATGCCGTGCCGGTACTGGGTGCCGCGGTCGTTGCCCACCTGGTTGAGCTGGTAGCGGCTCTCGCCCAGCCGCTCCCAGAACATGTCGCACAGCCGCTCGTAGCTCACCTGCGGGAGCGATGGGCGGGGGTCGGTGTCCGGGAGCTGAGTGTGTTTATTAGTAATCGACGCCGAAGACCAGCTCCCAAACTGCACCCCTCGGCAGAATGAACGCTGCTGGAAAGGAACCAAGCCCCCCGGCTGCGCGCGTGCGTGCTCGCTGCTCCATTGCAGTCCACTGGTGGCCCCCTTAGCCCGGGACCCATAGAGATGGGGCCTCTGCCTCCTCGGCCAATAAGTAAGCGCCTCCCTTATCCGCGGTGGGCCAAGAAATCCAGCGCACACACCTCGGCCGGGTCGTACGCGACCTGCACCGCCTCCGTGTGCCCCGTGGCGCCGGAGCAGACTCCCTCGTAGGTGGGGTTGGTCGCCTGGCCGTGGGTGTAGCCAACCTTTGGAATAAAACAACACGGTACAGTGAGATGGGTGCGATATCATTAGATACTGAGATGCCGTGAGACGCGCCCGGGACACACCTAGATACAGGCGGGATATCCCGAATCTACACTTCAGGCCAGGGCTCACCTTGGTCGCCACGACGCCCGGTATGCGCTGGTACGCAAGCTCGAGCCCCCAGAAGCAGCCCGCCGCGAACGTGGCGCGGGAGAGCACCGAATAGGCGTCGGACACCTGGCACGGCGGGCAGCGGGCGGCGGTGGGCTCTGTCTGTGTCTACACACCTTACAGACCTCACAAAGTACGGGTTTGGGGCGTCTACGATCGACGCGCCGGCGCGCGCCGGCGCAGACGGCGCCCCCCAGCGCGCGTGCTTACCGCACTACAGAATGCCTAGGGAGCGCTACACGAGGTCCGCGCCACGCACCGGAGCCGCGAGCAGCTTGGCTGTGATCTGGAGCGCCTCGCCCGCCAGGGCCGGGTTGGCGTCGATGGTGACCAGCTCGTCCGTCATCGCCGTCACACGCGCCTTCAGCCCGTTCGAGAGCTGGACCATGTCACTGATCTTGAGCCCCTCGGGCGCCGACGAGATTGGCAGCTCGACGGGGCCCAGATCGGCGCTGCGCTCGCCAAAGGCATCGTACGGCGAGACGACAAAAGTCTTGGCCTCGCCCACGCCCTCGAGCTCCTTCGCCACGCGGTGCAGGGCGGGGAGGTAGCCACCACCGCCGACGACAAGCCGGACTGCGCCCTCGTCAAACGCAGCCTTGTCCGACGCGGCATCAACCAGCCGTTCTCCGGTCCGGTCCAGCCGGACGGACCACTCGAGGTGGACCAGCGCGCCGTCGGCGACGAGGCCGTCCGAGGCGGCCGTCATCACCGGTCTGCCGCGGAGTGCCAGGGCCGCCGAAAGTGGACTGCCGCCGCTGTGGTGGCCGACTAGGGCGGCGGCGGATAGCAGGGGACCGCAACGCATCGCGTTGCGTGTTTCTGGAGCTCGTGTAATAAAGTGCGCGAAGTCCGATATCGCAGGGTGCTAAATTCAAAGTATTTTTGTCGTCTCCACGCGGCAGAAAAATGGCGGACATCAAGAGTAAGTCACACCTCCGACAGCAGCCACATTGCGAATCGTTCGCGTTCGCAGGCCTGACGCTTTCCTCCCTGTGACCTGCGCAGAGGGCACCTACCACTACAAAGTGACGCTCGGCAAGTCCGGATGGACCGCCGCGGCGTTCGGCGACATGGCTGAGGGTATGCCGGAGTGCTCTGGAGGTGCGGCTTCTCCTGTCTGCGAGTGGCTGCTGCTGCGCCAGGCCTGCAGCTTTGCGCTAGCGGCCCGCGCTGCGGCTGGCGTTGGCGCGGTGGGCCGCTGGGCCCTGCGCGGTGGGCCGCTGGGCCCTGCGCAGACAATGTCGCAGGCCTGCAGCTTTGCGCTAGCGGCCCGCGCTGCGGCTGGCGTTGGCGGGGTGGGCCGCTGGGCCCTGCGCAGACAATGTTCTGCCTGGCAGCCGCCTGCGCGAGGCCGTTCCGTCACCACCTGTCCTCACCCCCAACCCCCTCACCCGGTGATGCGCAGCCACCGCCATGGAGATCGAGAAGGCCATGTACGACGCGTGCAGGGAGATGTCTGGCTTCCCGGAGTTCACCTATGCCAACGACATGGTGACGCCCAAGGTTTCGCTGTTCACGGCGTGCATTGGCACGGCCAAGGCCGGCGCTGCGTGTGCGGCGGCTGCGCCTGCGGCGGGCGGCGGCGGCGCCAAGGTGGCGGCGAAGGCCCCGGAGCCGGAGCCGGAGGAGGAGGAGGAGGAGGTTGCGTTCGACCTCTTCGATTAAGCCGCATGGGAAATGGCTATATAGTTGGTAGGGCGCAGGGAGTGGCGAGCGGCGTCCCGACGCTGTTGGTGTTGATGTGTTGACGCCGCGTGGCGTGCCGGGAGCATCCCGTGCGGCGCCCATGCGCAGACGCGCCCGTTCTTTTGTTCGAGGACGCTGCAGTAGCAGTGGGCGCCGAGAGTGGTTTCTCGCTGCACTCGCGAGAATCGCCGACCCCGACGCTTCTGAGAATCCTTCGCCTTCAAACCGCCTTCGCTGCCGCTGCCTTCACCTTCCTGCACTCGCCCCTCCCTGCCCTGCACCAAATCCAAATCGCCAGAACGGGAACGGGTTCTCCCTGCCGCGCATTCACATTCAGCGTAGAGCTAGGCGCGCAGCAGGCTCAGTCCCAGAGCCTCTAGCTATAGCCAATACCTGCCTACACTATACACTATGCCTAAAAGTATATGCATATGCCTATAATCCTATATGTCTATGCCTATGTGTTTTTACACAGCAGTAAACAAAAAATACTGACCCATAAACTGGGTCGGTGCTTTTTGTGCGTGTGCTGTGTGCTAGTGCGGTGCGTGTGGGTGTTTGTGTTTGCGGGGTGTGTGTGTGTTTAGGAGCTTTAAAATTTAGAGAGAGAGAGAAAAAAAAAAGCAAGTTTTTTTAGGAAGTTCAAGTTCAAGTTCTTGACAAGTTGTTCATCTCGCGACAACCAAAGCTTACGCCAGCTATACTACTGTAGGATTTCAGCACAGGGGCGGGTCCCACCGGGCCCGGGGGGGCAAAGGGAACCACTGAACCTGGGTAAGGGGCTGGGGGACCCGACCGATTCGGGGAAATTCAAAAACCGAGTTGGCCGGAGCGACGCCGACTATAATAAATGCAAGCCGGCTCCCGACCGTGGCTGCGGCCGATTGGGCTGAAGCCGCCGGGCCCTTCGCCGTGCCTGCTGAAGCGCTCCACCGACTGCCCTTCGTCGTCCGACGCCGGCTTCATCATTGAGAGTGATGATGAGGATGAGGCGCCTATGCGCTTGCCGGACCGCCCACACCTCTCACGGCTGGTGCGCGGGTCGGAGCGCGAGGAGCGCTCGCTGCTTCGGCCAGCCGCAGCGGGGCGACCGTTTGCGGCTGGGGCGCGACGCGCAAGCGCCATCGAGTCGGACAGCGAGTCTGGGGACGTGTCAATCTCCGAGCCGGGCGTGGGTCCTGGCGCGGCCCTCATGCTGCAAGGCCCGACGCCTGCGCTCGCGCTGCAGTGGCACGGCTCCACCGCGGGGGGTGGTGCGATGCCGCCGCCCGCGCGCTACGCAGGCTGCGACGCATCTGCTGCAGGGCGCAGCGCCGCTGGCACCTCGGCGGACAATTGTAGGAACTCGTCGGACACCGACGCCAGCTCGGCCCCGCCGGTGGAGCCACTGCAGCGTGCGATGCTCGGGCTCGAGGCCGAGCTCTCGCGCCGCGGCGTGGTGCGGCGCGACTGGCCCCAGTTCCGGGCGACGTGGCGCCACCGCGTGGGCGCACGCGACGGCGGCGGCGGCTCGGGCGCTGGCGCGTCGCTCTCTGTCGCGACGGTAGAGGGGTTGAGGAGCATGCTCGCCTACCTCGAGCGCGAGTGCCTGCAGCCGAGTCGGCTCGACCGGAGCTCGGGCGGCGCGTCCGGGCTGGGTGATGCGTGGCTCCAGCGGCGAACGCGCTGGCACGCGCGGCTCTCTGCCGCCTCGGAGCCCCGGAAGCTCGAGGCGCTCTGTGCCGAGCTCTCGCGCGGCGCGGGGGTCCACAACAAACTACCCTCCGCCGGTGACGATCCCTCGTCCTCCTCCGCAGCAGCCGCCTCCGCCTCGCAAGGCGACCGCGGCCGTGTGCGTGGCGGCGGTGGGCGCGCCGCCGTCGGTGGGTCCGAGATGGGCGGCGGGAGCAGCGGCGGCGGGGCTCCGGCTCGTTCAAACGGCGCAAACGGAGGGCGCGGCGCGCGTCCGCTGCGGCGGAGGCAGGCGAGAGTGGACTACAGCGACGCACGGGGCGCCAACTCTGGAGAGGAGGGCGAGCTGCGGTGGAGGCAGGCGAGAGTGAACTACAGCGACGCACGGGGCGCCAACTCTGGAGAGGAGGACGAGGAGAGTAGTGGGGAGGAGGAAAGGCTGTTTGCAGGCGCTGGCGGGGCCGGGAGGGCGAGGTCTGGTGTGGGTGGGGAGCTGCCCCGCGGGAGGAATTTCGACGTTGGCGAGTCGACGCTTGGTCGGAGGGGCGGCGAGCCCGTCTCCGTGTCGTCGTCAGAAACGGAAGCTGAGGAGAGCGAACTGAGTGTTAACGGGGAGGCGGTCGGCGGCGGTGGCAGGGGCGGCGAGCCGCTATCGCGCCTACGGAGGGGCGGAGGCTGCGCTGGTGGGGAGGCTGGTGGGAAGCCGAGGCGAGTCCCTGCGTTGCGGCGGAGCGAGGGGGAGCTCAGTGGAGGCTCCGAGAGCGAGCAAGACCTCTCCGCGGTGGGATCGAGCAGGAGACAGCCGCGAGCGGGGGCCTTGTACCGCCACGGGCACCGCGGTGGCGACGGCGGGGCTGACGGCAGTGGGGACGGCAGTTCCGACGGTTCCGACGGCAGTGGCGGTGGCAGTGGCTACGGCAGTGGCGACGGCAGTGGGAGCGACAGGGAGAGCGGGAGTGCCTACCAGCCATCTCTTCCCTCCGCCGCCGGACGGCCACGCCCTTGCCGCCCGCGCTCCGCCGCCACCGCCCACGCCGCCGCGCTGCCGCCGCGCCGCAGCGGGCGGGCCGAGGCAGGCCCCCCTCCGGTATACAACGAGGACGCGCTGGAGCGGACTGACCAGCCCTCGGAAGAGGCCGATGCCGAGGGGGCGGCGGCGTCTTGTCTGGGGGGCTCTCCTGGCACGCCGCGGCCGCGTGGCTTGCGCAGGGATACGTCGTTTGGGGGCAGCGACGGACGCCCCCCCTCGCGGCTGAGCGTGGGTAGCAACGGGAGCCAAGGGGTGCAGCGGAGGAGGCAGGTGGAGACGGCCTCGATGCGGCCGCTATCAGACGACTCTCGGTCCGAGGACGAAAGCTGCTGGGGCGGAGGAGGCGGGGGCGGAGGGACAATGCACACGGCGCAGTGGGGGGTGCGGCAGGGGTACGCCAAGGCGAGCGAAAAGGTGGAGGCGGTGCTGGGGCGGCGGCGGGTGCCGGAGGTGAGGGGCGGGCGAGCTGCTGGGGGTGGGGAGGCGCGCTGGAGGCGTGCGGGGCGCGAGCCTGGGGTTTTCTTTTTGGCCAAGTGGCGCGAGCGGTCGCACTTGCACTGCGAGTGGCTGAGCGAGGCGGCGCTCAAGCACGCCGGCGCGCAACGCCAGCTACAGGTAGATATATATATATATATATATATCTATATATATA
>Ga0209491_10008144_pt1 | contig 13444 bp, 12 predicted proteins | sample BON02_FD_187213 | JGI IMG/M metagenome (GOLD analysis project Ga0209491, IMG submission 187213) | Freshwater microbial communities from Lake Bonney liftoff mats and glacier meltwater in Antarctica - BON-02 (SPAdes) (version 2) | ecosystem: Environmental > Aquatic > Freshwater > Ice > Glacier... | reverse complement strand
TTGCTCTGGCATGTGCCTCGCTCAAACGATACTATGACCGCAACACAAACGCCGTGGTCCACGTCGAGGCAATGTGCACCATTCTGCGCATGCTCTCGAGACTTGTGCATAAGCACTGCCACAACAAGCAGCGGACGATTTTTTCCAACTATCACGGCCTGCTGTTGGGAATTGTGACGATGCGCAGGAAACAATCAGTTTTTCCCAACATCGAAGTGGAATGCCTACGACTCTTGTGCAACGTCACCCTGGATGTCTTTGAAGATGAAAAGAAACAGACGGAGATCATCACCAGTTCCGGAAGCCTGCGCACCATCACTTCGCCAAACGCAAAAAACAAGACCACCGGCACAACCACTTTGATTGCAGCAGCCCTCTCTGCGATTGCCAAAAAAGGAGCGCCCCTGTGCATGATTGTGGACTGTTTTGACATGCTCGGGCATTGTGCGAAAATACCAGCCCTGCGCGCCACTATTGGCTCGGAGGGAATTATGATTGTTGTGCGTCTGATGCTACTTTGCTGCAAGTCGAACGCAGCTGCCAACGACATGGATTCTAGTGACACCACCCGCCTCGGTATGGTGATTCTGGAGGGCATGTCTTACGACCGTGTTTTTGCCATGCACCCGGATCTCCAGAAAGCGGCTGGTGTCAGCACAATGGCGACACTCACTGACAATTCAAAACACTGCCCTGTTCGCGACAGTGTCCGTCACAATGTGCAACACGCTATGCAGCACAACGAGATGCAGTCTTAGAAGGCTGTTTTCGAGCTGCTTCCTCCATACGAAATACATTTACTCTTGTTTTGGATCGAATATACTGAAGCTTAGTGTCCAGAGACTCGACTCTGACGATTTTGAAAAGCGAGCAACAGATGTAGTTGCAAATGGTTTTATTACTAATAAACACGTTGCGCTCGCCGGTAAAACAGCATGTAAATTGTCTGGTGTGGAGGTGGCTGGGTCACAGTATGTGGCAACACAGGTCTGGCGTGTTCATCGTCAATGAAAAACCAGACGCTCCCACGCAGCACATACGCAGCAAAATGCCCTATTTTGGCACTGCTTCCAGAGTGCACCACCGTGCCCAACAAATGATACTCGACATTTTTTGTGTCCTGCGAATGGGGTGTCGACGCGGCGTTGAGCTCAGGCAGTAGCATGGAGTGCTGTGGACTAAAAGAGCGCGTATTTTTCAGTGCCGTGTTCCAGGTGATCGAGGCCAATGCAAAGCACAGATGCTGTGGCAGTTCAGACGAAAAATACCGGACATGGAACGCGCCATCTGTGTTTTGGCACTGTGTGGCAAGCCATGCTGGATTTTTCCCTGGACCAGTGCTGTGCGCCGAGGGTGTGTATCCCTCTATGCGCCCAGAAACAATGTTTTCAAGGATCAAGTCGGTGAGCGTGGACGCCTTTGTGCTCAAGTCGAACTTTAACATGTGTACGTGATTGTCAGACGAGCGTTGTGGGACACCTAGTGACTTGTTGCAGGTGCCACACTTGAGAACTTCGCTCATTTCAGAATCGAACGATTCTGCCAGCACGCCTTCTTTCCGGCATGACGCAGCAAAAAACTGCATTGGACACTGCTGGCCTTGGTGGCCCGCATCAGCATCGTAGATTTCTCGCATCAAGCATGTCTGCAACTGCATGGCGGTGTGGCCATGCTGCATCGCCTCGTTTTGCACAGCCACAACCAATTGGTCCAATGCATCGAGACTCTCCGCAATAGCGGTGCTGGGAATAGCGACCGTGGCAAGGCACTGCAGGAGCGCCCCCGCAAAACACGTGTTCCCAGCATTGGCAATTCCCACCGGAAGTTTCTGCATTCGCGCGCACTATGGTGTCCGACGCCATGGTGCTATATCGCTGTGTATATAGCATCGTGTCTGTTTTTTGTGTATTCTGTGGCCCTGCGCTCAATGCCTGGCTTTGCTAGTGAATTTGGCCGAACCCATTATAAAATAGCCCACTAGCAACGAAACAGCTCAAGAGCAACGAATAATGCCGGCATGCACGCATTTGCATTCAAGTTCGCGTCTTTTCGCAGGTACTCGTCTCAAAATTGAAAATCCCGAAATAGTCTCGAAATGCGTTCAACTGGCTCCATATACCACGTTTAAAGTCGCACAACACCATATCACAACATCGCACAACATGGCATTCAAGAGACTGAACGACACGCACGCATTCTTGCAGCTCGCCACCCGCATGACAAGGGAACAAAATCGTGCTCTCGTGTATGCCAATTACTATCTTGAGCCAAGCGATGCAGAAATTGAGGTCATAGACGTCGACGCCGAAACAGCATGCGAATAGGCCACTTTCACAAAATTACACATTTTAATAAAATCTTTACATTGCATGGTTGCGCTAAACTGTCCGTACCAATTGTCATGCGCGCAACATCGGCGAAACACCAAGTCTGGCAGAAAATTAAGTTCAACTCCCCTCGCCTCATCAGATAGTTTTGATGTGAATATAGTATGAGATTCAGCACTGCTGGGCACCGTAAAATCAATGACAACGAGGAAAATGGGGGTTGACAGGTTGGTTGGCAAATATTGATAGGGGACGGATGGAAATGACTGACTCGGATCAATACTATATTTGACGGAATATGCGGTGTAGAGTCTGGGCAAACGTTGTACCCACTTTGTCGTGAGATGTTGCGATTTGGATTTTCCCGAAATAGCATTTTTTGACAAGATTCCCTGTATACAGCACAGAGTGTCTGTGAAGGTCCATTTAGTCCCGATCGCACTTTGTCATGGCAAGGTGTGTTTTTCATGTGATAATATGAAAGATTATGGAGTTTGTGTGCGTAGCATGGCACGACTCGGACGGGATTGTTTCTGACAACGTGTTCTTTAATCACAGGACCAAACAAACTGCCAGAAAGTCGAGCGGTGCCAATCCTCCAAGGAAGCAACTTTCTCCAAAGTCCACACAATCGAATGGTGGTATTTCCGTAGTTCCGGTTGTCAAAATGTGCGGAGGGGGCATTCGCACGGAGCATGACAGTGTTGTCAACACCCATCAATACGATAAGCGCGAGGCAGCGGATGGCTCTGACAAGTACATATTGTATGCAGATCCTGACAAGCAAGGCGACACTGCGGATGATACCGAGGTCAAGGTTCGGTGGCTGGAACCTAACATGCACAGGCGTGAAGCCCCCCTCTTTGACCCGCATGATCTGTCAAAACATGCTACTGCAGATGATAAACGGAAAGCCAGGGAGAAGAAACATGCTGCGGGTATGGCACAATCTCTGAAACTGCAAAGGCAGTATGAAGAGGGCGAGGCCACCCGTTTGAAGCTAGAAAAGCAGGCTGTTGCGGACCTCAAGAAACGAAAACGCGCCCAGAAACTAGCTGTAGAAAAGGAAAAGGCGGGTGGCAAACGACAGCGCCAGTCCAAGGAAGACCCGCGCAACGTGCAATACGGAGCCTCGTTTGACTGGACGATATTTGGGTTCAAATAAGCCCGTGGTCAGCGGCATTTGCAAAGATCGGAGAATAGTATGTAGCGAACTTGTGTTTCACCGTCGAATAAAACATCATACATCTCGTCCATGGGATCGTACATATCTGTTGTGAAGGCTTTTATGATGCCGGTGTGTTCCGCATGTAGTAACGGGGGGTGCATGGTGGTGTGTGCCAACTCAGCAAACGGCCGAATTTTCACAGGATCGCCAACGTGGAAGCGATACATGTCCGTGGAAAAACTGGCACGCCATGCCTATATAAGGCGGCATGGCACTGCGACAATACCAGGCCGTGCAATGGGAGACTGGATGCACGAAACCCCATTGTCTCAACATGACACTGAAATGGCTGATTCGCACGAGTATGACCTGTCGCCTGCCAGCAATTTATTCCCATTCGACTTCCCGCAAACGGTACAATCTTTGCCACACGAACAGCACGATCCAGCCTTTTCTGCCCACTTACCTCCCTGGGACACGCACGGTATCAACCACAATCGCTTTGTAAATTATCGCACCCAAGATCCTCGAGACACAGCGCTCCTGGACCACACACTGCCAAATCAGCACAACATTGATTACGAAGAATTCGACCCCGGGGCCGCAAAACACCGTGCTACCAAGGAACTTCTCGACGATTCCATAAGCGTTCTGACGCCGCGACCACATGATTCCCAAGCAAACTTTGATCCCAATGCCTCGACGCTGTGGGCTAGAGCTTCCGCCATTGCAGCTGACAAAACCTGGAATCCGAATGCCTCTTACCACACATCGCAGACGGAAGTCAATGATGCATACTGTGATATGTTTGACGACCAGCTGCACAACGATTTCAGCCAAATGCCCGATTTTAGGCACCTGGCCCACATAAAACCGATTGTTCGGGCCTGTTTCCTGGAGTCGCCGGGGGCCGAACTTGACTCCACACATCGCGTGTGTATGTTGTCGAAACATGTATTTTCTCAGGAATACGCAGAAACCGACACCGCGGTACTCCGAATATGCACCGTGGGGAAGAGCTTTAAAATAGCTGGGCTGGAGCGTGTCAAATGGCCAGTGCAAATGCTGATTGAGGCCACACAAGGTTTGAGGTATAACTCGTGCATTCAAAACGGCGAACGATGGTACAACCAAAAGAGTTGGCACAGGTTGACCCCGATGGAAGTGGTCTTGGAGACGGGCAAATTGTTTTTGCATTCCACAACAATCGACGGAAATTCAGAGCTACCAAGTCTCTCTCACTTTTTTTCCCCCAGGACAAAATATTATCAAACTTTGCTAGAATGCAGACAGCGCCTACGACCGGAAATGTATACGAACGAGCCCTTGAACAAAGAGCACAACAACGAAATGTACGCAAAAGTCGCCATGTTTTTCCTGACAAAGTGTTGCAAGGCCATGTTTGCCGCTGAAACTGTGATGAAAGCAAAGTTCGAAACCTATACTGATGCTGTCAAAATGTTTCCCGGAAATTTCATGGGATACGTGGATTATGTGATGGAAAAAATCGATTCCCTTATCCAGCAGTACAACGAAATAGTGTATCATGATCATCTCGCTGTGGACATATTGTCGATGCGCGTTTTGGCTGGCACGGACTACCATTTGTACACAATAAATGCTGCTAAGCCGTGGGTACTATTGCAAATGCTGTGGCTCAAAACAAGCGACACAAATAACGACCAAAAAAGGTGATTCCCTCCCCCATATCAAAAACTTTCCCTGTGTCTGCTATATGTAAGCTGAGTTGGCAAGTCGAATTGGCTCCATCACAGTCCAGTCAACAACACCTTTATATTTTCCCACACAAATATTGGTAAGCGTCACATCCATGCGAAACTGGCCACCAGCGCCGTGCTTGGTGATATATACAAACACATATGTCCTGGGAGCTATCCTGTTTTTGCACAGCATATGATGCGTAAACACGAAATTTTGCATGTCTGTTGCTGACCACTTTCTGCATGGGCGTCTCTGGCAGCGAACTATGGAGGGAAGGGATGCGCATTGCCTTTGCGGATTTTCGTGTTCTGGATGTCAGCTGTGTGGACATGCAGGAGTGGTTGGGTGAGGTTCGCAGCGTACTGTCATACGTATCCCTGGAAATTAATCCAACTACTTACCAGAAGCACACCAGCGAACGCATATTGGACCTGGTCATTTGCATAGTATATCGAATCACGAATTTCACAGATGAAGTGTCGATTCCGCACTACATGAACATGCTTCACAAGGGTATACAACTCTACAAAAATATTGTGTTCAACAGACGGTCTGTCTCGCGTACCGGGGCTGTCGGTGGACCGTAAACGCGTTTCAGGCACTTATTTTTATTGCAGATTCCTTTGTCTTTTTATATAAATAATGCATGGATGCATCGTCTCTGAAACTCAAAACGGCGCGTGTTTTTGACATCTGTGCATTCTAGTAGTCACGTCAGAGGCAGTGATGGTTGCGCAGCGTCAATTGTCGTTGACAAATCATGTCCTCCGGCAGCACATATCAAAATCAAAAGAAACCAAGTCCATGTGCACATAATAGTCAGCGTTGGCCTGTTTGCGTGCCAGAGCAGTATGCGCGCTCTTGTCTCCATGCTCACCATACATCAACCCAGCAATCTGTCTGACGAAAATCTCTGCCGAACAGCAAAATGGACGAAACCACTTGATGTCCACAACAACACAAGAAATGGCGGCATGCCAATCTGTCGACATCGCGAACAGGTCTCGCGAACTGGTCTCGCGAACTGGTCTCGCGAAATGGTCTCGCGAACTGGTCTCCCCAACTGGTCTCGCGAACTGGTCTCGCGAACTGTCTCAACTGTATGGAGAATTCGGCAGTTTCCCGCCCGTAAAAAAATAAAAAAGAGACGCGAACCGACGGTCGAGATTGGGCTTCTTTAGTGATTGCAGTGAGACAGACGTCTGCAGCACGCACATATGAGCTTGGACGGCGGATGCGATGGAAACAATGGTCGTGCAGCAGGCGGTGGCGGTGGCATTGCACTTGGCACTGCTGTCGCCATGTTTCCCGCAAAACTGATGGACTTGACGGACGATCCGCTGGCACGCATGTTTCGCTCACTGGCTATGGAGCACGATTTGCTGTCTTTGGAGCACGATTCACTTGCCTTCTTCGTCAGTATTAAGCTCGTAAATCGTCGGGTGGTGAGTTTGATGCGGAACAGACTGCACGCCGAGTATCAGGCCGCCCTCCATGCGCTTGCATACCTTGTTCCGGGAACCCGCATTCCGTGTGGCGCAGCCAGTGTTCTGCCTATACCCTCGCCTGCAGATTGGGACGAGACGTGGATTATTTACCAAGACAACCTGGTGCGCGCCCCCAATGGTCTCGAGGTAGGTGGAACTTTTAATTATCACGGCAAATTTTTCACAGAAACATTGGAGATGCAAGTGGCAGACGATGAACCACGTGAGTTTCTTCTGCTGGTTGAGACCTATTGGTACGAAGACAAGATCTACAACCCTCCGCTGGCCCCGGGAGAAGGCATGTGCGATGTGTCGAAGCTGCCAAACAATCTTCGGTCTTCCATGGGTCATCTCGATCTGATAGTGTCGTACGACAGTGTGCGCCAGAGTGGCATTGGCTATTATTACCGGTTTGTTCGCGTGTGTGAAAGCACGACCATGCAAGAAGTGTTTGACGCCATCAGTTTTGTCGAGGGCTGGCGTCTACCCACCTACAACATGGGCATAGGAGGCGAGGAAATTGGCCCAGACATCGATGTACTGGGCTCGATTGATCTCAAACACGACGAGCAGTGGCGACTGGTTATTGACTGGCCGCCACTGAACATCTGCCTTAGGCGTATTGCTGTGGAACCGCAAGTGATACAGGAGCACACCACCATCTGCATGCTGCAGGGCCCTGTCAGTGACATGGACGACAACGAGGACAACAGCGACATCGACGAGCATGCGAGTGGTGATCGCGAGGACAAGACTGGTGGTGATAATGCGCAAACAACGCCTGGGCGACTTGAGATTTGATGCTACAACAAGTCATTGGACATATGTGGGTCGACCTCGGTCCTGCAATCGCATAATATCTGGTGAGTTGTCCGATGATGTCCAGAGACATGCACGGCTATATGCTTACCGCTTCGACCGCCGCAGCTGCCTCGCCCGCCCATGTGTGGCCACTGTGCACCCACTCTGTTTCGCTATTGCAAATAATAAATCCATTTTTAGAGAGTTTCACGGACGTGTTTTGTTTTGATTTTGTCTTTGTGATTGTCAAAACGAGCATGTTACACGTTGTATTAAATATATATAAGTGTGTGTTTGTAGTGTTTGACGACATTCATCACATAAATGCACAATCAGCCCACCAAGACTGATTATGCCACTTTTAAGCAGCTGCTGTCAGAACTCCAACGCGAAAACACTGGAGGGAATTTGGACGTGATCAAGAGCATTGTGCAGGGAAGCAATGATACACCTGAAGATATTTGTAGACACAAGCTTGTACCCTCGTCTAACAATTTACTGCATGTGGCTTTGTTGTCGAATAGTAATGTACTAATAGTCGAATTCCTCGTAAAATCGTTTCCATCTCTACAAAACAAGACCAACAACAAAAAGCACACACCTCTGCACACTGCAGTACTCCTCCATGATCGGCACGAGACATTTTACGGCGGAATAAAGAAGCAATTTGGTCAACAGTACAGACAAATGTATCAGAGTGCATTTGACACACCCACGCCCAATGAGCAGAAAGATGGCACAGATGTGCTGCAGCACTTGCGCACCTGGCTGAATAACGACACACTGCGTCTAATTGCAGAAAATGTACAAGCAACAGCTTTGTGCGGACCCGAAATCTTCCAAAATCTCCACCAAAGCACGCTTGTTCTGGCAAAACAAGCAGAAGCACAGCGCCTCACACAGGGGGTCGGCACAATCTCAGTGAACATGGTGTATGACGCCATATATTACAGTTGTTCCACAGAAATTATTGCCCATATCATAAATTGCAGTCACAATGCCCTAATCACAGAAAATGCAAAACCTTCCTGTAAGCCTTTCAACAAGGAAGGTCTGCTCCTACCCTGGGCAATACGGAGAATGCAAGACTCGGCGTACAACTTACAGATTCTCCAGCTAATTCTCAATGCATTGCCACCCGAAGCAATTTATAACAACATATATAATGGATATACACCTATACGACTTGCACTACTTTTAACCGGAAATTTGCAGATTATACAAGCTTTGGTGTCGGCTGACCCCAGAGTAGTCAACAACAAACATTCGATACTGCATATAGTTCTACAACAAAATGAAATATCATTACCACAAATGCAATGTATCGCAGATGCTGCTACCACCGCCACGCTATTATCAGGTTATGATGACATAGGCGATATCCCTCTTATGAGTCTGTTGAAAAATCTTCGCGGTCACCTCGAATTATATGGAATGGACATCTTGGCTCGTATAGTACATGAATGCCCCGATGCCATTGCGTCTGGTGGTGGATCAGACACACCTCTGCATGTGTTGATCACTCTGAGTTATGTTTTGTTAAACACTATGAATTCGCCAAAATACCTATACAAACGCATGCTTGCTATATTGCACTTGTTTGTCAAAAAGTGTCCACGTGCAATTGGAGTCAAAGGTCTGCATGGAGAACTCGCGGTAGATCGACTTGCACATCTATCACCAGAAAACCCGTTTAAACTCCAATATGAAAGATTCTACAGCGAAGCAATATATTTATTGATACCATATGACGACGATACGAATGATGAAGAGGATGACGGTGATGATGATGATGAAGATGATGAAGATGATGAAGATAACGACGATGATGAAGATGATGACGATGATGAAGATAACGACGATGATGAAGATAACGACGATGTGCCGGGTTTGTTGGAAGAACCACATAACCATGCTGATTCTTACAAAGGACTGAATTTTGATCCAACATGCATTTGGCGTGGGAGGTACGATACAGATGATGAAGATTCTGAAGATGTTGAAGATGATACAGATGATGAAGACGATGAAGATGATGAAGATGATGAAGATGATGAAGATGATGAAGATGATGAAGATGATGAAGATGATGAAGATGATGAAGATGATGACAATGGTGAAGATGATGACAATGGTGAAGATGATGAAGATGTGTCGTATTTGGAGGTTATTCCACATAACCAGTGACAAGCTGCCTATGGGCTGGTTCTCTTTACGTATTCGATACATTTCATACATTGGTTTTGTAACATGGGGGTTTCACACGACGACACACAGAAATGAACTAACGTTTTCCTGCTATTGCCCAAGTCATAGTCGAACACAACCCTCAAAAAATCGTGTCCTCGATTACAAGCCATTTGTCGCAGCATTCGATCAAATAGGACGGGCCAATCATACACAGGCAATGGTGTGTCACTCGGCATCTCTCCGTCGTTCTCTTCGGCACTCCTCGTGGCTTGCATGTACTCATACTCGCACACATTCACTGTGGCAATGAGACTTGCACACGTCTGATTATTGACACTATTTTGGGTGTTTTCAAGTAAATACGGCGTGTAAAGGCCAGGAAATCCCTACACACGACAAGCGCGTTCACATATATAAACCCACCACCGCTCGAGTATACGAGGTCGCAGCGACAACAGGCCGTCCAATGCAAAATCAACATCATATCACGGCGAGGACCGCTTCAGACAAAATGCAGCCATCCGCACCCGACGACGGCAATACCCAGCCCACGACTTTTGTTTCACTGCCGCCGGAAGTCCTTTTAAAAATCACAATGCCACACCGAGAATGCATGTCGCGCCCGTCCCTCGCATCGATATCATGCCTAAAGAGCACAACCAGGGTCTTGAACAACGCAATCCGGTGTCTCATGCGCGACAACGCAGCGTATCGGCTGGCCACCTACAACCTGTCAAGATTCGTCCCTGGAACTCGGATTCCGTGTGGTGCTACACTCGTGCGGGTGCCTGAACGGCTGAAAGATTTTCACGAAATGTATCAGCATTACCTGGAAACAGAGATTCCCTGTCCCAATGGCATAGGCGTCGGGGATTTATTTTTGCCAGTGCTGGAAGCCGAGGACTGGAACCGATATGTGACGTTTCCAGCCCCTGCGACCGAAGCCACCACTCCGCCCGTGCAGTGGTATTACATGACAGTTACTGTCTTGTTTCAGGCGCGTCATTATCTGCAGCATTTGCCGCACGCATTTGGCACACAGCGAGACGTATTGGGCATTCCAAACAGTGTGCGCGCCGTTCTGGGCCTGACCATGCGCACATACGAACATTGGGATCTTCTGGACATGCAGAACAATGTCTGTATGTACTTTCGACTACTGCACGTCAAGTCCACCCATACAGCAAGAGACATATTCGATGCAATTTGTTTCATTGAGGGCTGGAACAACGTGGGGTTTCAGGTGATTTTGCACTATGAGGTCCCTATACCCTCAGAGGACTGCACCGTCGCGCAAATGATTGAACTTTCACACCACCACGATGTTCCACCCTGTCCGACTGTTTCATGGTTTCATGCCATGGACCCCCTTGGTTCACACTGTGCTCCGATAATCTCAACCGCGACACACAACGGGACTGAGGAGTCGAGCAATTCCGGTAGCGAAGATGAAGTGCACATGCAGTCTCCGATTTATTATGGCAACGAAATTACAGATGAGGTGGAAGGGAGGGAGGGTGGTATTAGCCAATACGACAGTGCGGGCGAATACGACAGTGCGGGTGAAGACAACAGTGCGGGTGAAGACAACAGTGCGGGTGAAGACAACAGTGCGGGTGAAGACAACAGTGCGGGTGAAGACAACAGTGCGGGTGAAGACAACAGTGCGGGTGAAGACAATAGTGAGAGCGAATATGACAGTGCGGATGAAGACAACAGTGAGAGCGAATATGACAGTGCGGATGAAGACGACAGTGCCGACAGAAATATATTACGATGACAATAACACGAGAATACTCAATGCATATTGCACAAAGCAACACTACCTACAATCTTGCATAATAGCAACGACACCAACGAGTTGCATGCCATGAGCATCACAGCATACTCCGTGTATCACCTGTACAGGCCTTCAATATGCCTATGTTGCGATAATGCTAGCGCTTTTCTGTCTTGTTTCTGTAGCATTTCTTCCCTACTATCGAGTGAATTAATGACGTGGAGCGTGCATGTTTCTTGATCGTCGCGCACTTCTGTCAATAGCTGCGAATAAAAAATCTGTTCAAACTTTTCACCTTGCACCTTTGTCTGTTCCACAAGAAACAAGTTTCGCACCTCATCCCACCCTGCTGCCACTGTGCCCACTCGAGGTGGCGGTGTCTGGAGATAGCAGATGTCCAGGATCTCTAGCAAGTTTTTTTTCACAACCAGCAAAAGCGGCACCGGAGTGTTGCTGTCGACCCCACTCTGATTCGTTCTAATCTGCTCAAACTGCGAAAACATGGCAGAATTTGCCTTGATGAGCCAATCTTGTTCACACGGAAGAAATTCATACGTATACACAAGTTGGTCGTACTGTTGTTTGTCGATTTTCGTGGAAGTCTTGATAATCGACCCATTATCATGCGCTCGCACCACGCACACACATACTTTACTTTCCTTGCAATTTGGGAGTTTGGGGGATGCCGCCAGAAACTTGCACAACTTACCGTTCAGCCATGTCTCAATGCGCCGTTTTTTCGCCTGCATAAATCCCCCCTGCCCGCGTATCTTGTGTGTTTTCAAATGCTCACCGAGCCAGTGGTTTATGACCTCGCGCTTGTATTGCTGTGTAATCAGCTCCTCGAGCCTCGACACACCATAGCATTGGACTATAACAGCCTGTTCTGCAACCGTGGGAGTGTAATTTCTCAGGAAAGCCCAGTAAATCTGTACAAACTTGTTTTCTGCATTAACCTCAAACTCCTCGTGCAAACGCTGCTGTTGTTCTTGCATGCCCTGACACCTCTGGCTTTCCTGTGCTTTTTGCGCCAAAGGCGCTTGTTCCTGAGACGTCATTATCCTGTACATACATCATTCTCCTGTGTTTATATATGTTGTTGCGCACACACTGTCCGCAGCAACGGAGTTTCAAGTGCTGTCAATTGCACCAACGGTGGAAAGTGCCCGAAATAGAATATTTTACAAAATTCACAGGCACCGAGGGTCTTTATATAGAATCACAAAAAACACCCGAAACTATCCAATCCATGCCATATATCGCACACGTTCCGGGCACGCCCTGGATGAATCCCTTCAACGGTCTCATGTTCAACTCGGAGCAAGCGTATCTCAATGGGATGTCCTCCGAATCTTCACAGGACATGGACAACTGGCGCAATTTCCAGCGTTTCCATGGCCTCACCGTAGCACCATTTGGAGAACGTCCTGGGTGTGTCCTGGCAGGATTGACGGGACAAGCAAGAATCGACAAGTCCGCCAGCCTCGGCGCCATACAGTTTCCCATCGTTCGCCCCAGCAGGTCCGCCAAGATTTACAAGAGAAGTCCCATGAAATTCAAAAAAGACAAGATTACGTCCAACTGCGTCGGGCCTGCGAAGAATGCTGGCGAACTGCTCGGAAACGCTATCTAGTATACAACGCATCATGACTCGCGGTCACAACACAACCAAGAAAAATTATGCTCAAAATAGCTATTAGTGTCGAGTGTTTTTAATAAAGTGATTGCCAAACAAACATCTCCAGTCACACGCTACTACCCCACACATGTTGACATGTATCGACCGAGACACCATGCAGTGTGTCTCGGCCGACAAGTGCTTGAGTGTGAGCAAAAAGGGCTTTATTTGCAATGACTGCCACGCCCCAGTCGCGTTGGTGCTGGACAAGGTCTTTCCGGCCGTCTCCACAGACGCCCCACAGACCCCCCGCTTCTTCCGACACCTGGTCGAGAATGCTGGCTGCGGCTA
>Ga0209491_10008143_pt1 | contig 13447 bp, 10 predicted proteins | sample BON02_FD_187213 | JGI IMG/M metagenome (GOLD analysis project Ga0209491, IMG submission 187213) | Freshwater microbial communities from Lake Bonney liftoff mats and glacier meltwater in Antarctica - BON-02 (SPAdes) (version 2) | ecosystem: Environmental > Aquatic > Freshwater > Ice > Glacier... | reverse complement strand
GTTCGCTAGGAACAAATTAAAAAGCTGTCTCCTCACCTACTTGCTCGCCTTTGCTCTAACTGAATCCAGCAGTTATCCACCCAAGGGGTTTCACGATCAAATGGATCCATGCCTTTGGTTACTTGGGCAGCACCAACTTCCCACTTAACTTTTCTATCTTCTATCGAACTCTGTGCCTGCTTCAAGGAAAATACGGCTACAAAAATCGTGGTTGCAAAAATTGTCAGAAGCAGAAAATTAAATTGTTGTCTAACGTATAAATCTAAAGTCTTCATCAAATATATACCAAACGAAAATACCGATACAAATAGAAATGTTCGCGAGCTTAACTCATGCCAAAATGCTTTGTAGGCAAAAAGTTCACTGACTTTAGTAACAACGAACGTAATTAAACTAAGAGAAAACGGAATCAAAACAAACTTTTCCACTTGTAGATTAAGGCCGCCCAGATCTAACGTTCTTAAAAGTCGATAAAGAATTGCGCCCATAACTAAAGTGATCACGAGTGCTGGAAGGTACAAAGTTGAAGTCCAAGTAAAAATCGCTTCAAATGCAGTTTTCACGATGGCCACCACGGAAATGTCTTTGTTGTAGTTCATGCTCCGTATTTGCGCACCGGGTGAAAGGTACGAGTAAGAAATTGAGGCGGTCGCGCCCACAATAACCACGATCTCGTTTCGAAACTTAAGAATTGTGAATGGGCGTGATCTTGAGAGCTCAAGTACAAGTTGAACTGCCAGCAATAAAATAAATACCGAGCTCGTTACATAAAATGATCCACCGACAACTATGCCTAAAATCAATGCCACAAATACGTTTCGCTTCGCAAAGCGGACGGTGAACATGCCCGAGTAAATTAGTAGCGCTAACAGCGGCAAAATCACATAATTAATGTTCGACGCTTGCCAATTCAAAATCGCCCCAAAAAATACCATGTCGCCACTCTCGCCCCGAGAGATCATGTCGCCACTGTTTCCAAGGCCCAGAACGTACCAATAGGTTAACCAGGCAAGCAGTGAGTAAAAGAAAGTTACTGCAAATAGCAGACTTGACTTTCGGCGATTAGTTTTTTCAACTTTTATGAACTTCATTACAACTAATGAAATGACGGCAAGACAAAAAATGAAAGTAACAGATGTCCCAACTCCATAGGGCAGATACACGGCAGGGAGAGCAATTAAGAAATAATTACCAGTTAACGTAGTTACATCTGCAATAAATGAGGTGTACCAATATTTGTAGTATCCAAACGGATCTAATCCTGTCGATCCAGCAAGGCAATAATCATCGGCAACAGGGCGCAGGTCGTTAATTATGGAGAAAAGTAAATACGCCTCATATCCAAGAATCATGAGAAGACCAGTGAAGAAAAAATATCGACTTGGATTTTTCACTGTAAAAGCCATAGCACCACCTTTTAGTCACTAGTTCACGTAAAACTGAATCTTAATAGCAACATACATACCAAACAAATTTATCCAGTTACAAGTTTCCATTAACTTTTCCACGTAATGAGATGTCTACGGCCAAGGGCCTAACGTAGACTTTGCTCGAGTTGTATTGATAGCCAGGGGTAATTTAGATGAAGTTAATACAGTCAGTGAAAGCAAATTCTGTACTTGGTATCTGTATTGCCTTGATTTTGTATGTGTCAAATGGCATAAGACTCAGCATTGCGAATTATGAAATAAGCAGTTGGTCTCTCACGGAGCTGTTAATAAATTATCAGGGTGGTTTCGTACGTCGAGGTATTTTTGGCGAAATAGTTTTCAACACCTCAAATCCAATATATTTCGCAACACTTTTTCAAAAATTTGCTTTACTTTTTGTGCTAATAGGGATTATTGCGATTCTGTGTTTTGAGTCTTCAAACATTTCAAGAATTTTATTCACCGCGACAATAATTTTTGCGCCCGGCGGTATCCATGACATGAAATCCGGTGGTAATTTCACAGGTGGAGAATGGGAGTATCTAGATCGAAAAGAAATTTGGTTTTATGGTGGAATCATTTGTTTCTATTTCATTGTCAAGTTTCTTAATAATCGCCCATTGATTTTAAGTATCACTTTTTCATTAATTAGTGTGGTACTGATCCTTCATCATGAGGTATTTTTTGTTTTTTCAGTAATTATTTACACATTGATTTTGCTTAGTAAAAAATCTGAATTTAGGTCAATTAAAACCGTTGCCGCTGCTGTTTACTACCTGTTAGTTTCTATAACTTTTTTCTTGGTGACGAGTTTTAGCGGTAACAGTGTTGTTGCATACATCATTTGGTACAGCTACCAGGAAAAGTATTCGAGTAAAGTTACGGATTTTGGTGCAATCGGTGCCATCAATTGGACCATTGCTGATTCACACAACTTGGCTACCACGATCATTTCTCAGGGTTCCGTACTTTATTACATTTATTTCGCTGCCTTATCAATTCTCTTTTTATTACTTTATACAGTTGCGACTTTCAAGATCAAAACAGACTTTTATCTTGCAATAGTGTTAAACGGTGGGATATTTCTTGGATGCTTGATGATCAGCTATGTTTTCCTAGACGTTGGCCGCTTGATTTCCATTTACACAATAGTGACTCTTCTTGCTCTGAGCGTATTGCGCGAGTCACTTCATAAGTCAGCGATGCAAGGGCAGTTGCGTTTCAACGAAGAGCAGCCACTGAGTGAGCTATTCCAAAAGAATTTTGTAATTATTTTTCTAGTTTCTTATTTAATTTTTGTAACTTTGATAACTAGAGTTAATCATTGCTGTCCACAACCCAACGAGATTCCTCTTCGCGGCTTCTTCGGATTGAAGTAGATAGTCTGTATGCAAATTCTTTTTCTTTGCGATAAATAATGTTCTATAAATTAAGCGTGGCAGTCGGTGGGCCCTGACGGGCTCGAACCGTCGACCCACGGATTAAAAGTCCGTTGCTCTACCAACTGAGCTAAAGGCCCTACCTTGCCTTTCGGCAATTCCCCGATCCTAGCGGATTACAAGAGTTTCTCACGCATCAGGTTTACGCCCTGAGTGATCTCTACTGTAACTAAATGATCATGGCAGGAAATTGTCAGAATTATGAGCGACAATAGAGGAGGCGCTAAACCGAACTAGCGTTATTTATTTGGAGTGATACATGTACCCAGCCCGCGACCTTTACACAGTCGTTGTGCCACCTGTTGATCAAATTGCAGGCGGCGTATCTTCTGGCATTGTGTTAATTCATGGTTTAACGGGCTTTATGGATGCTGGTGGTGGTGGTCGCTTAGCTGTTGCCCATATGTTGGAAACTATGGAGAATCGCCCAGTTGCTTATTTCCACATTGATGCGCTTTATGACTACCGTGGCCGCCGGCCAAAAACAATTTTTGATTCTGATCACTATGAGTCCATGGAATTGCCACACATCACACTTTCTGAAGTTACTGATGGTGAAGGCCAAACATTTTTATTGCTGCATGGCGTTGAACCTGACTTAGGTTGGCAAAGTGTGGTTCGCAGTGTTATCGAATTGATTCGGGAGTACGGTGTTCGATTAACAGTTGGCATTCACGCAATCCCTTGGCCAGCCCCTCACACGCGTCCCGTGGAAATTACTGCTCACTCTTCTGACCCAGAACTTATTGGCATACATCAACCCTGGGTTGGCCAAGTTCAGATTCCTGGTAGTTTGCCAGCATTGATTGAACTCGAGGCGCAAAAGGCAAAACTTCCTGCCCTTGGTTATGCCGCTCATGTGCCGCATTACTTAGCTGGTGGAGATTACCCCAAGGCTGCTCTTGCTCTTTTAGATCAACTTTCATTAAGTACTGGATTAGTTTTGCCACGCGATGCGATGCGAACTGCAGCAGCCGAAATGGACGCCGATGTTGACCGCCAGATTTTAGCTATCGATGAAAATCGTGAAGTTGTTGCTTCACTTGAACAGCAGCATGACTCAATGATGCAAACCAGGCGCGAACTTACTGCTGGAGCCGATGGCAGCATGGTTAGCGGCGATGAACTAGCTGCAAGTTTTCAGAAATATTTAGCTGAGATGGACGATACGAACAACTCGGAAAGTTAATTCTTGTCTTGCGAGAATTTATTAGTTCCTGATTCAATTCTTTCGTCCGGAAAAACTAAAGCGCCAGCCTCTAGTTCGTTATTCGAATCAATGAAGGCTCGTTCAGCAATGACGGCGTCAACAATATGACAGTTGATTCCAATGTGCGCAGCTGTGCTAATGATGGAATTGGTTACGCGCGACCCACTAGAAATTTGAACTTCATTAAAAATAACGCTGCCATCGATAACTGCTCCGGCTCCAATAGTGGCGTTATGGCCGACATAACTGCCACCAGTGACAATTGCAGTTGGATCGACGGTTGCCGACTTTTCAACAATCGCTGATCCAGTTCGTCCGATCAATAACGGTGACGGCGCAATACCTTGGACTAAATCAGCTGAGCCTTTGGCAAATGCAAGTGGTGTGCCAAGATCTAGCCAATAGCCATCATCGACGACACCGATCACAGTTTTGTCTGCAGCCAAAAGTTCTGGAAAAGTTTCTCGCTCAACGGATACCGGACGATCATTTGGAATCGAATCAATTACAGAGCGCTTAAAGACATAGCAACCTGCATTAATTTGATCAGTAACAATTTCCTGCGGCGTAGTTGGCTTCTCAAGGAATCCCAGCACCCGACCACTTGCATCAGTTGGCACCAGGCCAAATGGGCGTGGGTCTGGAACTCGGGTTAAATACAGCGCAACATCTGCTTTGGCGTTACGCCATTTTTGCACTAGTTCTGCAATGTCTAGTCCCGTTAAAACGTCACCATTGAAGATCACAACTGGATCATCTGGGCCGCACGTTAAGTGCTGGGCTGCATGTCTGATAGCACCGCCAGTTCCAAGTGGCTCGCTCTCTACTGCGTAAATTAATTCCAAACCAAATTCTTCGCCATGTCTAAAATGTGATTCAAAAACTTCAGCGTGATAGGAGGTGCCTAAAATAATTCGGCCAATGCCAGCTTCTCGAGCTAAAGCAATTTGATGCTCGGTGCAGGAGTACCCAGCCACAGGCAGCATCGGTTTGGGCGTTGAGATAGTTAGTGGCCGCAGGCGCGTGCCCTGTCCACCAACTAACAAAATAGCTTCAAGCACAAACCAACCTTAACAAACTTGAGTCTTGCTTAAATCAACGATACAAACTTCGCGATCTTTTCTTGCGAAGTAATTTTTGTAATGTCTGGGTCTACTTGATCGATTAAAACAACTGAGATTCCAAAACTAATTGGCATTACTACTTGATAAATTGCGGCTTGCAATAAGTTCAAGTTTCCAGCGACTCCAACTCGAGTGCCAGATTCAATACCATCATTTTTGCGTTGTGAATCCGCCAAGGCGACGAGTTCTGACCACGAGTAACTCACGTCTTCAAAGGTCAGAACGGTTCCTAGATTTTCCCAACTGGGCGAAAAGTAATCTCCAAAGTTTCTAACTTCTGCTGAGCCATTTATGTAACCCGTAGGTAAATCCTTCTCAGGCATTCCAAATGGATCTCGACTAACCACGATAAGTTCATCAATTGCGCCCTTCCACAAATCAATCGCGTCCGAATGTGCAATGAGAATCGGCGCCTGATCATTAAGTTCAATTCCAACGCAAAGCGATGTGGCTAACCAAACTGGTGACTGCCAATGATTTCCCAGACTTACGTTTAACTTGGAACTCTCTTCCAGCTCTAAGCCCTCAACTAAGAAATTGCCTGCCTTGCTAGCTGCGTTTGCAAACGTAACTGTGGAAAGTTCGATTCGCCCTACTGAACTTAGCCAAGTGACAAATGGCGCAGGGCCACGTTCTCGCACACACTTTTGCAATTCATTGAACACGTTTTAAGACTAGCGAGCAGTGTAAGTGGCTGTAACGGTAGGTGAATAGCCTGAAACATTTCTCGTCTTTACTTGAATCTTGTACTTGGATTTCTTTTTCCAATTACTAATTGTCACGGCAGTTTTCAGGCTTGGTGTCTTAGTCCACTTTCCCCACTTGTCGCCATTTTTTGCAATTCGATAGTAGTAACCGCTGGCTGCAAATTCTGTAGCTGCGGGAACCCATGACATTGTCACACGATTTTTCGTCAATCGCTTGAAATTAACTTTGGAAACTGCGGCTGGCTTTGGTGGCGCAAATTTGGCAACTTTATAGCTTGCTTGAACAACGCTTGAATCACCCAGTGCATTGAGAGATTTTATTTCGACTAGGTAATTCTTGCCGAACGTCCAGCTAGTAGTAAATTGTGAACCCACAGTTGCAGTCCAGCCCGACCAAGTCGCCCCCGCGTTACTTGAAATTCGATAACTGTTCGCAGTAACAGGGTAAGTAAGTTTTGAATCTGATACCCATGAGATCTTGGTCTTGGTGCTGCTCGTTCGTGTAAATGCCACACTGGAAACTGCTTGTGGCACTGATGCGATGGCAACAACATTTGACGCTGGAGGCAGCGCCGCACCGCCAACACTGGCATTAAGTGTTATCGCATACCTACCAACTGGTACTACGGCGCCAGCTGTATCTTTTAGATCCCAGGTATAGGCCATAGGTCCTGAAGTAACCTGCGTTCCTGTGGCAGCCTGAACAACTATTCCACTGTCTACATTTTTTACTTCCACAGTCCAGGTTGCTTCGGCTGGAATGATTGCAGAAACACTCACCAGGCTTGTTGCTGCAGCATTTAATAAAGTTGGAGTTACATTCAAACCTTGTATTTCAGGAACTAATAAAGCTGTTGCTCGAGCTCTAATGTCGTTTAAGTAAGGGTAGAGAAAACGACCTGGGCAAACTGTTTTACCAACGTCTCGATGTCCAGAAATAACTTGTGTTACGGCAGTTTGACCTGCGCTGTACTTAGAAGATCCAGAAATATCTGTAGACAAAATGTAGGCGTTTGCATTTGGATCAAGTCCATACGGCGCCAGTTTCCAGGCCATCAATGATGAAATGGATTCCACCATCACTTCAGGATTTTCTGGAGCTAGCACGTCGAAGTTTCCGATGGCAGAAACTCCAAAAGTATTTGCATTTAAGCCGGCGGTGTGAGCACCTTGCACAGGCATCGTTGCGCTGTCGCAAATCGTGTCTCCGTACGTGCAACCACTTCGGCCTTCATAAATGGTTCCGTACTTATCGACTAAAAAGTTATAGCCCATGTCAGCGTAGTTCAGGCTCTTAGTGAAGTAAGCATACAAATTTCGCATCTGGGCTGGTGCTTCTTCAGGTGTGTAACTATTTGTGGAGGCAGTGTGATGAACTATTCCAGCTAACAGGGTGGTTCCCATTTTGGGAACTGGGTCACGCCAAGTTTCGTCCGCGCCCCACTCAGCGCGCGAAACAATTCTTGGCCGCAAAACTAGCGCTCCCTGTGGCGAAACAACAGAGCCCTCATAAGACTGATTTAGATTTAATGTGTTTGCTGTAGCAACACCAATATTCGAAGTCGTGAAATTTTTAGTTTCAAAAAAGACGTTCTGAGTAACGGCACCATTTGTGGCTGAACTCTGGGAAAAGGATGTCTCATCAGAAACGCTGTCCGCAAGTATTTCGTCCTGCTTGGTGACCGTGGAATTAATCATGGTCACTTTCATTTGGGAGGGCGCAATTCCAGAGGCATTCAGCATTACAACTTCGACGCCATCGGCGATTCCAGTTAGCAATGGGTCGCTACCAACTCGAGTAGCAATACTTTCCTTGCCATCTTTTCCAACACCTTGGTACTCGCCATATTCAAGTTTGAAATAAGTTGACCAAACGCCCGATTCGCGGACTCGAACTTTAAATTCTGTGCCAACACTTACTGCGCCAACCCAAGTTAAGCCAACCAAGGTAAATGGCTTAACGCTTTGCGCCGAAAGCAATGTGGTGGTTCGCTTGCCCACAGTCAACGCCCCAATAGAAGGCTTTGGAACTACATCAAGTTCGACCACAGAAACGGGCGGGGTGTATTTAGCGGCCCCTTGAGCGGGAGTTCCGGCAAATAAGGCTGTCCCCAGTCCCAAACTGACAAGAAGGCAGATAGCATTACGAGAAAACCTGCGGGGAAGCATGTTTCCAGTCTGCCTTAAGGCCAACCTCAATAACCTCATCTGTCACAAAACTTTTAGGCTGTGTCGCAAAAAATTGTCATGATTTTTATTTATGCAAAATCAGGCCGTCGAGTCGATGTCGTACGATGGAGAGGTGCCTTTTAGGTGCCCAAGAATTTACTCGTGATGGGCTCCGGCTCTTAGCTAGTTAACAACCAAGTTGAAATGGGGGAATAGATGGGAAAACATCGCGCCCCCGGCACTGACTCGGTTGCCCATCCTTGGTTGCGCAAACTTACCGCCAGTTTTTCGATTGCAATCCTGACTCTGACTGCCATAGGTGGTGGCGCGGTTTATGCCATCAATGGCTTAGGTGTGAACATCGGATCCATTGACATCAGCGACCTCAATGAGGCCGACCGCCCAGACGGTGTTGCCCAAAGCGACACCAGCCCAACAAATTTATTGATCATGGGATCAGATTCGCGCGAAGGTGATGGTAATGACGCCTACGGTGTCGCTAGTGGCGCACGCTCAGATACAACTTTGTTGGTGCATCTATACAACAATCGCCAAGATGCGGTCGTAGTTTCCATACCCCGTGACTCCTGGGTTGAAATTGCAGGTTGCACACGCCCTGATGGTTCAACGACAATTCCATATTCAACTAAATTCAATGCTGCATTTGCATTTGGTGGTCCCGTTTGCACTATCAAGACCATCGAAAAACTGACAGACGTTCGAATCAATAATTTTGTTGTCGTAGATTTCAATGCATTTAAAACTGTGGTGGACGCGATTGGCGGCGTCGAAGTATGTCTCACCACTCCGGCTTATGACCCCGTAGTTCCTGGCCGAGGTGGTTCTGGATTAAACCTTCCAGCTGGTTACAGCACAATCTCGGGCGAGCAAGCTTTAGCTTTTGTTCGAGCTCGTGAATCTCTTGGTGATGGTAGTGACTTGAGTCGAATTAAGCGCCAGCAAGATTTTATTGGTTCGATGATCCGCGGCATGACGGAAAAAGGTCTGCTCACAAACCCACCGATGATTTATCGAGTTCTTGGCGCCATTACTTCTTCGATAGAAACTAATCCAGAATTCGCAAACATTGACTCCTTGCAGAATTTTGCTTTGTCATTAGGTGGCTTGAGCCCCGCGAGAATTAAATTTGTGACTTTGCCGTTTGAGCTTCGTGGTGATGCCAATGTGTATTGGACAGCGGAGACAGATGAGCTATGGACGGCTCTTCGAAATGATCAGCCTTGGCCACCTGTAGTTCCAGAACCAACTGTTTCAAGTTCGCCTGTCGCATTGAATTCCTCACTTTCTGTAGTTGACCCAACACCTGCCGAGATCGACGTAGCAGTACTAAATGCAACTACAACTGTTGGACGTGGCAGCACAGCGGCCGATGAGCTACGAGTTCGAAAATTTAATGTCATTAAGGTTGGCAACTCGACCAAGCGCTTAGATGTTTCTGAAATTCTTTACAAAGCGGCGAACGAAGCAGAAGCAAGAGTCTTAGGCGCTGCAACTGGAATTACTACCTTGACTTTGGATAATTCATTAGTTTCCCCAGTTGTACTGCTTGTTGGCACAGATTGGAAAGAAGGAAAAGTGACTTCTTTGATCACGCCGTCTGCAACCAGCACGCCAAGCGCCGCACCGTCAGCATCCCCATCGTCAACTGTGGACGCAAATGATGGAACTGCGGCTTCAACTGTTTGTACCGAAGGTAATAACCGAGTTAAAAAATAGCGCACGTCAGCGAGCGCACTTTAGTTAAATAATTGGTGGTCTTCCGGCCTTAGTTAATGCCCACACTGTTGACCATTTCATGGCTTCGCGTTTGCCTGGATTCGTTGTCCAACCAGTCCAGAAACCACGAAGCCAATTCTTTAGCGAAGTCAAGGAGCGTACTCGCAGCACCGTAATCACTAGCCAAGTCAGCGGATAAATTGGAACCAGTATCCGAGGCAAGTTTCGCCGAGCCAGCCACACCCTATTTCGACCATTCATAAATGCAAACTCGCCAAAGCGCTCCGGAGTGGTTGGTGGATGCGCCACTTCGATATCGCCCGCGTACCAAACCGAGTGTCCCGTGTTCCAAGTGCGCCAGCAAAGTTCTATGCCTTCGTGTAAGTAAAAATACTCTTGTCCCCAGCCACCGATTTGTTCAAAAACATCTCGGCGAATTGCTACGCCTCCTTCCCAAAGTGATGTTGCCGGACCGCTTTGCTGGATATCTCCAACTCGCAAACGTGGAATGCGCGCTTTGGGTTCACTTGCTCCCGAGTAATCAATAACACGTGGCTGAACTAAAGCAGCTTCTTTGTCGGGCGTAATAGTTGAGATCATCTTTGCCAAGGTCGTTGGAGTTGGAAGCTGCGCGTCATCATCAAGAAATAAAAGGTAATCACCACTTGCAACTTGCGCTCCAGCATTACGCCCTGCGGTCGCGCCAATATTTTTTTCGATCCAATGCGCTTCAACACCTGATGGAAGATCTACGGGCTTCCAACCATTTCCCGTGACCACAACATGTGCTTCAACGCCAGTTTGTGTCAGTAACGATTGCACACTCCGCGCCAATTCGTTAGGTCGTGTGCCCATGGTCAGAACAACACAACCAACTTTTGGAGTCATCGCAACTTACTCGAGCTCATAATGGCAACGACATGTCCCAATACGGTGAAGGCAGCGGCAACTACCAGGAAAGTAAGTAGTGCTTGGGTACCATTAAAGTTTCCAGATATTGCGTCTTTTACTGAAGCGATTGCAATTAATAGCGTCAGTTCAATTGAATGAAAAATTCGGTTAAATGGAAACAGTCGAACCAAAGAGCGCAGTTTTGCCAAGCCTGGCGATGTTGGCGCAGCAACCGCTAGGCTTTCCGAATGTTTTGGCAATCCATTAAACGCACGCGCAACATGCACCATATCGTTAAGCGCCTTATTAAACAGAATCAAAACTGATAGCAGCAAACCTAAAGCAACGTAAGTTAAGTTATCCGCCCGCATTTCGTAAAGCCCGCCACCGGCGCGAACACCTAGCGCAATTGGTATGAAGCCTTCAGCTAAATAGTGTCCAATTTTGTCTAGAAAAACTCCGGCAGGCGAAGAAGTTTGTCGCCAGCGCGCTACCTCCCCATCGCTGCAGTCCAATAACATTTGCAATTGACCAAAGAAAGCTGCAAGAAGTCCACCGGGAAGTCCAGGAATGAGTAAAGCAAGACCAGCTGCAAAACCAGTTGCGATCATTAAATAAGTGACACCATTTGCGCTAAAGCCAAGTTTTAGTAGCAAGCGCGTTTGATAAGGCGAAAGTTTGCGTAAGTAAACCTCATTAAGCCAATGCTCCGAAGTTTGGCGGCCCCGAATTTCTTGCGGCTGACTAATTTCTCGGATTTGGGCAATCGAAGGATTAGCTGGGCGAGGCATATTCACTCTCTTATTCTGGCTTATTGCCCCGAGGTTATATCGCAGCATCGAAATTTGCTTTTAGTTACTTGACTATTTGTAGCCATTGCCTCGAAGCGTAGCCAACAAATAACGCAGAAAAAATAATGCCACCAAGCACCAAAGTAGTTTCCAGCGAAATTACAAAGCCAAGTGATGCAAGCACAATAACCAAGCTACGACCTAAGAAACCAAGACCCTGGGATTTGATGTTGGCTGGAATTTCATATCCAGCCAAGGCGCGGTAAAGCGCGTCGTAATGATGAAACGCAACTGCAAAAATCCACAAGTAAGCAATCGGGTAATTGTGGGCAATTGCAAAAACTAAACCAAGTTCAAATAGTCGCAAAATAGCTGGGACGCTCCAGGCGAAGCGATTGCCAAGCGGCAATGAATCATCAGCCCAGAACCACGCGACCCCAAGACCCGGATCGATTTGCCTTGCCAACACTTCACTTCCGGAGATAGCTTGTGGATGATTCCAGTTCTTACTACGCAATACACGTCCAACTGTGGTGTAGCTAATGCCAATCAAGCCAAAGACCAACAAACCCCAAAGTGCAACTGCTGGTGCATTGAAAAGTGCGGCAAGAGAAATAACTAACCAGCGTTCACCAATTGGAAAATGAATTACTTTCTTTAGCCAGCGCACTTTGGAATTTGAATTAAGTTGCGCTGACGCATCAAGCAATGTCCCATTACTAGTTGCACCGTTATCAACTTTATTAATAAGCACCTGTGGCAGGACTGCGCTTTCACGAATCACCTGCACAGCATTGAAGTTGTAATCACTCATATGCCGCACGGTTTGCAGCACCATGACTCCCATGGCAAGAGGCCATAAGTTCATGCCGTGGTGACTTGCGCCAAACGCCAGGCCAGCGTAAAGCGCATATTCTTTTACGCGATCAGTTGAGGCATCTAACCAAGCGCCACGTTGGGATGAGACTCCCGTGTACCTGGCAACCTCGCCATCCGCACAATCAATAACAATTGCTGCTTGCACACCGATTGCCCCAAGGATCATAAGTGGCCACCAACCTGTGGCAAAGCACAATGCTACGACTAAGGCCACGACGAGTGAAGTCAAAGTAATTTGATTAGGCGTCCAATTCTTTTTTATTGCCAGCATAGAAACTCTTTGGGAAAGCTTGCGCAATACAAACGTGGAATAAAAACCATCATCTGCACGTAAGGCGCGTTGCAAACGAATTTCAGTTTCGTCCTGAGCCAGCAATTCTTGTGAGGTGGCGTCAAGTTGCTCTGGAGAAATCGCCCGCTCGCATACTCCAGTAATTCCAATGGCAACTACTGGTGCGCCGGCGCGAACCAGGGCAACAGTTATCAAGTCGCCAACATTTATTTCACGAAGCACACCAGTGCAATAATCACGAGCATTTTGAACCGCGGCTCGTGATTTTTCATCAGTGCCGATGCAAATAAATCCCAACATTGTGTGAGATGGCTGAGTGACATGATGTTCGATTGTTGCGGCACTAACAATGTGTTTATGAATAACTCGCGCATTAAAATTACTGATATTTCCAGCACTTGATTTCACTAGCGCAGCGCTGGTGCCCAACTGACCTTTAACCAAGGAATCGATCATGGCTTGACCTGTTACTAGCCCTTGATCAATTACGGCAACTTGTTCGTTTGGCAAGAGCGAAGAAATCAGATCTAAAAACCCTGTGGCAGACAAATTGTTCTGGACATCTAGGCTCGCACCTGCAGCAGCTACTTGTGTACGCAGGTTTTCAACATTCTTGGAAAAAGATTGATCTGTGAAATTCAATAGAACTTTAAGTGGCAAGTGACTCATCTTTAACTCCCTTGCCATAAACCTGATAAAACAGGGAAAAATGATTGTTTCGATAGAATTATCACACCGAACGCTCGTTCCCAGTTAATCCTTGGAGTAAAAAGTCGTG
>Ga0209491_10008142_pt1 | contig 13447 bp, 10 predicted proteins | sample BON02_FD_187213 | JGI IMG/M metagenome (GOLD analysis project Ga0209491, IMG submission 187213) | Freshwater microbial communities from Lake Bonney liftoff mats and glacier meltwater in Antarctica - BON-02 (SPAdes) (version 2) | ecosystem: Environmental > Aquatic > Freshwater > Ice > Glacier... | reverse complement strand
TCACCTTGCCGCCGGCAATGCGAGTCACTGTGCCGATGATCTTGCTGCCATCGGCCAGATGCACCTCATCAGCAAGAACCGCCATCGGAGCCACCAGCAACACCGTACAAAACAGCGCAAAACGTAGCATGCAACGCCCTCCTGTAATTGTGAAAGAAGCAGCCGGCACCCATTCAACGCGTAAGCCGGGGCGGATAATAGTGAGGCGATACAATTTCGGCAACATCGCGAATATGCCGCTCATCTGCTCAACTGACTCCCATGGCGATTGGTCTGCTCGAAGCCTCACCGTTTCAAACATTGGCTTCTGGTTCACCACCCTCGTATCAGATTCTCCTGCATGACAGGCCGTTGGTTTGATACACTTAATATTCGCCTTCACGATCACTTTTCGTGAGGGTGATGATGCTGCTCTGTTTTGTACCGCCCCCCTTCGCAGGAGATTTTCGATGAATCGCAATCGCTGGACCGCTTTCGCCCTGATGCTCATCGTGGTCACTGCCGCCATCGCTGCGGAATCGACCGAAAAGAAAGATGTCAAGTTCACCGCGCCTCAGCAGGCAGCCGTGGACAAAATTCAAGAGCAAGGCGGCCTCGTCTTGCGCGTGGCCAGTTCCACTGACACGCTCGATATCCTCTTCAATCTCTCCGGCAAGCCCGGCACCGATGCCATGCTCGAGCAGGTCAAGCTCCTGCCCAATGTCATCAAGCTCAACCTCGCCGGCACCGATGTCACCGACAAAGGCCTGGCACAAATCGCGGGCCTCGCCGATCTCACCTCGCTCCACCTAGAGCGAACGAAGATCACCGATGCGGGCCTGGCGCAGCTCAAAGGCCTGAGCAAACTCGAATATCTGAATCTCTATGGCACCGAAATCACCGACGCCGGCCTGGCGCACCTGGCGGGCATCAAGAGCCTCAAGAAGCTTTATGTCTGGCAGTCGAAGGTGACCGATGCAGGCGTGGAAAATCTCAAGAAGGCTAGCGCCACGCTCTACATCAACAACGGCTGGGTTGCCCCGAAAGAGCCGCCCAAAGAAGTGGTCGCCCCCGCACCGGCAACCCCAGCAGCACTGGCCATCAAAGACATCATGGAAGGCGCACTCAAAGGCGACGACACCATCGTCAAACGTGTGCTCGCCAAGAAATCCAACCCGGAAGAAATCAAGAAGCTGCACGAGTTCTTCGTCGCTCTGGAAAAGCTCAAGCCCACAAAAGGCGATGACGCAAGCTGGAAAGCAAAGACCGCTGCGCTGGTGGCTGCGAGCGACCTGCTGGTGAAAGGCGACGAAAAAGGCATCGCAGCACTGCAAGCCGCCGCCGATTGCAAGGCTTGCCACACCGTGCATAAAGGCAAGTGATTGCCGTGTGCATCAATAGGCCGTGAACAAAAGTGCGATGCCTTATCCGAGCCGCGAAGCGTAAGCGAGCGGACGGCACGACAGGTGCGCCCGTCAAGGCATCCGCTCGCTTACGCTTCACGGCTCGGTTGGAGTCCGCCAATGTCGGCCACTCGTACTTCGCCGAACCCGCCACACCCGCCACAAAAAGTCCTTTGGGTCGGGCTTGCAGCCTGTTTCATTGTCGGCATGCTCAGCGCTTCTGTACTTCCTCGTAGTGACAACATTATTCCCTCTGTGGTCATTGCGTTTGTCGCCGTCGCATGGTGTAGGCTTGATGCCCGCAACCGCCAACTTCGCTGGTCGTCAGCTCAAACGTACTTGACGTTTTTTCTATATCCGATTGCGGTGCCGGTCTATTTAATACAATCACAAAAGCAGAGCGCTATCCCGGCCATCGTGTTTGCACTGCTGTAAGGAATCGTCGCGTGGTCGCTTGTTTTACTTGGCATCGCAACAGCTACCTGAGCCGCGACTCAACGAGTCGCGGACGTCTGGGGACTGAAGGGGCGTATTTCGCGCCGTGTTTCTACGGCTTCAGTGAACGACGGGAGATGTAGGTCGCAGAAGGGTTCCGCGATTTACCACGCAACAGGCCTTGGGCGTCCGCGACTTGTTAAGTCGCGGCTCGGCTTCTTCTTCATTCACCTTAGTTCAAATCCGTACACACCCACGTCTTCGCGTGGCCGATGCGAACTTCCTGGAGCAGATGCAGCTTTACGAATGGGCCCAGCTTATTGACCATGGCCACCGCGTTTTTCGCATCGCTGGTGAACAGGTGCAGCGTCGGCTGAGCGGCCATATCAAACTGACATTGCCGCTGCGTCAGCGCGATGAGCGAGAGATGCTCGATGACCCAGTCGCGGGCTTCAATCAGATCGACCAGGGCTGCTTTGAGATCGCTACCCATCTGCCGACGGAGCAGGTGAAGCTGCCCGGCTTGATCGAGGATGAGCTGCGTGTCGCTCTGCTTGGGATAGCGAGCTTCCAGGGCGACGGAGCCGGCGAGTGCGCCGGTGAGCAGCGAGACGAGGTCGGGTTCGTTGATGGAAGAAGGTGATGGATCAACGTGAGCCTCAGCCCCGGCCCGGTAGGGCGCGGGCTCTTGCGGTGAGGTGTGCGCGTAGCGCTGTGGCTGCGGTTGTTGTGGCGAGCGCGGGGATGATGAGATTGATGAGGGTGATGAAGGTGATGATGAGGCAGGCCTGGGGCGGAGGAGCGAAGCCGCGAGCGGCGAACGCTCGTAGGGTGCGCTCTCTCGTAATTCATCCGATGTTTCAAGAACGGCGCTGGCAGCAGAATCACTCAACATCGGCTTCCTTTCCAGGACAGGCTCGGTCGGTTGTTCGATAAGTGTTTCAGGTTCGCGTTGCACTGCTTCGCTGTTGGCTGGACTCGCTGCCGCTACGACAGGATCAATAGTCCTGTGTTCAGCGGGCGCAGCTTCGTCATCACTCACTGGCAGATCGTGCAGGAACGCTTCAATCGCGGGCCAGACGCCGTCGCCGGTCGCGCCGCCCAGTGATCGCATATGCACAGGCGTCATCTGCTTGCGGGAGCCGATGAGTTCGACAGGCTGCTGGAGGAAGGTCGATGTGGCGGCGTTGAATTTGCTGATGGCTTCGCGGGCTTTGGATTCATCGCTGCCCATGATCATGAGGCCGACGATGCGGGCGATTTCGTTTTGATCTGTCTGTTCGGCGCAGCTCTTTTTCAGTTGCTGGAGCATGCGCGAAGCACCGGCGATGGCCATGTCATCACTGCCACAGAGAATTGTCCAGTGCGAAATCGATGCAGCCTTGACGACCTGCACCGGATCACTAGGCGAAGGCAGATGAATCAGCCAGGTGGCGACAGGCTGCTTGCGATCGCTGAGCATGCGATGCATGCGGGCGATCAGATCATCCGCGCTTGAGCCAGGCGGGAGCGGTTCATCGATGCCAGTGCGAACGGTCTGCCGCTGAGCGGTGACGACTTCGAGATCAGCGTGATCGCCAGCGATGTGAACGATGGCGACCGGGCCGCGCTGCTGCGCAAGGTGATAGGCGTATTGCGTGAGCCAGGGGCCGCCAAAGCCGGGCAGGTTGCCGAGGATGACCGCTTCGAGATGCGCAGCTGGCGCAGCGCCAGCGTCATCGCTTTCATCATCATTTTGTAAACGCAGATGCGAAGGCTCCTCGTGATAAGAAGCATCATCATCCGCGCGATCGGCGTAGTGCGCTGCTGATGTGGAACGGGCACCGATAGAGATCGGCCCGGGGCCTTCGAGTTCATCGAGATGCGAAAATGCGTGCGAAGATTTTGGATGTGATGAAGCTGCACTTGAAGGTTTGGAACCCAGCGAATCGTTGGTCACCATCACCTTTGGTTCCAGCGTCGTCGCCAGTGCATCCACATCAAACGACTTACGCGGCGGCATTCTCGTCGGCCCCCCCGTAGTCCCCGGTGCCCCCGGTGACTTACGCACAGGCGGCGTCGTCCCCGTCAGAAACAGGTCCGCCAAGGCATCAAGCGTCTCTCGTGTGCGTGGATCATCCATTGAATCAGTTCCAAGTTCAATGTTAAAAGTTCAAAGTTTTGGTTTCGACGAACATGCCTCAAGAAACACCGGCGATTCATTTTTCGATAGCGAAAAATTGCCTTGCTCAGTGACTAAGAACATTGAACTCAGAACCTTGAACTTTGAACTCATTGATTACTTATCGATTTCCACCTCGACGACATTGTTCAGTTCGCCAAAGGGATTCGACTCGACATAACTGTTGTACGGGTCCTGCACCCACTTGCCATCGACCACGAGGCGATAGCGATATCGACCAGGCGGCACCGAAATGCACGCCTGCCAAATGTTTAGATTTTCATCCTGACGCAGTGGTGTGGCAGCGGCGTTCCAGTTGTTGAAATCACCAGCTACATAAAGCTGACTGCTGCCGCTCACGGGTTGAACAAAGAGCAGGCCTTGCGACGTCGGGCGAACGCCATACACCTTCGCCAGTTTCGCTGCGAGATTGGCGGGCCGAACGATCGGCGGCTCTAAGACAGCGACCGTCGCATCGACTCGCCGTTCGCGCACCACATCGTGATCCGTCGAAAGCTTCGCGGCAAGCTGCGCTGTGCGTGCGGAAAGAGCGCGAGCGCGTTCCACCAGTTCCGCAGCGCGACTGAGCACCGGACTCGCCTGCACCGGCGCTTCTGCTTCCTCAACAGCCACCGGCTTCTCCGGCGGATTCGCCATCAGCCAAGCGACAAGCTTTTCAAAATCCTGATAGCCACGGCTGCCCGGATCGTATTCCGTGATCGCCTGGCCGAAGCTCGCGGCTTCTTTTAATTTACTATTGAAATGCACCACCACCGGCAAAAGCTTTTCGCCAAACTGACGCCGCAGCTCCGTGAGAATTTCCCGCGCCAGTTTCGTGCGGACGTCGTACATCGTCGCCAGTGCCTTGAAGCGAACATGGTGCCCAGCGCGGCGGGCGATCATCTCAATGGTCGCTTCCTGTTTGACGGAGCCTTGCATGGCGAAGTAGCCGGTCTCGACGGGCACGATCACTTCATCAGCAGCACGAAGCGCGTTGAATGTGAGCAGGCCAATCGAAGGCGGGCAATCGATGATGCAGAAGTCGTAGTGATCGCGAACGGTGGAGAGGACGTGCAGCAGCCGACGATCTTTGTCGGGCGCAAGCGCGAGTTCCGCTTCAATACCCGCAAGTGCCATGGTGCTAGGTGCGAGGTCGAGATTGCGGGCAATCTGCCAGACGATGTCGCTGAAGCTCATCGTGCCATCGAGGCCGGCTCTCATGAGATCGCTGATGGATCGCTCGATCTGCGCTTCGGGCACCGCAAGCCCAAGAGCGCAGTGCGACTGCGGGTCCATGTCGATCAGGAGCGTTCGCAGCCCCTGCTCAGCCATGACAGCAGCAAGATTGATGGCTGTGGTCGTTTTGCCACAGCCGCCCTTCTGATTAATGATGGCGATCGTTCGCAACGGGGCGTCCTTTCATCCGTTGACACGGCTAACGCAAACCCAGCACACCGCCTCGCAGGTGTGTTGCGATCCGAACCCCAGTGCAGACGTCAAAACAAAACGAAGCCTACCACAGCTTCTGGCCCGCAGTCCTTGCGCGCCAATCTGCACTGGAAAGAATTATCGGGGCTGATCGCGCAAAAACTTGAATATCAATACTGGGAAGAGGGAAAGAGAACCGAAAAGCGCGAAAGCGAAACAGCGAGAAAGCGAGAAAGCAGATCGATGCAGCGCACAATTCTCCGCCGTTTAACGCCGCCCCAAAGGAGCGGGCTTTCCGTCGCTTTTCACAACATTTCCATCAGCGGCCGCGACAGCTTCGCAAACTGCGCCGCTGGAATGTTCACCGTATCCCACCGTTGACTGCGACTCTTCAAATGCTTTCGATAATCCGCCAGGCTGATCGCCAGGAGTGCGTACCACCGCTCGCCTGACTCGAACACTTCCAAGAACAGCGCGTCAGGCGGCTGCACCTCGCACCAGTAGAGAAATGCAAACGCACCTTCGAAGCCGCTGCCGAAGATTTTCTCCCACTGCACCAGACTGTCCACATCGTTCTGCGTCACCCAGTTGTCGAGCGATTTACTCGAACGGCCACTGTGCTTACGACCCTTCACATCGACAAGCAGATTGGGCCCGCGCTGCGAATAGACTACGAAATCAAAACTCTTGAGCGACACCGGCGGATAGGCTTTGTCCAGCGCCCGCTTGGCTTCATCGACCGCAACATAAGGAATCTCCTTACTGCGCAGATACTGCTCAAAGGCGACTTCGTAATGGAAGCGGCGCTGGGCCATAAAAAAATGATAATCACTTTGCCTGTGTTGTTACATCACATTCGCAAGCGCTGCGCCAATTCCATCATCGCCATCTCCACCTGTTCCCCCGTCGCCATGTTCTTTACCTGCACGATGCCGCCTTCCACACCGTCGTCGAGGATGATTGCATAGCGCGCTTTGGCCGTCGCTGCATCCTTGAGCAGTTTGCCAGCGTTACGCGTGGTCTTGTACGAAAACCGCGCGTGCAATCCAGCGCGGCGAAGCTGTGCGGTGAGTGCTGCAACCTTCGTTGCGCCCAAATCAGTCGCGCCGAAAATGAAGGCGTCAGCACGCGGTGTGACATCCTCGGGCATCAGGCCTTTGTCCATCAGCACATTCGAGAGCACGACATCACCCATGCCAAAACCCACGGCTGGCGTCGCGGGGCCGCCGAACATTTCGATGAGTTTGTCGTAGCGACCGCCGCCCGCCATGGCGCGCTCGACGCCGGTGCGCTCGTGGAGTTCGAACACGGTGCCGGTGTAGTACGCCAAACCGCGCACGATGCCCAGGTCATACTCGCACCATTCGCTGATGCCAAAGGAGATGAGTTCTTTGTCGAGCGCTTCGATGTCAGATAGTTCATCGCCGATACCGATGGTCTCGCGCATGGCTTGAAGATTTCCCGCTGCATATTTCATGCGACAAATCTGATCGAAGCGCGCCACGCGATCCGGATCAAGGCCAAGCTTCGCTGCGCCATTGGTGAATTCAATCGGCTCCACCTTGTCGCGCCGGTCCAGCAGCGCGAAGGCGTCATCCATTTTTTCATCGATGACGCCGAGCTTGCTGAGGATGTGGCGGACTGTCTGACGATGACTGATTTTGACGCGCACCTGCTGCGGCGAAAGGCCCATCTCCTGAAGAAAATCCACCGCCACGAAAATCACTTCCGCATCGGCGATGGCCAGATCGCTGCCCAGCACATCCGCATTCCACTGCCAGAACTCGCGGAGCCTGCCGCGCTGCGGTTTCTCGGCGCGGCAGAGATTGGGCGTGCAAAACCATTTGATCGGCTTGGGCAACGAATTGGCCTGCGCTGCCACCATGCGCGCAAGTGTCGGCGTGAACTCAGGCCGAATAGCGAGGTCGCGCTCGCCACGATCTTGAAAGTGAAACAGCTCGCTGACAATGCCCTCGCCGCTCTTGACCTTGTAAAGATCGAGTAGTTCAAAGATCGGCCCATCGACCTGTTCAAACCCATTGCGAATCGAGACGCGTCGCCAGGCATCGACGATGTACTGCCTCCATGCGCAGTCCTTGGGATAGAAATCGCGCGTGCCCTTGGGGGCTTGCAGCGGAGACTTCGTAGATCGGGATTCAGATTTCGGATTAGGCTCAGTCATAGCGTTTTCTGCGGGGTTTCAGCACGGAATTGAAACGCGCATGGTAATGGCGGATGGGCCGCATGGCGAACAGGCACAGCAATGAGAGAGATGATGGAACGCGCAGTGAGGACGCTGCGGCTACGATTGTTGCACAAGCTTCTTTTATTGCCGCGGAGTTGTCGCCGCGCGTTGGGCAACAGCGCATCAGTTCCAACGTATCGGCTTGCCTCTGAGTTTGGCGATCATCATCGCTATCACTATCAGGCCAACAGGCGTCAGCAGCGGCAACATAACAACGGACACCACGCCGACCGCTGCCCAAGGTGCCCAAGGCTCATCGACGCCGAACATGAGGTAGAGACTGCTCGCCGCCAGCGCGATGGCCACGAGCAGCAGCTTGAACATTCGCCGATTGCCATCTGATCTGAGATTGCCGCTGACGACACGGCGCAGCGCAAGCAATCCAATGACGATGACGACGGTGAGGAGCGGGAAGTAGATGATTTTGGCAAACATGCGAGGCCCCAATAGAGAAATTCATGATATCACGCGCTGTGATATACCGCCGGTGGGCTACGATGATGTGATGAACACGACTGAGGCGCAACACGAAATTCGCTGCCTGGAAGTCTGGGGCGGAACGGAAGCGGTGCAGACGCAGCTCAAGCTGCCGGGCATTGATGCGTGGGTTTTTAGTGAGCCGTATGCGGGCGATGCGCAAGGCGGCGATATTCACTACATCTCCAGTTGCTTCACCGGGCGCGTCTCGCGCTTCGCTGTTGCTGATGTCAGCGGACATGGCAACGCAGTGAGCGGGCTGGCCACGACGCTTCGCAAGCTGATGCGAAAGCACATCAATCATCTCGATCAGACCGGCTTCGCGCAGCTACTCAACGAAGAATTCAGCGCAACAACAGACACGGGCATCTTCGCTACAGCGGTGATGCTGAGCTATTTTGCACCGACGGATCACCTGATTGTCTGCAACGCCGGCCATCCGCGTCCGCTCTGGTTTGATGCCAGTGAAAAGAAGTGGCAACTGCTTGATCACATGCTTCAGGAGGACGGCGAACATCAAAACAAGATGCCTTACAACCTGCCGCTGGGCGTGATTGAAGGCACAAACTATCAGCAGTTTGCAGTGCGTTTGTCGCCTGATGATCTCGTGCTGGTCTATACCGATTCGCTGACGGAAGCGAAGAGCGCAGCCGATGGCAGGCTGATTGGGGAAGCGGGCTTGTTGGAGTTGGTGCGCGAGTTGCCCATCGCCGCCCCGCCGGTGCTTGGGCGATCGCTGCTCGATCGACTGACGGATTATCGTGGCGGCGAGCCTGCGATGGATGATCAGACACTGGTCGTTCTGCACCACAATGCTGACGAGGTTCCGCGTCGGCCGCTGCGCAATTCCATCCGCTACATCGCCTCGATGCTGGGGCTTGCGGGGGATTGAGTTCGTCCAATCAAATCGCAAGTCACCTCACACCGTCGCCATACCCAGGCTCACATCCGGTGCGGGCAGATTGCTTTCGCCCATCAGGTACTGATCGATCGCGCGGGCGGCACCTCGGCCTTCGTTGATCGCCCAGACGACCAGCGACTGGCCACGGCGGCAGTCGCCAGCAGCGAAGACCTTGTCCACGTTGGTCACATACTTGCCGTGGTCAGCTTTATAGTTACCACGCGGATCGTAGGCCATGCCCAGCACATCGCTGATGGCCTGTTCAGGCCCGAGGAAACCCATGGAGAGGAAAATGCGATCCGCTTTGTAGGCCTTCTCGGTGAGCGGCACTTCGGACATCTTGAACTGGCCGCGGGCATCCTTGTCCCACTTGACCTGCACGGTCTCGACGCCGATGACGTTGCCTGCAGCATCGCCGATGAATCGCTTGGCGCTGATGCAGTATTCGCGCGGGTCCTTGCCGAATTTCTTGGTCGTCTCATCATGCGAATAATCAACGCGGAAGATGCGAGGCCACTGCGGCCAGGGGTTGTCATTGGCGCGTTCCTTGGGCGGCTTGGGCAGCAGTTCGAAGTTGACCATGCTGGTGCAGCCATGCCGAAGGCTGGTGGCGATGCAGTCCGCGCCGGTGTCGCCGCCGCCGATGACGATGACATCTTTGCCCTTGGCGCTGATGTGTTTTTCATCGGCGAGATTCGAGTCGAGCAGGCTCTTGGTGTTGGCGGAGAGAAACTCCATGGCGAAGTGGATGCCCTTAAGCTCGCGGCCGGGGATCGGCAGATCGCGAGGCTTGGTCGCACCGGTCGCCAGCAGCACCGCATCGAAATCATTCATGAGCTGCTGCGGATCGACATACTTCGCCTGCGCAGGCAGGCCGGACTGCGCTTCGACAAAACCGTTGTCACCCTTGGGTGCGCCGACGTGAGCATTTGTGATGAAGGCGATGCCTTCGGCTTTGAGCAGATCGATGCGGCGCTGCACCGTGCCTTTGTCGAGCTTCATGTTGGGGATGCCGTACATGAGAAGTCCGCCAATGCGATCGGCACGTTCATAAACGGTGACGAGATGGCCTGCCTTATTGAGCTGCGCCGCCGCAGCAAGACCGGCAGGACCGGAACCGATGATGGCGACTTTCTTGCCCGTGCGGCTCTCAGGTGGCTGCGGCTTGATCCAACCCTCGGTGAAGGCGCGATCGACGATCGCGTTCTCAATATTCTTGATCGTCACCGGCGGCTCGATGATGCCCAGCACACAAGCACCTTCGCAAGGCGCAGGACAGACGCGGCCGGTGAATTCCGGAAAATTATTCGTCTTGTGCAGGCGATCGATCGCTTCCTTCCACCGGCCTTGATAGACCAGATCATTCCACTCGGGAATCAGATTGTCGATCGGGCAGCCGGAGTTCGACTGACAGAACGGTACGCCACAGTCCATACAACGCGCGCCCTGCTTGCGAAGCTGCTCTTCATTTGGAGCCGAGAAAATCTCGTGGTAGTCGCTGATGCGAACCACAGCATCGCGGTAGGGAACAGCGCGGCGGGGGTATTCTTTAAATCCGGTGGGCTTGCCCATGAGTCACCTTCGGTGAAAAATTCAAATAACAAAGATCAAATCACGATTGAAAACCGAAACACAAAATGAAACTGTCAGTGGTGCGATTTCCAGTAATCTCGAAACGCCTTGAGCCTAGGTAAAGACTCGATGTCTTTCTGTCGATTCGCTGCTTCCTTGCTGGCGATGATGTCATCGGGATGACATACCGGAAATCCTTCGACATCGATTCTTCGCTGCCAGGCATCGTCGAATTTTTCGATCCCGTCAGGAGCGAAGATCAGATCGAGATCGAATGGGCCATTCTTAATCTGCACGAAGTCTTTGCCTCGAATTTCTGCTGCTTGACTGTCGCTGATGGTGAAACCCAATTGACGCAATGCAGTGACGATGGCCTGCCCGTTGTCTGCATTTTTTTCAACATACAGATCGGCATCCTGTGTGGTATCCGGGAAGCCGAGCAGAATCGCGCCCGATTTACCAATGAACAAATAGCGTACGCCGCATGCAGCGAACGTCTCGCGAATTTCCTCGGCTTGTCGGTATTCAAACGCGGCCATATCCAAGCCATGACGGCAGTGCCGATTCGCACCAGCGTCGATAGTCCTCCATGGTGTCGAACGTGCGATAAGGAGCATCGTCGAGCACGGGTTTGTAGGTTTTGATGAATGCGTATTTCATACGTGTCCGCAGTGACCGGCTTGCAGCCGCTTTAAATTCAGCGATCCATTGCTGGCGTGTGGTGTCGTCGATGTCGTCATGAGTCGGCTTCATTCGATCACCTCATTGCAATGCTGCGATCTTGTCTTTGAACTAACCCACCCACAGGAGTGGGTGGGCTTTTTTGCTGCATCATTCCTGACCGCTGACTTCTGACCTTTGCTTCTCAGTGAATATCCGCCTCGACCTCTTCATCGTGCTTGAGGCGTTCCATCAGCACGCGCTTGTAATCGGTCGGCATCACTTTCTTGAACTGGCTCAAAATTGCGGGCCAGTGGTCGAGGATGTACTGCGCGACGGTCGAGCCGGTGTAGGTCTGATGATCTTCGATCATCTGCAATAGCTCCGCCACATCTTCGTCGCTCTCGACGGGTTCGAGTTCGACGGTGCCCAGGTTGCACTTGGTGAGGAAGTCGCCAGCTTTGTCCCAGACATAGGCGATGCCGCCTGACATGCCTGCGGCGAAGTTGCGGCCGGTCGCACCGAGGATGACGGCACGGCCGCCGGTCATGTACTCGAGACCGTGGTCGCCGACGCCTTCGACGACGGCATACGCTCCGCTGTTTCGCACGCAGAAACGTTCAGCCGCCTTGCCTCGGAAAAACGCCTGCCCGCCGGTCGCGCCATAGAGACAGACGTTGCCGACGATGATGTTTTCTTCGGGAACGAAGGTCGATTCGCGTGGCGGATAAATCTGAATACGGCCGCCACTGAGCCCCTTGCCCACGTAATCGTTCGCATCGCCTTCGAGATCGAGCGTTATCCCTCTTGCGAGGAACGCGCCAAAGCTCTGGCCAGCGGAGCCTTTGAACTTCAGATGAATCGTGTCTTCGGGCAGACACTTCTCACCCCATCGCTTGGCAACCGTGTGCGACAAGATCGTGCCCACGACGCGGTTGGTATTGATGATCGGCAGTTCCGCGCGAACTTTTTCGCCGCGCTCGATCGCTGGCCTGCAAAGCGCGAGCAAGGTCGTGTTATCCAGCGCCAGTTCCAAGCCATGATCCTGTTTGCGAGTGCAGTAAACACCGACTCGCTTGTGCGGCTTGACTGCGGGGGCGAGCATCGGCGACAGGTCAATGCCCTTGGCCTTCCAGTGATTGATGGCGGCATCGGTCTCCAGGCAATCGACGCGGCCGATCATGTCGTTGATCGTGCGGAAGCCCAAATCCGCCATGATTTCACGGCATTCCTCAGCCACCATGAACAGATAGTTGATCACATGCTCAGGCTTGCCGTTGAACTTCTTGCGCAGCACCGGGTCCTGCGTCGCGATGCCGACGGGACACGTGTTCAGGTGACACTTGCGCATCATGATGCAGCCCAGCGTGATCAGCGGCGCGGTGGCGAAACCGATTTCCTCAGCACCGAGCAGGAAGGCGATGACGACATCGCGGCCGGTCTTGATCTGACCATCGGTCTGCAAAACAACACGGCTGCGCAGATCGTTCATCACCAGCGTCTGATGCGTTTCGGCGATGCCCAGTTCCCAAGGTAAGCCGGCATGCTTGATGCTCGTCAGCGGTGAAGCGCCGGTGCCACCGGTATCGCCAGCGATGACGATGTGATCGGCATGTGCCTTGGACACACCCGCGGCAATCGTGCCGACGCCGACTTCGCTCACCAGTTTGACGCTGATGCGCGCGGAGGGATTCGCATTTTTCAAATCGTGAATCAGCTGCGCCAGATCCTCGATGGAGTAAATGTCATGATGCGGCGGCGGCGAAATCAGGCCGACGCCAGGCGTGGAGTAGCGAATGCGAGCGATGGTCTGATCGACCTTTTTGCCGGGCAGTTCACCGCCTTCGCCGGGCTTGGCACCTTGGGCGATTTTGATTTGAAGTTCATCCGCGTTGGCGAGGTACCAGATGGTGACACCAAAGCGGCCCGAGGCGATCTGCTTAATGGCGGAGCGCTTGGAGTCGCCGTTGGGCAGCGGGGTGAATCGCTCGGGGTCTTCGCCGCCTTCGCCGGTGTTGCTCTTGCCGCCGATGCGGTTCATGGCGACGGCGAGAGTCTCGTGCGACTCGGCGGAGATGGAGCCGAAACTCATCGCACCGGTGACGAAGCGCTTGACGATATTGGCGGTGGGCTCGACTTCATCAATGTTGATCGGGCCGTGGTTGCCGCCGTCCTTGAACTTGAGC
>Ga0209491_10008139_pt1 | contig 13450 bp, 15 predicted proteins | sample BON02_FD_187213 | JGI IMG/M metagenome (GOLD analysis project Ga0209491, IMG submission 187213) | Freshwater microbial communities from Lake Bonney liftoff mats and glacier meltwater in Antarctica - BON-02 (SPAdes) (version 2) | ecosystem: Environmental > Aquatic > Freshwater > Ice > Glacier... | reverse complement strand
TACATTGCTGTCAGCAACTGCGTTGATTGCTCCAGGAGAAAATCGACCTCGCCAGGCTGCGTCGCCCGGATGGTGAGGTGACCATACAGCGTGTCCATGCCCCTAACGTAGCTTCAGGTGCTGAAGCAGTGTGCAGGCTCGCTGATTCGGCGAAAGCTGGGGTGATGAACCAGAAGACAGTCCCTCGCCGCGGCCCAGGAATACGTGGGCACGATGGCCCGGGATTCACTCGAAAATAACGGCACCTTGCTCGCTAAAAGGGTCCTTCGGTCTTAGCCCAGCGGCAATAGTCTGCGCAGCTGCGTGACGTGGCGAGGTTCAAGCTCTTCCAGGGACGCGACGCCTAGCAGACGCATCGTCCGTGTCATCTGCTCTGTCACAATCTGGAACATCCGATCGACACCATCCGTGCCACCAGCCATCAACCCATAGAGATAGGCGCGGCCGACCATCGTGAACCGGGCGCCCATTGCTATCGCAGCAACAACGTCAGCACCCGACATGATTCCCGTGTCGACGTGCACCTCGAGGTCTTTGCCGACCTCTTTCACCACGGCAGGAAGAAGGTGGAAGGGGATGGGCGCGCGATCTAACTGGCGTCCCCCGTGGTTGGATAAAACAATCCCATCTACCCCTAGCTTCGCCAGACTTTTTGCATCCTCGACTGTTTGAACCCCCTTCACGACAAGTTTCCCCGGCCACCGCTTCTTAATCCACGCCAAATCTTCATACGTCACCGTCGGGTCAAACATATGATCCAGAAGCTCCGCAACGGTTCCCTGCCACGATGAGAGGGACGCGAACTCCAGCGGATCTGTGGTGAGGAAATCAAACCACCACCAAGGCCGCGGGAGCGCATTAAGCACGGTCCCCAATGTCAAAGCTGGTGGAATAGAAAAGCCATTTCTTTTGTCCCTCAGCCTCGCGCCAGCGACGGGAACGTCGACGGTGACCATCAAGGTGTCTACGCCGGATTTTGCGGCACGCTCGACCAATTCCATGGAACGATCCCGGTCTTTCCACATGTACAGCTGGAACCAGTTGCGCCCGTCGGGCGCAACCTGCTTCACATGTTCAATGGACCGCGTCCCCATCGTGGACAAGGTGAAGGGCACGCCCCACTGTGCTGCCACCAAAGCGCCAGCGTCTTCACCCTCGGTCTGCATCATCCGGGTGAATCCCGTGGGCGCAATCCCTACCGGGAATGCCACCGGCGCCCCCAACACATCCCACGACGTGGACACGTGGGACACATCGCGCAGAATTGCTGGCTGAAATTCGACGTCTTCAAAGGCCTGCCGGGCCCTCGCCAAGGACAATTCGGCCTCGGCGGATCCATCACAGTAATCAAAAGGTGCTTTTGGTGTCCGACGCTTCGCAATCGTCCGCAAATCCCATACTGTCAGCGCAGAGTCTAGCCGCCTCTTCTTGAAATTCAATGTCGGCGCCTTGAACTTCAATAAGGGTGCCAACTCTGCGGGCCGCGGAAAACGACGCTTTGTCATCAGATATTTCCTTCCAAAAGTCGTTCAAGCCACATTTTTCTTGAGGCGATGGCCAATTGAGACACGAGAGCATCCGGAAATGTCAGGTCGAATCCATGAAAGGCGCCAGCCCACAGGTGAAACTCCACTGGAACCTCGGCTGCGGCGAGGCGCTCGGCGTAACTAGCGATTTCGCTGCGAAAAACCTCTAGTGCTCCGACGTCAAGATACGTCGGAGGCAGCCCTGACAGGTTCTCGGCGCGGGCGGGTGATGCGTACGGGCTGACGTCGCGCGCGTGTCGCCGGCCTCCCAGTAGAGCGTTCCATCCGGTGTCGTTACTTTCCCTGTCCCAGAGGCCTAGCTCCGAGAACTGGTGGCTAGAGGCAGTGTCATTGGATTCGTCAAGCATGGGACACATCAGCAACTGGCCGGCAATCGCGGGGCCTCCCGCGTCTCGTGCCATGAGGGTGATGCCAGCGGCGAGCCCACCGCCGGCGCTCATCCCGACGACAATAAGGGGGATGTCCCCGTGGCGCTCCAGGATGTCTTGTGAAAAAGAAACGAGCCCGTCGTAGCAGTCGTTTACGGGGGTCGGGTCTGGGTGTTCGGGAGCAAGCCGGTACTCCACGCTGGTGCACACGAGATCAAACGCACCCACCCAATCGGCCATTAGTTCCATGCCTATGAGGCGATCACCAGCCACCATCCCGCCGCTGTGGATGTGAAAAAGCGCAGCTTTCGGGCGCGAGACGCCCTCTTTCGAGACGGTGGTGGTGAGCAGGTGAGCGTCGTCTCTAGCGAGAGCAAAACTCTCGCTGACGTCGACGTTGCGCCCTTCCCGAAGGGATTGCGCTCCAGAGGACACAAATTTTTCGCGCAGTGCCTGAATATCCTCTGCACGCAGCGGAACTCGGGCAATCTCTGGGGAGGAGTCGAGCATGTTCTGCAACTCCCGGTCATACTTTGGTGTGTTCGCAGACATGGGCAACAGCATAGCCCCCAATGTTGATAACCTATAGGATGTAGTATCCCTGTGTGTATTCATACGAGGCGAGGAGCCTTCGCGATGTCGGGTAGCCCTGAAAATCCCCCGTGGGGAGCTGATCCCCTCGATTCCTCTATTTCCGTGCCCATGATCTCTGACTCTCTTGACAGGGCGGGTCTTCGAAGCCAAGTACTTGTCTGCCACCTGGCGCCGCTGGTCCCTCTGACACGGGCATCGGGGCGAGCGAGGACCGTTCGCTTCATCCCCGAAGACACTCCTGATCCTGAGCGTCCGTACGATGACGCCATTGACTTCATCGATGGGTCTGCACCCGGGGATTTCATCGTCATATCGGCCACTGAATCGAACGCATCGGCCTTCTGGGGAGAACTCTTCAGCGCTGCAGCGCAGGGACGAAAAGCAACAGGGATGCTGACCGATGGGAATGTCAGGGACTCTGACAAAATCACGGCGCTCGGATTTCCCGTGTTTACGCGAAGCAGAAGACCCCTCGACTTTCGGGGTCGGATGAAAATCGAATCTCAGCAAACCGTGGTGAACGTGGGGGGCGTATCGATAACTCCAGGCGACCTCATCGTTGCCGATGACGACGGGATTGTTGTGATTCCCCAGGAAAAAGAAAACGATGTGGTGGAGTTCGCCCGAGAAAGGGCCCGAGCCGAATCAACGGTTCTCGCTGAGTTGCTCGCAGGATCAACGCTTCGCGACGTGTGGACCCGCCACGGGATTTTGTAGAAAAGAAGGAGAGAAACATGGCGTCCGTTAAAAGGGTGGCATCAGTGATAAATCTTGATCCGGCAGGTGTTGCGGAGTACGAACAGCTTCACGCTGCGGCCTGGCCAGCAGTGCTAGCAAAAATATCTGAATGCAACATCAAAAACTATTCGATCTATCGCTACGGATTGCTTCTTTTTTCCTACTTCGAATATGTCGGAGACGATATGGACCGCGACATGGACCTGATGGGCCAAGACCCCACCACTCAAGAATGGTGGGGAGTCTGCAAACCACTCCAGCGGCCCGTTGACGAGATTCTTGAGAACGAATGGTGGCACTCGGTTCCTGAAATTTTCCACCACGATTAATCCCCTAACGCGAAAGTCTGACGTCATGAGAACCATTAATTATTGGCACACCGCGGACATTAGGTTCCCGACCTCGAAAGAGCTCGATGGGTCTGATGCGATGAATCCCGACCCCGACTATTCGGCCGCCTACATTTCTTTTGGGCATCAGGCGAGCACTCCTGCAGTGGGCCACGCCTCTGTGTTCACCATAGGCCGAGGTAACGATGTCCAGGTCGCTGCGCTCGAAGCCGTGAAGCCCTTTGTGATGGGTCGAGACTTGGATGAGTTACTCGGAGATATGGGCCTGCTCTATAAGGAGCTAACGGGGGACTCGCAATTAAGATGGCTCGGCCCTGAAAAGGGTGTCATGCACATGGCTATAGGCGGTGTCGTCAACGCCCTATGGGACATCAAGGCCAGACAAGAGAAGAAGCCCTTGTGGGAGCTCCTTGCCAGTTACTCCCCGGACGACCTGTGCAACCTGATTGACTTTAGATATCTCTCCAGCGCCCTCACCCCGGAAGAAGCTCGGGACATCTTTATGCAAAGTGAAGCCGGTCGCCCCGAACGCGCGGCCGCGCTCCACGCAGAAGGATATCCGGCCTACACGACGAGTCCCGGATGGCTCGGGTATGACGACGAAAAGCTTGCCCGGTTGTGCAGGGAAGCCCAGGAAGAGGGCTTTTCCCGCATCAAGTTGAAGGTCGGCGGGAAGCTCGAAGATGATGTCCGACGGATGGGCATCGCGCGGGCAACCTGTGGCGAGGGGTATCCCATCGCTATCGACGCGAACCAACGTTGGGAAATTGGCGAGGCAATCGCGTGGATTAGAGCTTTGACCCCTTTCGGAATCGACTGGGTCGAAGAACCCACCAGTCCGGATGATGTTGCCGGCCATCAGCAAATCGCTCGAGCTGTAGCGCCTGTTCGAGTATCCACGGGGGAACACATGGCCAACCGCGTGGTGGCGCGACAGCTGCTCGAGGCCCGAGCTGTGGGTCTGCTCCAAATTGATAGCGCGCGTGTCGCAGGAGTCAACGAAAACATCGCCATCCTGACCCTTGCTGCCAAGTTCGGGATTCCGGTGTTTCCCCATGCTGGCGGAGTGGGTCTTTGCGAAGCTGTTCAGCACTTGGCGTTCTTTGATTATGTTGCGTTGTCCGGGAAGAAAGAAGATCGTGCGATTGAGTACGTGCAGCATCTTCACGATCATTTTGTCGATCCCGTGGTGGTGAAGAACGGGCGTTACTGGCCTTCAAATGTGCCAGGCAACAGCCAGGAAATTGTGGAAAGCACGCGCAGGGATTTTGCGTTTCCTGGCGGAGTGATCTGGGGGAGCTGACGATGGCGATAATTCCCGTGGCTCTGGGTCACGGTGGTATCTCTACGAGCAGCCTCTCCTTCGGCGGGGCAGTCATTGGCAATCTTTTCAGCGAGGTGAGCGATGAACAGGCCGAGGAAGCTCTCACAGTGTCTTATGAAGCCGGGATCCGATATTTCGATACCGCGCCGCACTACGGACTGGGCCTCTCGGAGCAGCGCATCGGGAGGTTCCTGAAGGGAATTGACCGTTCCACGGTCACGATTTCCACCAAGGTGGGGCGGCTCATTCGTCCTAACCCGGCCCACTCCGGCGGCCAAGACGACCAAGGCTTTGCGGTATCCGCACGGCTCCACCGCGAGATTGACTATTCCTATGATGGGACAATGCGCTCTTTAGAGGAGTCCCTAGAGAGGCTTCAGGTCGATTACGTCGACATGGTTCTCGTCCACGATCCGGACGAACATGAAGCAGCGGCTCTAGAAGGAGCTTTTCCCGCTTTGGACAAGCTGCGCGGCGAGGGGGTAATTCGCTCTTACGGGGCCGGGATGAATCAGTCGGCCATGCTTGCGAGGTTTGTCCAGAAAACAGATCTCGACGTCGTGATGCTGGCGGGTCGGTTTTCACTCCTGGAGCAGCCTGCGCTCGAGGATCTCCTTCCCGTTGCTTACAGCAGGGGAATTTCCGTTGTTGCCGCGGGAGTCTTCAACTCGGGGATCCTCGCCCGTGAGTATCCCCCCGAGGGAGCTCATTACAACTACGGGGTCGCTTCCGCAAAGATTCTTGACAGGGCTCGCGAGCTGGCTCGCGCATGTGTTGAGCATGGTTACACGTTGCCGCAAGTTGCCGCTCAGTTTCCTTTCAGCCACCCTGCCGTGTCGGCGGTGTGCCTCGGGGCGAGAAATGCTGACCAAGCGCGGAAAAATGCCGCGCTGTTCGACGAAACGGTCGCTGGCGAGTTTTATCAAGACCTCATGGAGCAGGGGCTGCTCAGCGAAGGGTCAGTGAGTTACTGATTTTTTTCCATCACCGACATCGTTGGGCCGAAGCGTTCCAATGAATTGTGTATGTGATCCAGCATCCGCGTGGACGCAGTCTGTTCGTCACCGGCCGAAATTGCATCGGTAATCGCTTGATGTTCCGTGAACGCAAGAAATCCAGATTTTGGCTGATAGTACAGCTCGAAAAGTTCACCAATGACGGCCGCATCTTTTCGGTCCTCGCCCTTCCACGTCTTAAGAACGGTGTACAGCCTGAAGAGGTGCAAATGGCAGTGTGTTCTTACATATGCCTCGCGGACAAACTCACTTCCCGAAAGTTCAGCAACCAGCGCGTGAAATCTCGCGTCATGTTCACTCATCGCTGCGTACGCATCCTCAATATTGAGGCCTTCTGCTGCTTTTCCGGTGTCGAGTTCCGCTGCCAGTCGCGACCTTCCGTCATCGGTGATTTTCCGTGCCGCCGTCATGGCTGCCCAAGGTTCAATGATTCCGCGAAACTGAAAAAGATCTTGAAGCTCTGAGGCGGTGAGGAGTGCGGTCGCCTGATATCCACGAAGGGGTTCTTTGATGACCAGGTCATCGGATTCCAACCTGGCGAGCGCCTCTCGGACCGGGGTCTGAGAGACATCCAGCTCTCGGGCGAGTGCATCAATATTGATTCTCTCACCGGGTGCTATTTCATGAGCAAGAAGCATGTCGCGCACACGATTGTAGGTCTCGTCCGACAGCACTGTCCGCAGCGGTCTGGTGGTTCGGGCCCGCGAAACATCTGCCATGAACTCTTAGCCCCCTGCGGTGATATGTGGATGTGAGTCTAGCCTCGGGGCGACCAACTGTGTCCGATTGTGTGAGGAACTTAGGTTCGCGCCCTCGTGCGAAGGCCATCCATCCCGCCATCGACAGCGAGAGAAGCCCCCGTGGTTGAGGATTGCTGTGGACTTGCCAGGAAACACACCGCCGCGGCGACTTCCTCGGCGGATACGAGACGACCCATGGGCTGACGGGCGTTGAGTGCGAGTCTCTCGGCTTCGGGGTCTTCTGCTTGCTGGAGAAGCCGGTCGACCCACGGGGTGTTCGCCGTTCCTGGATTGACGCAGTTGACCCGAATGTTATCGCGTATGCCATCGGCCGCCATGGCGCGAGTAAGCGCAAGAACCGCCCCTTTGCTGGCACTGTAGACGGCTCGGTCAGGCAGACCCACCGTGGCGGCAATGGAGCAGATGTTCACAATTGCAGCGTTCGTGCTTTTGCGCAGGAGGGGCATGGCTCGGGAGGAAACCCTTGCTGTACCCACAACATTTGTGTCATAGACCCGCGCCCACTCTTCTTCCGTCGCCGTCTCAATGGACCCAATAGCGCCAATACCCGCACAGTTGACGACAATGTCGAGAGAGGGGGTAATGGCCTCAATGGCACGAAATGCCCTATCGATGTCGAGACCAGAGGTGACGTCGCAGGGAAACCATTCCATGTCGATTGGGACGCCACCGCGGCTAATGTCCAGGCCAAACACAGTGGCACCAAAGCCGACGAGCATGTTAGTGGTGGCCAAGCCGATTCCGGAGGCGCTTCCGGTCACAACGGCCTTGAGACCTTCCAGCTCGTGAGTCATGGAAAACCCTCCGTTCCTAATCTTTTTGGCCGACACAGATGTTGTCTAAGCAGATTTAAAATAGGATACATGATTTAAGGGAACACATCACAAGTAGTGTGTGAGGAACTGACAGGGGTACCAGTGGCCGAGACGACCGTGCTCAAGGGAATGACCTGGAACCATCCGCGAGGGTTAGATTCTGTGGTGGCGTGCAATCCCCTCCTCGAGGAGCGCTTTGGGGTCACGGTGGAATGGACGGCGAGAAGTTTGCTCGAATTCGGGGACCAGCACGTGCGCGAGTTTGCCGTCGGTCATGACCTCATGGTCATCGACCATCCCCATGTTCCAGACGGGGTCGCCGATGGTGCTCTGCTCGCCATGGACGACCTACTGAGTGCAGAGCAGCTGGAAATTCTCGCCAGAGAAAGCGCGGGCCCTTCACACGAGTCTTACCGTTTCAGCGGCAAAATTTGGGCTTTGGCTATCGATGCGGCAGCCCAGGTGTCGGTGTATCGTCCAGACCTCAGCGATGGAGTTCCTCCGTTTTGGGACGATGTGATTGCTGATGCGAGAAAAGGAAAAGTGTTATGGCCGCATAAGCCCGTGGACGCGTTTAGCACCTTTGCCACGTTAAGCGCACAGTTGGGGTCAGCTATCGGCGCCAGTGAAAGATTTTTGGATGAGGACGTTACGCGAGAGGCACTCGACTTTATGTTGAGCCTTGCATCCCTTGTCCCCGAGCTATGTCGCACCTCCAACCCGTTTGAGATTTCTGAGATCTTGGTGGCTTCCGACGATTACGCCTACGCGGCACCCCTCTACGGCTACACGAATTATTCCCGGCAGGGGTTTCGCCCCAAAGTGCTCGCCTATGACGATGTACCTAGTTTTGATGGCCAAGCGTCGGGATCCCAACTGGGCGGGGCGGGAATAGCGGTGTCGGCCGATTCTGCCAACCCCCACCAGGCCGCTATGGTTGCGGCCTATTTGTCTTCTGCCGAGGCTCAAAATGGTCCCTACACAGAGATGCATGGCCAGCCGGGAAACGTGCGAGCCTGGTTGTCGCCCGCGATGAATTTGCTCACCCAGGGGTTTTTCCGTAACACCCTTCGCACTATTGAACGCTCGTGGGTGAGACCGAGGGTCGTGGGGTGGCCCGACTTTCAATTCGAAGTCTCCCAGCTGATTCACCACGCATTAGTCAATCGACGGTTTAGCACTTCAGACTGGAACACAATGGTGGCCCGTGTGGACGTTCTCAGGGAAAGGGGAAAGCAGTGATGTACTTCGATGAGTATGAGGTCGGTTCCTCCAGGAAAAGCCACGGAAGGACAATCACTGAGGCCGACATTGTCTTGCACGCGGGCCAAACGGGCGATTTCTATCCCCATCACATGGACGCAGAGTTTTGCGCGACCCAGCCCTTCAAGGAACGGATCGCGCACGGGACCCTGATTCTCTCGGTGGCCGTGGGGATGCTTGCGGCAGGGGACATCAACGAGGCGGCCATGACCTACGGGTACGACGGAATCCGCTTTATTCACCCGGTCTTTATCGGAAATACCATCACCGCGCACTCGACTATCACCGAAAAACGGGAGTATCGGAAGAATCCGCAGGAGTACGGACTTGTTGATGAAAAAGTTGAAGTACTGAATCACCAACGCGAGATCGTTATGGCTCTTACCCATATCTACCTCGTATCAAAAAAACCGGAAAAAGGCTAAGAGAGGAACCCCAAATGCCCTACACCCCAGATCACTGCGTCGACACCCACCAGCACTTATGGGTCATGTCAGAACGCGTTTACGATTGGATCTCTCCCGACTACGGCGTTCTGTATGGGGATCATCGCCCCGAGGATGTCGCCGGCGACAGCGCAAAAGCAGGAATAACGGCGACCGTCCTTGTCCAAGCCGCAGATACCTATGACGACACTTTTTACATGCTGAGTGTTGAGCGTGGGTTCGACGCCGTGCGGGGGGTCGTCGGCTGGGTGCCTTTTGATCGTGTCCCAGAATCACGCGAAGCTCTAGAGCTCTTGTCCAGCCATCACGCAGTCAAGGGCTACCGGAACCTCACGCATAACTACTCAGATCCGCGCTGGATTCTCCGGCCGTCGTGTGTCGAAACCCTCCAAGACATCGCCCGTCGCGACCTGAGCTTGGACATGGTGAGCGTGACCTCCGACCATTCTCGTGCCATCGTCGAGTTAGCAGACCTCGTCCCAGACTTGCGCATCGTGGTTGACCACATGGCGAAACCCGACATTGCGTCCAAGGTGTGGACTCCCTGGGCAGAAGAGATGGCCGAGTTGGCGAAGCGCCCCAACGTCTTCGTCAAGCATTCTGGCCTCAACACTGCTTCTGGTCCGGGATGGACCGCCGAAGACTGGGAGCCCTACGTCAATCACTGCCTCGAACATTTTGGGTCGCAGCGAATGATGCTCGGTAGTGATTGGCCCGTGTCGTTATTGGCGGGTGACTTTCTCGGAGTGTGGGATGCGCAGAGGGCGTCAATTGCGAGCTTCTCAGAATCTGAACAAGATGACATCTTCTTTCTCACTGCCCAGAAGTTTTACCGGTTAGAGCTGACATGAGTTCGGCTGGCCAGCGCCCCCTTGAGGGCTATCTCGTGCTCGACTTCTCTCAATTCCTCGCGGGGCCCATGGCCGCGATGCGGCTGGGAGATCTTGGCGCCAGGGTCATCAAGATAGAACGACCCCCGGCGGGCGACATAGGGCGAGGTCTTGCCTTTGGCGGAATTGTTGAGGATGGCGACACCCTTTCTTTTCACATCACTAATCGAAACAAGGAAAGCTATGCGGCGGACCTCAAAAACGGTGATGATCGCGAGAAGGTGCTGGAGCTGGTTAAAAGTGCCGATGTTATCGTCCAGAATTTTCGTCCCGGTGTGATGGAGAGATTAGGTCTGGGTCATGAGGCGGTCCGTGCGCTCAATCCCACGGTAATCTATGCAAGCATCACCGGTTACGGGTCCGAGGGGCCCTGGAGCGGCCGACCTGGGCAAGATCTTCTTGCCCAGTCCCTTTCGGGATTGCCTTGGTTGAACGGAAGTAGTGACAGCCCACCGGTTCCCGTAGGCATCGCGCTTGCCGACATCATTACCTCGATCCACCTGGCGCACGGAGTGACGGCTGCGCTTTTGAAGAAGGAACGCACCGGACAGGGGAGTCGCGTTGACACGAGCCTTCTCGAATCGATGCTCGACCTGCAGTTTGAACTCATTAGCGCCCACCTTAATGACCCCAGTGTTCTGGTCCAGCGAGGAGCGCCTCACACCGCTCATGCATTCTTGCAAGCCCCCTATGGGACATATCCAACGGCAGATGGATACATCGCGCTCGCGATGGGTTCTGTTCCTGAGCTGGGCGAACTGGTCGGGTTGGACGAGCTGGCGGAATTTACCGACCCCGCCACCTGGTGGAGTGAGCAACCACGCATTACTCAATTGCTTGCTGGACATCTACCAAAGAAGCCCACCGATCACTGGCTGAGCGTCCTAGATGCCGCAGATTTCTGGTGCGCGCCCGTCCTTTCTTTGCCGGAGTTAGTAAATCATGAGGGTTTTGCGGCAATCGATATGGCCCAGGAATTCTCTCGTGAGGGGGCAGATGGCGCCGACATTCGGTTGAAAACGACGAGAGCCCCGGTGCGATTTGATGGCGCGCCACTCGGATCTCCTCGGGGCGCCCCCCGCGTCGGAGAGCACACCAAACTGATTGATGCCGAATTTAGAGGAGAAAAAAGTGATTAACCCCAATCCTGACAAGGCGAAACGCTATGAGGTTCCGGTCTGGAATCAAGATGACAAAAAGTACGAAGACTACGAGGTTGGGGAGGTGGACCGTTCCATTAGGCGGACTATTTCCGAGGGTGAAATGATGCTCTTCAATTCGCTGCTCCTCGATATGCATCCTTACGTCGCAGACGACATTTTCGCTCGGGAAGAGGGTCTGTTTGGGAAAAGAATTGTTCCCGGCGCACTGGTGTTTAGTTTCGGAATGGGATTAATGGCGCACAACAACGTTCACACCTTTAGCTACGGCTATAACAGGCTGCGATTCATTAAGCCGGTATTCGTTAATGACACGATTTATACGATGAGGACCTTGCTCAGCAAAGAGCCAAAGTACGACGACATGGGACTCTTCACCGTGAGTTATGAGGTTTTTAGGGCTGACGATGAGCAGATTGTGTTGTATTGCGAACACTTGCAGACCGTCAAATACCGAGACTCGATGGAAGCAAAAAAGGGCGGCCTCGAAGAGAGGAAGGACTCTCCGTCATGATTGATTTGTTTCGGGATATCTCAGCAGCGTGCGAGCTTTCTATTCCCGCACACCACCGCAAAGTAGTCGGTGTTATTGGCGCCGGGGGAATTGTCTCAGGGGCTCACCTGCCCGCGTATCGCAAAGCGGGGCTGCCGGTGCATGCCATTACGGACATTAATCAAGACAGAGCGAAGCAGGTTGCCGAAGACTTCTCCATTCCCCACGTTTATGGCAGCGTGGAAGAGTTGTTAGCAGATCCTGAAATTGAGGTTGTGGACATAGCGGTCCCCGTCTCCCAGCAGCGAGAAATACTGATTGCCGCTCTCGACGCAGGAAAACATGTGCTCGCTCAAAAGCCATTAGCGGTGTCTGTCGCGGACGCTCAGGAGATGGCTGATAAATGTCGAGAAACCGGCCTCATCGTGGGGGTCAACCAGCAGCTTCGGTTCGATGAAGGCATAGCTGCAGCCCACATTATGGTGAGTAATGGGTGGGTCGGAGAAGTCTCGGGATTTTCCCTCACCGTTAACCTCGGCACGCCCTGGCATCTGTGGGACTGGGCTCTGGGCATGGAGCGCCTCGAAATATTGGTGCACTCTATCCACTATCACGACGTTGTGAGGTGGTTCTTGGGCGAGCCGACAACGGTTTTCGCTGCTGCCGGGCGCACCAGAGGGCAGGCCCCGATAGGCGAGACCCGAACCGTGAGCACCTACGTCTACGACGAGGGTCCCGTCGCGGTTATTCATGCCAATCATGTGAACCATGGTGGGGACAATTCGGCAGAGTTTCGCATCGATGGATCCGGCGGCTCCATCCGGGGAACCTTGGGTTTGCTCTATGACTACCCTGATGGGCGCTGCGACACATTAGAGATTAAATCCGATGTGGTACCGACCGATGGCTGGGTCCCCTACCCCGTGACACAGAGATGGATTCCCGATGCCTTCATCGGGACCATGGGCTCGCTACTGGCCGAGATTGCTGGCGAGAAGGCCTTGCGCAGCCCCATTGAGGACAATGTCAACACCGTCGCCTTGGTCAACGCCCTGTACCAGTCCATTGACAGTCGACAGGCTGTAACGCTCTAGTGCGGGGCAATCACCGTCTGTCGCTGGGAGCCGAGGCCCTCAATCTCGAGTTCTACGAGGTCTCCCTCACGTAGGTATCGGGGAGGCTTTGACCCCATTCCCACACCGGGAGGTGTCCCCGTATTAATAACGTCTCCGGGCTCGAGAACCATGAACTGGCTCAGGTAGTACACCAAGAAACCAGGCTGGAAGACCATTTGGCGAGTTGAACTTTTCTGCATCGTCGCCCCGTTAACGCTCAGCTCCATGTTCAAGTTGGTCGGGTCGAGGATCTCGTCTGTGGTGACAAGCCAGGGCCCAGCGGGGTTAAAAGTTTCGCACGACTTCCCTTTTGACCATTGGCCCTGCCGCTCGAGCTGAAATTCACGCTCGCTAACGTCATTGCACACCATGTACCCGGCGATGTGTTTCATGCCATCCGCTGCATCCAAAAGATAGCTTGAGCGCTGACCAATAACAATCCCGAGTTCCACTTCCCGGGACTGGTGCACGTTTTGGTGACAGTTTTGGTTTAGGCCGCGAGGCCTTGCTTATTGGACATAATTGCCCCGTATTCGACCGGTGTCAAACCGCCTAACCCGTCTTGACGGC
>Ga0209491_10008138_pt1 | contig 13454 bp, 7 predicted proteins | sample BON02_FD_187213 | JGI IMG/M metagenome (GOLD analysis project Ga0209491, IMG submission 187213) | Freshwater microbial communities from Lake Bonney liftoff mats and glacier meltwater in Antarctica - BON-02 (SPAdes) (version 2) | ecosystem: Environmental > Aquatic > Freshwater > Ice > Glacier... | reverse complement strand
GCGGCAAGTGGCGCGCCTTGGCCGGTAGACAGATGGTGGGCGCGATCAAGGAATGGCAAGCAACCGTCAGTGCCTCGATCGCAACAGACCCCGAATGGGTTGGCGCGTGCGCGAAACACGGCCTGCGGGTGGGTGTGGATGGGGGAGTGGAGGAAGTCTCCACCGATGTGGAGCGCCTTTTCTCCAAGCGCAATATTGCAATCGAATCCAAACTGGACGAGCTGCGCCGCGAGTTCATTGCCACAAATAGCCGCGTTCCGAGTGCGAAGGAGTCCGTGTTTCTGGATCAGAAAGCCTGGAACCTCACCCGCCCCAAAAAGGGCGAACGGGAACTCCTGAGTACCCAAGACATCATCAGCGCCCTGCGTGCTGCCGGCGCAAAAGCACTTGTAGATCAAGTCACCGGAAAACCTAGCCGATCGCGTGCAAAGCATTTGAATGTCTCGCAACTTGATATCAGCGCCGCAACGCGTGAAGCGTTCACTCTGGCGGTCGCCCGGGAAGTACTCACCGAAAAGCAACTGCGTGTGATTGCGGTGGAAGGAATCAATACCGCAGGGGGCGCTTGTGATGACCTCCCAGGTGCCACAATGCGGGTATTGAAATCGGTTAAGAAGCAGTGTGTCCAGGTGGAGATCCCCGGTGGTGAGAACGCGTGGGTGACCAAGGAAGTTCTTGCCAGTGCGATGAGTGTGCGGGAGCATCTTGCCGGTGTTCGCGCCACCGCGACAGCACAATCGGGCGCCTTGCGAAAGCTCGATGTTTCTGGTCTCACGCCGGGTCAGCGCAGCGCCGCCGAAGCCGTTGCTGCCGGTCTGCCGGTGGTGATTGAAGGCGCCGCGGGGACGGGTAAAACTCACGCACTGCGTCGTGCTCTCGATGCCCGCAACGCGGCTGGTCTTCGCACGATCGCGGTCGCGCCCAGTGCCGCTGCCGTGCATCAACTGGGGGATGGGTGGACGAAAGCGTCCACCGCGCACACGTTGCTTCTGGAGGGTGGATGGGCGTGGGATCCCGAGTCGGGATTGTGGCGCGAACCAACTACATCAATACTCGATGAGTCACTTGTTGATGCGGCGATCATTGTTGATGAGGCCGCGATGATGGACCTGCACACCATGAGCGCACTCGCCCGGCACGCCACCCGTCATGGTGCGCGGATGATCCTTGTTGGGGATGACCGACAGTTAGCAGCAATCGGTGTCGCCGGTGGATTCACTCTCGCCGGGATGGATACCGACCCGGTTCGCTTAACGGAAGCAAAACGTTTCACGGATCCCAATCATGCGCAACTCGCGGAGGCGTGGCGCAGTAGTGACGATATTGACGCGGTCATTGATTTACTTATGTCTAGTGGAGTGATCCGGATCCACGCCACCGAGTCAGATGCGCACGTTGCCCTGGCGGAAATCGCCGCCACATCACGCAACGTGATCGTGATGGCAGCAGACAACGCGTCTGCGAAAACAATCAACACCCTCACCCGACACGAGAAGGAATACGCAGGACTGGTGGAACCCGCAGAGGGTTCTTTCGGGCGACTCAATGAACCCATGGGTATCGGGGACGTTGTGCAAACCAGGCGTAACGACAACCAGATAGGTGTGATTAACCGGCAACGATGGATCATTGATGAAATCAATTCTGATGGTGGGATGCGGGTTCATCGGGCAGATAAACCCAGCATCATCAAAAACCTGACAATCGAATACATGAAAGAGCATGTGCACCGCGCCGACGTCGTCACCGTGCACGCAGCGCAAGGCGCCACCGCCGAAGAGGGCCATGCACTCCTGGATGAAACGTGGTCGCGTGAGCAGGCCTACGTCGCCCTTACTCGGGGTAAGAACGCCAACGTGCTGCACGTCGTCGCCGATAGTGATGATGAACTCCGCGACACCCTGCGCGGAGTCCTCACCAGCAGTGATCGGGCCCGCTCCGAGGCACTCACCAAACTCGTGACGCGCCGCACCTTGGAGCAGCGCACAGACACCACACCCACCCTCGCCGAACGCATCAACAAGGCACTGCGCATTGACCGGCCACGCGTCGGCGCCTGGGGGAGTGCGAGTGTTGTGGGAAACCAAGTGGAGCAAGCTGGTCCGCTTACGCTTGGCACAGTTCCCGAGGCCCCTGCACGCTAGTGCGGTCCGTGGGATGGAAACTCCTATCAGTAGGCCTAGGTTGGGGATCCTGACACGCGATTTTCATATTGGCGAAAGCGCAATTGCTTCGAATCAAGCTGCTAATATTTTAACTTAATCGATTATGGGGAAGATGATGACGGTGAACTGGCAGTATTTTCCACGCTCGAGTGAACTGCCTTCACATCTGGGGGAGCTTCTTGCTGCGCTAGATGCGGGGTTCAAGCAGATTGGTGAATCAAGCGTTACGCATTCGAGTGATGAAGTGCTTGCCATTGTCGCTTCAGAACTCGTAACAATTGGGTACCAAGTAGAAACGGGCAAGCGTAAGGCCGAAAAAGTTTCTCGCCCGGTTCTTTTTGGGCCCAATGGCAGCGTTCAAAAATCATTTGAGGTTGATGCTTTTGAACCCCTCAGCGGTACTATCCTTGAAGTTGAGGCTGGTAGAGGGGTCGTTAATCATCAGTTTTTGAAGGATTTTTTTGAAGCCTGCGCAATACAAGATGCTCGGTACCTGGCCATCGCGGTGCTTAACTCTTATAAACCTAAATCATCGCGAAATGGTAATCGTGATTTTGATTCCGTATGCATGTTCTTTGACACATTGTATGCGTCTGGGCGTCTGAAGTTGCCGTTGGAAGGAATTCTGATTATTGGTTATGACAGTTTTCAGGACACTAGGTAGTGCATTTGAGCATGCCTTAATTTATCTCGGAAAAGAATCCTTCTTTCTTGATCCGTTCGAGAACCATGAGAGCAACTTCGCATTGTTTTTCGCTAGGTATTTTGGATGGGATCCGAGTACATATGCCGACGATACTGGCTTCTTTTGGGGAGATTGATTGTGATTCTTGGGCCCAAGTGAGGACTTCCTGCCAAAATTCTGGTCCTTGCTCTATGACGAATGTTTGAGCTTGAATTCCTTGAACTAGCTCACTATCTTTGGTGGCCTCTTTGTGCTCTTTGATGCGATCACTTGAACTGGTTGAGAGGCTTAGCATTTCCGGTGTTAATTGTGAGGCTATTTCTTGGACTTTGCTCCAGCATGCGGGTTGTTTGGCCCATTCGGTGATGTTTGAATGAGTCGGTGGTGCGTTGGTCAGCACTTCTTGGACTTTCGCTGCGCACGTTTTTATGGTGGCGACCATCTCGTTCGCGAGTTCCTGCTCGTTCCACACTGTGAGAAATGGGAAAGAGTATCCCTTTCTTGCAAGGTCGTAGGATAATTTTGCCAAGGTGTAGGCGACAATGTTTGCTCGGTAGCCACCGGCGTACCACGGTTCTGATTGGACTATTTTTTCTGTGGCGCGAAACAGGATCGCTTTTGCGATGGCTTCTTTGTAATACAGCTCTCCAAAGTTTTCTTTGTGCGAATCCCACTCTTTTCCAATCCTGGCTGCGAATGCTGCAAAGTTTTTTTGGGCTCCACGACTGACGATGTGAGGTTCCATGAGCCAGACCATTTCAAACTTAGCGAGATCTGTTTTGTTGAAAAGTTGATTTTTGGGGAATACAAGGTCAAATTCTTTTCGCTTGGTTCCTGTGACTTTCATTTGCGCATCGCGGTATTGGCCACGGGCTCTCTCGTAGAACCACTTTGTTTGTCGGAATTGGCCTTCGTGGGCAGGGGCGAAGATTCGACGAGACATTCCTTCCATGGCGACGTGATAAGGATGGTTGGAGAAGAAGTCGGCGGCATTGACTTTATTCTGGCTATTCGCGTACTCAGAGATGCGTGGGACGACCTCCAAGGTCTTTTCAGGTGGAATGATTGTCATTTTCATTTGGACGAAGATTGATGCGAGGTCTACTTTTTTGCGGTATGCCGCGTGCAGAGACGCGGTTGTCTGCCCCCCATTGACTATCTGAAGGTTTTCTAGCCGCGTAATCACAAGCCCATCTTCGCTGTGTTGTGCTTCTACTGACTCTGCGGTGACGGCTAGTCCGTTGTTATAGGAAAGGAACATTTCCGGCTCATGTTCAATCGTGTTGCGGATACCTTTATTGACGGCGCCTAACGCTTGGAGGAAAACGCGCACATTCTGTTCCAAAAGCCGCGTGCCCCATCGATCGTAAATTCGGGCAAGCTGTTCACCAGGTATGGCTAAGAGATATGTGGGGTAAGCGCCGGATCCCACGTGCGCTTGCAACGCGGGGATAGGTGGACCCATCTCATTCAAGAGATCGACTTGAAGGGCTTCTTGCTCATTGCCCGAAGCCACAAGGTTGAAAAGCCGTTCAATATCCCAGACACTATGCACAACAGAGACGCCGTGAAGTGAGGTGGCTTTCTGCCCATCAATACGTGTACTGAGGGTTTTGTCCGTGATGACAACAAGCCGGATTTGCTCGATCTCGCGTCCTGCCGGTGTAGTTCCAGCGTCCTCTTTAGGCCAGCGTTGTGCGATAGTTCGAGCCAAACCATAAGCAGGATCTGACTGTTCTAAGGATTGGGCAAAGCTTGGGTCGAGGGCTTTGCTAATGAAAGTGTTTGCTCGCTTAAAAATGGCACTGAGGTCAGTTTTTGTCATGGTTTCAATGCTGGGTTTTTGGGGTGTTTCTAAGATGATGATCGTGAGGTTTCCTGTATCGATGGGATCGCCGGCGTATCCGTCCACACGTGTTCCTCTGCTGGCACTGTGGTGGGAACGATCCGCCGTGTTTAGTTCACCAATATCAACCAAAATGGAAGTATAGATATTAAAGAACGTGTCTTCAAACAGCTGACCGGATGCTTGAGATGCTGTCAAGATATCTTGATAAAACTCACTATGGAATTCCTTGACATCCATCTCACACCTCTTGGCCGTATGCGCGGATAAACACTTTGTCCTCATTGATGGTGAAAGGCTTAATTGCGTTTATTTCGATGGCATAGGTGACGTTGTTAACTCCCGCAGTCAGTTCGCTTGCTTGGATTCTTGGGAATTGATCTGACACCACATAAAAGTCGACACTTGTAAATATCCACCGGTCTTCTTGATAGTCGTGCTCAGGCCATAGGCCTCGATGCACAACTTTTTGATCAAAAATTGCCGATGCCGAGGGAGACAGCTCTGCCAGTTCTTGGGAGATTGTTCTCGCATATGAGTGCAAGTCAAATCCTTGAGTGGGATCTATCGACATAGTGACAATCGCTAAAAAGACAGCGTCAAAGTCACACGCATCTAACTGTTCTGCCGATGTAATTCGAATTGAAGATGAATGTGCATTGCGACGAGATTTAACCTCTATGGCTCGCTCACCATAGATGAAATCTTTGGCGTTCTCCTCAGGGGCCTTCCAAGAAACAACAACATCGTCAGAATTGGTGACTTTGATTGCCTGCCGAATAATGTATAGCTCACCCATCAGACCTTGTTGTTCATTGTGACTCAGCCGGGAATCATGACGTCCTTTGAGTAAGCGATGCCAACTCCAAGCCCTATTTACTGATTCTTTGACTGCCGCTAACTCGTTTTTGCAAGTATTGGTTACTGATACGAGATCGATACATAATGTGTGGAAAATGTCTCGTGCTAAGTCTTCTTCAAGAGTGAAGCTGAGTATCTGGCGACCATCTGAGTTAGGTCGGTTCGTGACTTTGAATCCATCGAAAGAAGGTAGTTTCCCTTTAAGATGTTGATCGTGTAATAGAGTCAGTTGGGGATGGCCTTGGTGACTCAGAGACCAGTAGAAGTCCCAAAAAGATGAGGGGTCAACGCGTGTTGCAGTGAGGTCACCATCTTTTTCTGGCAATTCAAGAGACTCCCACGGATCTTTACGGTCAATTGTCATTCGGTTTCCTCTTCCAGTTCCTCTTCGTCGGTGGTGTCTTCTAAATTAAAGCCCGCGAGGTATTCGTCTCGGAAGGTTTCGTTGACCATGTAGGAAACTTGCGCATCCTTTTCCCCAGGCGCGGTTTCAGGGAAGGAAATTCCGTAGGCGGGGTATGGACCCCCGTATTGCAGAACACCCTCAGATCCGATTTCGGTCAAATTTGATGTTGTCTCTTCAATTGCCAACAGATGGATAATGAGTAGAGGTCGACGATCATGCGCGCGGAACTCTTTTCCTGATGCAGCCTTTTCACCTCGTTCGTTTTTTAGCTTTCTAAGCTGTGCTTCAGTCAGGCCAACAGATTCGTCAAGAGCCACACCGACACGTGCCTTCGAGGTGATTTGAATTCCATGAGGATGTTCATCACCACCAAGATTTTGTACGGAACGTGTTCGTAAATTCATTGAGAGATTGACCCCAGAATCTATAGAGACTTGCTCGTGGGGATCTTTGCGTGTGGGAAAGTACACGTCCCATGATGAAAAGGCATCGCCACGTTTAAGAATATAATCTTTGTTCAATTCTTTGAACCTGAACTTGAGGTTAATGTGGACTTCAAATGAATCAAGAAACTGCAGGATTAAAGATTTTGGAATGTTCTGGAACACGTATCCGTAATGCCAATGAGAGATCGATGCTGTCGTGTTATCGATAAAGTCGGGGGAGACTTCGGTCATTTTTGAGATTAATTGCTTGACAGCTGTCACGTTTGCCGCTGTGATTCCTTGCTTCGGATCTTTGTCGTAAACAATGGTCGCTGTTTCTACTAATCGTCCACCTAGACTCACGCTTACGGGGAACTTTTCTGCCGTACCTGATTTATTTCGCGCTGTGATAATCAAATTGTCTGGGTGAGATCGAACTTTGAGACCGAAATCTTCGGGTGTTCCGCCCTGTTGTTCCATCCTGCGCAGGTCATCCCGTAGCTCTTCAACAGCCACTGCTATATGTGCATACCAATCGATAGCTTCTTCTGGCAACCAAACTCGTACCAAGTCTTCGTAATCTGGTCGGTATCCGAACCATCGGCCCATTTGTAGCAAAGTGTCATACATGACAGAGTTGCGGAGAAAGTATGTAGTGGATAGCCCTTCTAGGGTGAGGCCACGCGATAAGGAAAAGCCGCCAATAGCAATTAGGTGACGTCCTTGATTCCGGTATGCGTCATAGTTCAGGTTGCCCTTGGACTTACTATTGACCGTAACCACCTCGATGGGAGCTACCCCTTCCCAAAGGGCACCCAAGACAGCGTCCCAGTCGAATCCGCAATCGTTGAACTCTTTTTCAAATGTTGCGTGAAGCGCCGCGATTATCCTGTCATCGAATCCTTTGGCCCCCAATCCGCTGGAGATTCTTATTGCGTTGCGGATTTGGGCCAGTTCACTATCGATAATGTCATGAAGCTGATCCTGGATATTTGTAAACCTCGATGCGTTGATTAGCATCGCTGAGTGTTCACTTCCTTGCAGACGCAGCACACGAATGGCACGGGTGAGCACGAAAGCCCTAATGGCTTTTAATAACGATTCTGGAACCGCGTCAACGACGAAATCAATTTTGTGTTGCAGCGGCAACGCAATCTGGTAGTCCTTAATCTTTCGCAAGTATTTTTCTGGTTCGTCTAAGAATAATTTCTTGGCGCCAAAGTAATCAGAGGGCGCATCAAGGCTCACAATGAAGCTGCGCGGAAACAGATCTTCCTTCAGCATATCCACAGGGGTTTTTGGGTCAATAAAAATATTGGCAAAGGGCGTTGCCGTGTAACCAACATAGGCGCTTCTTTCAAAGCAGTCGAGTAAATCACGAATCAGCTCGTTGATTTTAGAAATCTTGTCTTTTTTCGCCACATTAATAGATGCATTATCTGCCTCATCATCAATGAGCAGAAGGGCTTCGTTGATTTTCGGCCGGCCTTGGGGATAGTCTGGATTAAGGAATTTGAGAAGGCTCGTGAGCGTATTCGCGTTCTTCTTCACTACGAATACCCCAGGTTCGGCCAACCCAGAAAGACTCATACCGACTGCTTCGGCTAGTTGTTTAGTGAAATCATGAGCCTTTGAGGTGAAGTGCGTGGGCTGACGATCGTTGTTTATGAGCCCGACCCCCACTTGTGTGGGTCCGAGGCCAGACTTCTTGAGGACTTTTTGGCTTCCAATGAAACCTTCATCGATACGCTCTTGGGTTTGATTTCGCAAATTGTTGTGAATTCCAGCGAGAACAATAATGACTTTGTAGCCTGCATCAGCTGCTCGGCAAATGAGTCCGGTGTAGTTGGCTGTTTTCCCAGACTGGACATTACCGAGCACGAGTCCGCGCCGATCCCATGATGTGGCTAAAGTCGGGTCCGCAGTGAGATCAAGAATTTTCAGGGTTTCGCGGTCTAGGGACCGAACTACATGAGCTTTCCCCGATTGGGAGAGAAATTTGGCATATCGATCCCAGTAGTAGGGGTTTGTTACGGCACTGGATGTTTTCACCCATGGTTCGTATCCTTTAGTGACTGCATTTGCGGGGCGAATCACCACGTTGACGCGTGACTCAACAAGGCTGACGGCCCGTGCTATCTCCTCTTGTGTCGTATCGGGAGTCACACTGTGAACTGCAATACCGAAACGTTGTATGTCCGAGAGGGATGGTTTGTCACCGTTCATGATGTCCATGCGCATCATGAACTCGATAGTGTTCGCGAGTTCGGAAACTTTGTGTTGTGCTGTTTTCATTTTTTCTGTATCTCTTTTCTTCCAATAATGATCAATGATTGAACTTCAGACCATTGCTCTTTAAATGGCTCCATCATTTGGAGCAATGAGGTTGCTTCTTCCAGCGATAGATTGATTGCAAGTAGGCGATTGATCGTCAGCGTCACGAGATTTTTGAGTTCGGCCGTGTTTAAATGAGGGTTGTGAATGGTTGCTGGGTTACTGGTCAAGTCGATAAAGAGTGCATCCAACGGTAGACCAGCTTCAATTACGTGAAGGATTTTAATAAATTTTTTTTTCTCTGCAGGTGGTGTACTAGAGAGTTGATTTGCAATGTAGGGGTGCAATTTATTGACGGAGTAACTGATGCCGTCATGGGTTGCAGTTCGACTCCATATGAGGTCTCGGTTGGGAGCATCTATGACTGTTCCACGATCTTGATAGACCTTTTTAGAAGCATTAGATAGCGAAGGAATAATGGAGCCCAGACGTTCACGCAATTGCAGCGGTGGGCTCGCTGATGCTTTAAGCACGTTTACTTTCCACTCGGAATCCATTGTTGTGGGAATGTCGATACTGACACGAGTAAGCTGTGAGACTGCTGTTTTCCGGTGTAAGCCAAACCATGTCCCGTAGACAATGAGACGCCGGGCACGATATAGATAGAATCCTTGACTTGAGGTGTGGCCTTTAGCGCCCCCTGCGGCTTCCCATTCCGCGGCACTCATTTTCGAGTGGTGAGGCAGGGTATATGCCCGCACGTCAATGTTTGCCCCGTTAAATTGAATTTTTTCCAGCGGAGTCTTCATTGTTGCTGTGTGGTTGGGTAAGAGTGGGTCATACGGTTTGAGGGCTTTGCCGTTGACGGTGATCGTAATTGCTTTATTACTTTTATCACCTTGCAAGAACCGGTGAAAAACGAGTTCTAAGTGGTCAATAGCTGCCACAATTTTACTGTTGAAGTCACTTTGTTGTCGTGAGTGGTCGGCGCCTTCGACCAGCCGATCAAGATCTTCCCAAACGATGGTTGTCCCATGTTTTCGAGGTTCCTTGGCGGTATCTGTGAGGTGTTGCGTGGTCGGGATACTTGCGCGCCATTCGTTCGTCTTGGCAACTTCCTTAAGGTCCCATCGGGCGGAGTTGAATTGGCCTTTTAAGTATGTTGTGACAGTCAGTTTGGTGCACTGAGAAAAGGACGCGGTTTTCATCCCCAGCCCGAACCTTCCTAAATCCGTTGCGCCCTTCTTAGTCGTCACGACTCGGCCACCAGGCCGCATAACTTCATGCAGCGTCTCGCGGCTCATTCCTGTGCCGTCGTCCGATATCGCGATGTGCGGATCTCCGCTATTGAATTCGGCGTGAATTGCAATGGCCGTCGCACCGGCGGTTATGGAGTTATCGATAACATCAGCCAGAGCTGTTTCTAGAGAGTATCCAAAATCTCGGAGCCCTTCAATGAGTGACTCCGCGCGCGGAGTGGCATCAAAGTATTCAACGACTTCATCCTCCACCCTGTTTCCCCCCATGCTCTCAGGCTAAACGCCCCCTCTGACATTTTAATCCGTTGGGCAATTGTTCGTCCTGCTTATTGCCAAGAAGACTGTCGATCAGTCACTAATTGAAGAAAAAGTGTTAATGAAAGAAATTCGGTGGCCATATCTTCGGGATATAACGCGATCACGGGTTCGGGGATGACCAATCGGACTTGGGCTTGGGTAATTTCCGAAATCTGCGAAGAAGTGAGTCCTACATCTATGGTGGCTAAATGTTTTATTGGGATGCGCTGGGCCTCACTGAGCACTTGACGCCAGCGCTCCTTCAAAGTGCGCTTGGCGCCTAGGAACGTCAGTAAATGTCCGGGGAATGTCTCCTGCTGGTACTGCGCTATACCGGGGAAAAGGAAATCGGGTTGGTTCCTTCCTTCAGTGTGTTCTTGGCTGGAATAGAGGACATTGTGAGCGCGAAAAATGTGTTCGAGGTGGTACTCCAAGGATTTCCCTGCCCTGCTTTTTCGCCTGTTAAGTACGCTGGTGGAAAACTGAATGAAGCTTTCCACGTCAACGTCGTTTTCCTGAAAAAACCCTTGCTGTAACCGATCGTGTACATCACGTCGTTCCAAGGATCGAAAGCTTTCATATTCGATGTTGAGCCAATTCATAAGCGCTTGGTCTGGGCCTACATCGTCAAGGGAAAGGGGAGAGTGCATCCGAGCGAACTCGGCTAGTTCTCGACCCGTGGGTATTTGCGGGAAGGTTTCCAAAATTATGTCTTGAGAAACAAGGCTTTCATCGGGAATAGCAGTCTCAGCCCCAAGTAGTTCAAGAATAATTTTCTCAGGTAAGGCGACCGATTCTTGACTGAGTTCACGGGTTGTACTGACCGCGAATCTATTGGGGTCTGTTGCATCTGTTTGTCCAAAGAGTTGACGTACTTGATTGTCAACTAATGAACCGCCTTGAGCAATTACGACAACTAGGTCCTTGTTAGGTTTCTGAAGGATAGCCATCAGGTCACCCGCATGTGCCACATCTGTCGCATCGTTATCACGAAAATACAGGCGATACTCTGGACTGCGATTCGGGTTATTCTTGCGCGCGTCATAAAGCGTGAGCGTCGAGGTTTCACTCTTATTTAGATCCTCGTTATCAGCTAGGTAAAGAAACGTGGCAGGAAAAATGACTGGTTCTCTTGGGTTACCCAGAAACTCACGCATAGACGCTGTTGCTTGAAACTCGTGTTGGTTGGAACGTGAACGATCAATTTCTACTACGGAGAGAGTCTTGAGCGCCACACCTTGGAAATAATCAGCTAGGTTATGACTCATGCGAATGAATTCTTCTGTGCAGGAATCTGGGCTGTGATGAGGTTAGCTACTGCGCTTGCAACAGGAACAACAACGCTGTTTCCAAATTGCTTATACGCTTGAGTATCACTGACGGGAATAACGAAGGCGTCTGGATATCCCATTAATCGCGCACATTCTCGGGGGGTGAGCCGCCGTGGTCTGCGCCGATTTTGCTTCACGAGTATCTCGGACCCATCTTTGTAGTAGCGTGCAGAGAGTGTGCGACTGACACTGTCAGCATCGACTAATCCAAACCCAAATCCATTACCGGCTAAACGATGCTTGGCCGCATAGTTTTGCAAATAAGTCCATAAATTCGGGGTGAGCGTGTACTTCGGTTGCACGCGTGACTTTTTATGGTCGAAAAAGCGATCTTCGTCCCAAGGAAGAAACGGCTCTTCCCCATCGACTTTATGCAGGATCGAGCCCATTTTCGGACCCTTTGCCGGAATGAACGCATCCTCCCACGTGAAATTTGTGCTGTTTGCAAAGCCCACAATGAATACACGCTCTCGATGCTGAGGAGTGAACGCCTGGCCGTCAATGACTTTCATGTGAACGTGGTACCCAAGTTCGTCTTGCAAAGTACGCATAATCACGCCAAGGGTGCGTCCACGATCATGCGATTTGAGGTTCTTTACATTTTCCAGAAGGAAAGCTTGCGGCCTTTTTTCATCGAGGATTCGTGCGACGTCAAAAAATAGTGTGCCTTGCGTTTGGTCGGCGAATCCATGCGGGCGACCCAGAGAGTTTTTCTTGCTCACTCCCGCTATCGAAAATGGTTGGCACGGAAAACCTGCCACGAGGATATCGTGATCGGGGACGTCAACGCTGTGGATCTGAGTGATGTCTCCTGTGATTGTTGCAACATCCGGTGCGTTGGCGGAGTAAGTTCTTGCTGCATATTTGTCCCACTCCGAGGTGAATACGCAGCGTGCGCCGCTGCTTGTAAAGGCGGCGTGGAATCCTCCGATACCCGCGAACAAGTCAATAAAGCGTATTGCGGGATCATGAGTGAGGCCTGAGAATTTTAGTTGCACAGTGTCTTCCGTTGCCATCGTTTTTGCTGAGGCGTGAAGGGCGAGCGCGGCGGGTCCGGGGACGGTTTGTTGCCCACGCTCCCAGCGACGGATCGTGCGTATGTCCACCCCCATAGCCTGCGAAAGTTGCTGCTGGGTATACACCGATCGCAACTTCACAAGATGTTTCATGGTTTCCGTGCTACTTGGTGGGGACATCATGCGGACATTTTGCCCTACTGGGCTGACAAGTGCTGTTTGGGTCCTTGGAATCTTGGGTAGGGCAGATGGTGCACGTCATCACGAACCGTGCCCGCGTCCCCAAGTCTCGGGTATTTTGTATCCCACATTTAAGCGGTAAGCCATCGGGGCAGCCTTAGCATTTCAACACGAAAGTGTTTTACCCCTAAAGATTTTTATCTTGGGAGTTATTTAGGGAGTAGTCGGGGAGCAAAAACGTCGAGTGCTGGACCGGCTCCAAATATTTTTCGACCGATTCTTCATTCTTTAAATTCTTATGAACGTCATCGTGGATAAATCTTCATAGGTCAAGACCTGACCCGAGGGGTCAACCGAACACGTGACACACCCAGTCAGTCAATGCTGATGTTTACCGGATGAGGTATTTCGTGACGGCTGTCCAGTTGGGGTAGCGGTCGCTTCCGAAGTGGATCCATTCGCCGGTGAATTTGTCTGCTCCGTTGGCTGGCCGGTCGTCGATGAGATAGTCGCCCATGTTGAGGTGCTTGTGGTGGCTGAGGATGAGCCGCTTGTGGGCGGCTCCATCAAAGCCGAGATGTTCATGTACCCATTCTATTTTGTCTGACCAGGCTGACGGGTTTGCCCAGGGTGCTGTGGACAGGATGTATGTGTCATACACCGCGGCGATGGCGTGGTAGCCCTCGATGGCTCCTGGCATGGGTTCCAT
>Ga0209491_10008129_pt1 | contig 13464 bp, 15 predicted proteins | sample BON02_FD_187213 | JGI IMG/M metagenome (GOLD analysis project Ga0209491, IMG submission 187213) | Freshwater microbial communities from Lake Bonney liftoff mats and glacier meltwater in Antarctica - BON-02 (SPAdes) (version 2) | ecosystem: Environmental > Aquatic > Freshwater > Ice > Glacier... | reverse complement strand
ACGACACACAAACACAAGATGCATTCAACAAGAGTTTGCTGTGTCTCCTGGGGAACTCAGTCTGCGGACTGCTGCGGACTGACAGGTTGGAGAGACACAGTTTGAGGTCGGAGAGACACAGTTTGAGACATCGGAGAGAGATAGTTTGAGACTGACAGGTTCTGACTCAACAGTTTATACCCAACTGGCGGATGGACGATGTCATGATCTCCTACGCCGCACAGGTCTGTGTCATCTCCTACGCCCCACTGGCCTCCCTCCCTCCTCCCTCCACTTCCTCCTATTCCTCCTCTCCCTCCTCTCTTGTTGTGTAGTGCTTGAAAAGCAAGACCGAGCTGACGCATGGCCTGCTCTATGCGCATGCTGTGCTCTATACTATATGCGTCTGGAGGCGATAAGTCCATAAAGATCAAGGTCCGATAAAAACGAAGTTCCCCAAGTGGTAGGCACATACGCAACATGTGACTGCCTTATTGGGTAATGAGGTGCCAAACAGGTCTTGTTGGGTAATTAGGTGCGGAGGTGATGAGGCAACAAGACTAGGTAGCTTGCCAGTTGTTGCATCAACGCATTGCTTCCGCACTCTTTTGATGACTTATGCTTGCTGACTCTTGTCATGAGTAATGCCTGCTACTTCTAAACCCTGCCCGTTCTTTTTATTATTATCTGTTTTGGTCTGTTGGAGGCCTTCGGAGACAGGGTGATGGATGGGATGCATTGGGATGCTGCATCCGTAATGCGTCGCTACCACGCATTAGGTGTGCATCCGAATGCGTATCGCCGTATCGCCGTATCGCTTGACATGGATGGAGAGGCACAGGGATGTAGGGAGATAGTGATGATGAGGGACATAGTGATGATGAGGGACATAGTGATGATGATGGAGAGGCACAGGGATGTAGGGAGATAGTGATGATGAGTAGCATGTGTGCATCTAAGACACAGGCTATCCTTATGTCTTTCGATCCTTACGTCTTTCGACTTGCAACTTGCAACCGTTTCGTTTGGGGGGTGGCAACCCTTTGGCTGGGCCAAACGAGTGGTGGGCTGGGCTCGTGGTGGTAGGCGTGTCGACGCGTTTGGTGCTGTGAGGAAGAGCCTGTGAGGCTCACAGGATGTCTACCACAGGGAGGAGGCGTGGGACCGCACGTCGATAACTACGACGTCTTTCTTCTCCAAGGTCTTTGCTTCTGCCCTCTTCTCTCACTCTTTCTCTCTCTTTCACTTTCTCGCTCCCGTTCTCGCTTTCGCTCTCTCTCTCTCTCTCTCTCTCTTTCAAGTTTGAATGAGAGATGAGAGAGACAGACGAGAGGCGCCGTCTGTCTCCTCATCAGTCTGTCTCCTCATCATTTACACTGTCTTGACTCTTAGTGGCGACTGTGTGAAGCTAGGACAGAGGATGGACTAGCTCCAACTGCATAGTCATACGCATCAGACTCGCGGATAGGCACCGGATACACCAATACATTGCATACATACATACATAAACACGCATACAAATATGCATACGGGGTATACGTATCAATACGTATACATACGTATATTCATCTTGAATCCGTATGCGGGCTATTTGAATCATGCGTGTGAGTGCAAAGGTAACCGCATGGTGCAGGCGCCCCGGTCGGACCAAAGATCAGAATCTTGACAAGAAACTAGACCAACCTCAGGAGATGCTGGCCTCATGATTGCATGCATAGCGCGCACAGCACGCATAGCATGGATAGCACAGATGTATGGATGCATGTCTCGATTAGGGTATCGACCTATGCCTTGCGCCTCTTATGCGGCGGCTCAAGTCTTGTTATGCGCCGCCTCAAGTGACATGCATCCTTATGCCTGTGTCAAGTCACATGCATCGCTATGCCGATCGCCTATCCACTCATCGCATGGCCCTCAAGTCATCATGTATGCACGCGAGCAGGAAGGGGCAAGCGCAAGTGGGCAGTGTCCACCTCGCCCATCCCGCCTGACCAGGAAGAGATTGTTGAGGGGATTGACGTGCGTGTGCTCAAGGGACCCTTTACCAAGGACGCTGAGTGGGTGCTCGAGCCCGGTGCCGTGGCCCCTCTCATCTGCTGTCGCCTCGCATCTGCTGTGGGCTCTCATCTGCTCTTGCCTGTCATGTGCTGTGGCGTCTCTCATCACCTCGCATCACCTTGCATCACCTCTCATCACCTCTTGCCTCTCACATCCCCTCTTGTGGTGCCTCTCAACCACTCATGTTGTGTCATGTGTCATGTTATGTATGATGCTATCTACCGCCCTCCACCCCGCTCCGCATCTACCAAGGCTAGTGCTTGCCGTACAGGCAGTGCCCTGCAGCGCTCGCAGCCCGCTTGCCTGCCTCCCAGCAGTTTAAGACAAGTTGCTTTAGGTCTTGGTGTTGGCACGGCATCGAGGTGGCATGACGCTTGCCAAAGGATGGTGACATGACGCTTGCCAAAGGATGGTGACAGGATAGGCTGTCAAATCATGGTCACACCATAGCCATACCGATAGCATGCGAGCACGGTCACTTGTCTGCTCCACCCGTGCTGTGCCTGCTGTGCGTGCTATCCGCTCAGCTCTAGTTCGATAGGCATACGGATCAACTTGTATTGTGTCTAGGTCCATGGCCATACCGATCAACTTGTCACTCCACCCTCTATCTGTATGGGTATCGACATGTCGCTTGGACGCTTGTCAAAGCTGCCAACGCTTGTCAAAGGCCCCGACGGTTGGGGACTTGACACGCGGTGAGGTGGTTGCAGGTGACATGCTGTATGTGCCGGCGCGCTTTGCACATTGGGGGGTCTCAATGGATGACGAGTGTATGACCTACTCCATCGGCTTCCGAGCCCCGAATCTGCAGGTGAGTAGTCGGACGACCAGCCCCGTTCCTTTGCCTCTTGGTCTCCTCCTGCCTCTTGCTTTCCTCCTTCCTTCTCTCGCTATCAAATCCTGTGTGCTTGCTGCTCACTCAGACGGGCGCGCGGCAAGCGGGGGGACTTTAGCCCAGGAGCCGCTGCCTGCCACTCGCTTTCAGCCGCGGTCCATATGGATATATTCAGTAAGACACAAATTTTGGATTTTTTTGGAGTTGAGTCGGACTATCCAGAGTCGACGCAAACCTGCGTGTAATCGTTTTCTTTTTTTGACCCTAAGCGTGTGGTGGTGTTATTGTTTGGATGCCTTGGTGTGGGGTGACGGAGACAGGAAAGAGTGTGGTGGTATGGTAAGGACATGTGATGCAGACACCAAATTGTGTGTTGGTATGCTAACGACATGTGAGGGAGACAGGACATAGCCTCCGAGTACTGATGTAACATGTGAGGGAGACAGGACATAGCGTCCGAGTACGCCAACCACATGTGCGACAATCGAAATCCCGATCTCTTTTACACCGACCCCTCCTCCTTCCGCAGCCAGCAGGTGTGGTTGAAGGCGTGTAGAAAGAGGGGGTCGACTACTTACTCGCATTCTCTTGTGGTCTAGAGAGTCTTGTGAGTGTAGCAGACGGTGTGTATAGAGTGTAGCAGACGGTGTGTATCGTGTGTAGCAGACGGTGTGTATCGAGTGTCAGTCTACCACAGCCTGTCTTGTGGTCTAGAGAGTCTCGTGAGTCTAGCACACCGTGTGTGTATAGAGTGTGAGTGAAGCAGTGTAGCATCGCGAGTCGGTATACAGTCAGAGTGTGCTAGGTGTAAGAGACGTGGTGTTGAAGCAGACTGGCTCTCGAGCTACGTGTAACAGACGGTCAACGAGAGGCAGTGTGCTTCAAGACCACAAGGTCACGCACCAGCAGCCACATAACGCAATGTCAAGGCACCAGCAGCCGCATAACGCGTCGTAATGTCAACGCACCAGCAGCCCACAATCTCACATAACGCGTCGTAATGTCAATCTGCTCTGCACTCAAGAAAACGCAAAGTAAGGCTTGCATTTGTTAACAAGCCTCACTGAGCCTCTTGTTCAACGCCAAGTCAGGCTTGCACGAGCCTCTTGTGAAACGCAAAGTCAGGCTTGCATTTATGAACAAGCCTTACCTTGACAAGAGCCTCTTGTTCAACGCAAAGTAAGGCTTGCAACACCCTCTTGTATAACCCTCTGCACCAGCCCGAGCAGCAGCGGCTTGCGGCACGCGCGCATTTGGTTATCTTTCCTCTCATACACATGTCATGGCACAGTTTCCAGAATGTCCCACCCCCGAGGATGTGTGCACCGACACTTTTCCAGTTCGCCTCAATTTTTTTTGGCGATACGGACCCTGCCGTAGGGAGGGTCCAGGCACGCCCCGAGGGTAGGGGAGGATGCCATATTTCGGGTTTAGGGCAATCTGTGCGGTATTGCGCGGTGCTCCACTTGGTCATATAGGGCCTACGGCACCCTCCTCCACCCGGGCGCGAAGAGAAGCAACCCAGGTGGAGGAGGGTGCCGTAAGGCACAAAAATGGCGGGATCCCCGGAAAAAGGGTACGAAAAATAAGAGCGGAAATTTCGGTGAACATCCGAGAAAAAAATCCTGAAAGGTCCAAAATTCTCGGGAAAATTGGTCCCCAAAAATTGAAAAAAGCTGTAAAAGAGACTGAAAATTCTGGAAAAAATTCCAATTAAATCTTCGACCTAAATTCAGAATTGTGCGGGTGCAAAAACCAAACTCTGGAAAAATTGTTGGAAGATTTGTCACGCATTTTTCCGCCAATTTGTCGCCAACTGGCGAATCAATTGCGAAAAAAAAAGCATGATGGTCGAAAATACCTATGCGGCTATCGACTTGGAGGTTGGCTGTTGTAGTAAGTTGGAAGCTGGATGTTCTAGTGACATGGAAGCTCGGAACATCCAAGTGGACTGATGGGTTGGATGTTGGTGTGATGTTGGTGTAAGATAGAAGCAGCAAGCGTTGCAGTCAGACAGAAGCAGCAAGCAGTAAGATAGAGGCAGCAAGCAACTCTTGACCCCCTTGGAGGTTCCATGTCACTAGAACATCCTTGTCCTTGCATCCTTGTCTGAAGCGCTAGTCCATGCATTCGGACCTGTCAGACATCCCTATGTCATACATCCCTATGGTTATTGACTTGGAGTTTGAAGTATAGTGAGATATGAGTGTTACATCTTCTATTCACATGCTGCATCGGGCGTTATATCCTCTATTCACATGCGTTATATCCTCTATTCACATGCTGCATCGGCATCTACGCCCGTAGATGCCTATCCAACTTTTGGGCGGATGGGTGTGGATGGGTATGGACGTATCTATCGCAAGGACGTATCTATCGCAAGATATGGACGTATCTATCGCTTGGAATGAGTCTCGCCTTGGAGGTGCAGGAAGAGATTTGGTTGGAATGAGTTTGGTCGATCGGTTGGAAAGACTCTTGAAACCCTCGAAACCCTTGTGTCGTGCAAGCCTTGTGTGATGCAACCCTGACATGCCTCTAGCAGTCTGCGGGTGAGGTTGAGCAAACTCATTGACGTGAGGTCGAAAAGACAGATTCACGTGAGGTTCAAGATATTGATTCATGTGTGGTTTTGCAAAGTGATTGGTCAAGGGTGTCTGAACGGGTGTCTTCACGGGTGTTGTGCAGGGCGACGCGGGCCTAATCAATGAGCAAGCCGTGAAGCGCATGTGGAGCGATGTAGCCCACACAATGCTGGGATGTGCGCTTGACACACCTCCACCCCCGCACTTCACCCGGTCCTGCTCCTTTTGGTCCAAGAGCAGAGTGTGCATTGTGACCAAGTGAAGGGTGTTTGGCTTGTTTGCCTTGTGACCCAAGTCATAAGGCTTGGCATCCATAGGCAGCACCTCCCGACCCTCGCGAGCTGCCTCTCTCTATTCCCGTCTGTCTTTTCTTTCTTCTGAGAAGGGGCTGTGGCGCACCAAACAGATGGCTGGGGGGATATCTGACACAAAACCTGCAACGAGCTTCCAGTCTGCACCACAGTGCCCGGTCCTGCGATGCTGAGGTGCTTCCTCCTTGCTTCCTCCTTGCTTCCTCCTTGCTTCCTCCTTGCTTCCTCCTTGCCCCCACCGCACCTGAGCGACGCTGAGGTGCTTCCTCCTTGCCCCCACCATTACTACCGTCGCTCCTTTACTCGAGCAGACCTCGCACTGCATCACCCTGCCAGCCACACTTGTCTGTTGCTTGCAGGGTGTGCCGCATGTGCCCTGCACCTCCTCTACCCCGTTGTTGTGCGACGCGATTCCTATTTGGCCTGTGCTAAAAACACTCGTGTGCACACCACAGCAACATCAGAAAACGTAGAGGTTGCTGAGGACTCAACTCTTGAGGTAGGAGGTAGGTAGGTACCTTGTTAGGTCCCAGGATAGTGAGGATAGTGAGGATAGTGAAAGCTTGTGAGAGGACGTACGGTACCATTCAAGGTTTGAACAAAAAGTACTTATTTTGGTGTGTGCAGGAGGCAGAGATGATTATGGCTGACCTAGCCGAGGGACGCGAGCTCTCTTTGACACGCTCCGAGGGTACCAAGGTTGCCTGGCTCCGCCTTGCCAATGGCCTTGCTGGTATGGCCGCTTCTTCTTCCCTCCCTTGCTGTGTTTGTTGTGCTTTTCAAGTGTGCACGCGAGGCGCCAGGGATGGATTGCGAGGCATTGTGCAAGGTGGGTGGACATTGCGAGGCATTGTGCAAGTTGAAGATGCTTGGAGCTCTGACCATGCAGCTCCAGCCAAATTACCTTTTCTTGTGCGAAAGTGTAGGGGTTGGCAAAAGTGTGGAGAACAAGTGTGGGTAGAACAAGTGTGGGTAGAACAAGTGTTGGTAGAACAAGTGTTGGTAGAACAAGTGTGGGTATCGTCAAAGGTCTATTGGTAGAACAAGTGTTGGCATTGTCAAAGGTCTATTGTCCCTCACGGTTGCTGTCTTGGAATGTTTGCTGTCTGCTTGTATGGTTGGTGTGTGTGCAGTGTGCGCCGATGGACAAGTGTGGGAGCTTGACGCAAGTGCTCCTGATAGTTTAAGAGGCCTACAAGAGGTGTAGATGCATTCTGTGACACCTTTGCCTATCTGTCCATACCTGCCCCCCCTCGCCACTTCCCCTCTCCACCTCACCGTGTTTCGTGTCCAGGGTGTGGCTTTAGCTTGACCAATGGTTGCTGCATCTGCTGCATGCTTGTTGCGGGTTGGTGCATGCAAATGCATGGTTGCTGCGGGCTCATGACTGACGCATGTTTGTCAGTACAGGGGGCAGCAGTGCTGTGTGGTTGCCACATCCTTACCGCCGAGCGCCTCAACCCTCTCCTTTCTACTTCATCACCTTTTCGTAAGTGATTGCCCAAACACAAGTGTATAGTCGAGCGTCAACGCTAACACAAGTGTATACTTGAGCGTCAACGCTAGGCCGTGCGGCACGGCCGCATGAGGTTATCTTGGTACTCATACAGAATTTTGCAGGTGCATGCTCATTGATTGACAATTGATGATACCTTACTTGCTCCTTGATCATGACAGGGAGCATTGTCCAGGACTGGATTGTAAAAGGCGTTGTGTATTGCCCAAGTGAGGATGACGACGACGAGGACGAGCAAAGTATGTGGGACGAGCAAAGGATGTAAGGTGCAAAGCATGCCAGCTGCAAAGTATTTAAGTTGCAGAGCATGGGAGGTGCAACGCATGTCAGGTGCCAAGGGTGTCGTCATGTCAGGCCGTCTGTCAAACCAACCAACAACATTCGTCATGAGCCTCATTGCATTGTAGTGTGTTCAAAAATGTGCGCGGTGGGAGTGCCTCTAGAGTCAGCCCTCAATCTTGTCAGTCTCATGCATCCTTGTGGGGCCCAGTAATGTCAGAATCCGCAATATAACTCTCAGCACCCTTGCCAAGTTGATCACCAGTCATGTCAACAAGCTTTGTTCAAGCGACAGCGCACATTTAGCTGGTGGTATTGTGCTTCAAGTGATGCAGACCCTACCGATGTCACCGAAATGCCCCCGCCTAGGGTGAGTGTGACACAAGGTGGGTTTGCCTGCGAAGGAGTGAGAGATGATTGAAGCGTGAACACGCTTATAATAAACTAATCTGAAACACGTGTCATGCTGGAAGGCGACAACGGAGAGCAGTCCAAGAATGAGTGCGACAAGACGTCAGACGCACCGGCGTCTGTCGCACGGGTCAGTCATCGAGCCCATGACTGATTGCAAAAAACTGATTGAAAAAAAGATTAAAAAAAATCATTATCAAAATGTTTACAAAACAAACCCCTGATGACCCCCACTACGGCCCTGGGCCTGTCCATACGTCTCTCTATGTTCGAGTTGCGTGAGACTGGTGACTGGGACATCTTCCTAGGTCCCCCGGAACGGGCGAGGGCGGAGACTGGTGGAGCTGACCAATGGGTGTTAAAGCGGAGGGAATGCTCAGGGTTTGCCAGGGTGAATCAAGTAACTTCCGCATCCCTTAGATACCCACTTTCAGTTTTCAATAAAAACTCTACTCTCAAAATAGTAATTTATTCAACAAAAATTTACAAACTTGAAATATTTGTTGAATAATCCTCAGGAAACTTTCCTGAAGAGAATTCAAAATGTTCAGCACCCCTTTCCAGTGCTTTTGGCCGATCCACCGTTCTCCATGTTGAGTGCTCTTATGACTTTGCCTTTGTAACGCGTAGGCGTGAAACACAAGAATGTTTCACGCGAGCAGCTTCACGTCGAGTGTACCGCCTCGTGACCTTGATCATCTGCCAGAGTAATCACCGCGTTGGGGTCCCAATGTTCTTCGAAGACCGGGAATGGCGTCACAATCTTTGACAATCGCAACTTTGTGGTTTTCATGCTGCACTTTCGCATAACTGCATCAGTAAATCCGTTGATGTCGGAAGAGCCCCTACGTGCCGATCGGTCCTCCGTCCAATCACCCTAGTAGTCTTCTCCCATCCAATGATGCACCACCCCAGTCAAAAGATTATGGAAGGCATCTTTTTGTATCTGGGGGTTTGATCCCCCAACGTAGCAGTTGTGACAAACAGTCTCGGCCTCATCACGGAAGGATGAGACTGACACACTTGTGTCAGAGTCCACATAGAGCCCCACTCTTTGCCTGCTGACTGTGCAATTTCAAGTTCCGGGCACATGCTTGAGTTGCTTGAGTCCGTTTCTTGTCTTGGCCTCGCAGTATCCACTGACTGCGGACCTCACTGTTCAACCCATCTCGTGCCGATGGACTCAACGAACCCCAGTCGAGTCCCCTTTGCAAGGCCAAAACTTTGGCGCTGAACCAGATGCCAGAGCTAGATTATGGCCGCTGACACCATCTCTGATCGCCCCGCAAGATCCAACGACTTCCACTCGACCTCCCTTTTCAACGCCAAAGCCTTGGCGTGGGCCTCCGAGCCCATTTACCCCATGATAATGATTGAGGCTGCAGATATGAAGTCTTGTTGTTGCTCGTCAGTCAATCTATCTCATTTCTCGAATCCAGCTGCTTCTGCCAACATCTTGCCACCGGCGATGCCACTTGCTCGGCCCATGACGGTGCGTGCCAGCTGTGCTTGGGCAATCTTCTCCGGTTCCGAATAGAATGCAGTCTTCACGACAGTGATTTCTCCGCCAGCAGAAACTATGGAGAGTGTCTGTGTTAGTTGGTGTGTGGTTACTCGCGAGTCTGTCTGAAGACGTGTCATGTGACACTTATCATGTGTTTAGATTTGTTTGGTTGACATAAACCGCCATTACGCAATGCACCACTGGGATGTTATGTACGGACGGAAGTGAACTTGGTTAGTCTGTCAGGGTCCGAACGTCAAATAAATGTCAGGAAAACCCGGCGATATTTCCGCAAGAGGTGGTGGAGGGGTAGGGTGGGGGAGAGGGGGGGTGGCCGTATCTTACACGGCATTTCAACTCTACGATCCTTGCTGACGTGGAGGGCACGTGTGTGTCACTGGCGAGTCTCAAAAAGTTGCGCCATCAACGAGTCGCAATTAGTCTGCCGCATCTACACAAAGAGATTCGTGGCGCCATCGAGCGCGACATGACAGTGTTTGGCACGATCACGTCAGGAATAACCACTGGTGTTGGTGACGTCGCCGATTCGGTGTTGTGTCATGCGCGTTATCTCCACTCCCTCCTCGCACAGTCGGTCGAGCCGATCATTTTTGCGCCACTTGCAGCATGCCTATCTAAGGAGATGCACGAAGTGTGTCTGGTGGCCCGGGCAATGTGCATCAGGGTCGTAAATGCACCTGGCGACATGAACATTAAAAGTGCAGGGGCGTTGGTACTTCATTTTCCTGTACATGTTGTGGAAAACCCCATTGCATGCGCCAGTGTATTTTCTATGTAATGATATTTACTTGACTGATCCATGCAGCGTTGTGCAAGTCTGGCGCGTGTGATGTGGCATTCTGCGGTGATCCTACCATTGCCTTGGTGTGTGGTGCTAGTCGCACGCCTTTCAGGTTGTGTTGTATTTTTTCTCTGATGAGGTTCCTTGTCATGTCCACACATCAACGTCATGAATGCTTGTCTTTTACTTCAACGTGACGTTCGTGTTTATCGCGATTGACTCACTCTATGATATATCCCTGCCATCAACAAGTGTGACTTCTCTACTTGCGCCGACGATAGTGGCCAGATGCAAATCCTTAATCGCACAGGCATGCTGCAAGCTCTGGACTTGACCGCAGACGGCTATGCGCTCTTTCAAGCAGGTCTAATAAACGGCCTCGACGGCGTGGACGTCGTCAAGGTAGGTGATGAGCACAGCATACATTTTTTCAGATCTCATAGGTCGCCGGCAAACAGACCATGGATGCAGACATAGAGACAGAATATCACCGGACAGAACGTGCTGGTTATCGACATGTAAATGTATGGGTCATTCTTGCACGCAAACCGTGTGAGCACTGTCCCGATGCATTCCTTCGTCCTTTCAAATTCCTGTCCGGCGCCGACGGCGCCGGGATCCAAAAGTGGGGACCACAGAAATAACCCTCGCTGTTGGCTGAGAACGGAAATTCATGCACAACATATGCATATTTCAGTTCAACTCCTGGTTGCTTTGCTCGATTTTATCTTGTCCATATCTCTGCCCCTGCGCTCAGCGCTATTCAAATGCAAATGATGGTCGCTTAAAAGCAGGGTCATGATGACATACAATGCATATCTGCATATGTAATGCACAATTGGACTCAGTATAGGCATACGGTTCAATTGTAGCGTTGAACATGTGTACACAACATGCATCTTTCTGTGTTGTCTCCACAAATGAAAATACGAACAACAAATGATGGACAATTCATGCTTGCGCTGATGAAGGGTGTTCAGTACATACACTGCATGTTTGCACGTTTGATGCATGAACGAACTCGGAATACATGTGCGGTGCTGTTATGGGGTCTAACACTTGTGTCCAACTGCGTACATGGGTCTGTCCCTACCGACACCACGTCGGCGCGCGGCGGCGACAGTTTAGATTAGCAAGGATTAGGCGTGGATGATCAAAAACAATGGTTCGCAAGAACGATTGTTCTGGAATCGAGCACTCGAGAAGAATCGAAAATAGGTCGGTTCGTTTACGTTCTGAAAAATCAAGTAAATTCTGAAAATTTAAAACACGGTTGCGAACAGCTCAATAATCTCGAGATGTGTCCAGAAATTCAAATTAAATTTCTGGACATTTTCTTTTCTCGAGTTTCTGTGTGGAATGAGTCTAAAACATCACAATTTAGAGGAGACTGAGACCTAGGTCTGTGCACCTTTTGTGTACTGGAGAACAGAAAACCGCTGCGTAATGCAAAATTGCGATTTTTTCTGCGGGACATGTTTTTTTCGAAAGTCGCCGTTGCGCAGCGGTTATTTTTTGGAAGTCGCCGAGGTAAGATTGCGACGCTTCCAGTTGAGTCTCCAATGGGGAAAGGTAAGATTGCGACGCTTCCAGTTGAATTTGTAGCCCGAAGTCGACTCGTGTGATTCATTTGTGCCGACAGTTCAGCCAGCTCCTCATCTTCCTCACTCAGTGCCACGCGAGACGCGTGAGCACGGAACGGGTTTCAGCAACGCAAACAGAATGCTGCATTCGTTTGCCGTCACTGGCAGTTGCGGCAGAGGCTTCTTGCCCGTCGCTCTTGCTATGATTGCTCTCATGTCCTGCGCAATCTATTGCTGTGTTGGTGTTGATGATGGTTCGCAGCACGTGCCGAGACTCCATCGTAGTCCAAAGCAAGGACTCGTAGTCACGGAGACACTGCTGAGCTGGGCGGAGGACGGACGATTCGAATAGAAACCGTTAGACGACGACGAGCGACTTTGTGACTCCTCGAAACAAAAATGAGACTGCTGGTAACATGGGCAGTGCTCGGTTTAACACTAAGGCTTGTTCTCGCAGATGCGGGTGGTGATTCCACGTGCCAGGTTGTGTCAATCGATGATTGTGCAATCATCATGTTTTGGTGTGCCTGGTGCATGCATGTCTCACTGTACAGAGAGCTTTGTGATCAGTGTGGAGTCAGTCCACACGCATAGGCCATATATGCTCATGTGCAGAGACGCCGACTGAGTGAGTGCTGTAATGTTTGGAGTTGATACAACTGTTACACTATGGAGAGCACGGAAAGACAGCCTGCACCAACGCGTTGCCGATCCCCGCACCAAATCTTGGTGAGGGGATCCCCCTACCTATTTTCCAATTTTGGTGCGGGGATGACGGTTTTTCGAAAATTTCAACACTGAAATGGTGCGGGGATCGACCGCGAGGCGGCCGTAAGGGAGTCATTCCCGGACTTCGCAAACTAGCGCTTGGAGGAGCAAGCTGGTACTTGTGCGTTTGAGGCCTGTCTGTAAGCACAGCGTTGCGAAGTCAGGGTCTTGCCCGTGGTTGCCCTCCTCGTCTCAGAAAGCGTCGCATCCCCGCAGCATCAAAAATTGGTGAGGGGATTTTGCCTAGATTCGATATTTAAACGCGAGGATGGACGAAGGGCGGGCAATGCTCGCCGCACAGCCGGAAGTGCTCTTCACGTACCCCACCCCGACGGGGGATTACGACAAGATCGGGCGGCCCTCGCTGCAGGATGGGGTCGGGCGTCTCGCCCGTTTCTCCCCGCGCGACGACCATGGCAAGGTCGTGTCTGTCTCCATCCAGCGCCCACAACCTGACCGCCTAGCCGCTGGCGTCACCAGGTTGGGCCGTGACGGCTGCTTCCTGTAGATTGATGTCGTGTTGTCCATCAGCTGTGGGGTTTTCAGAGCCACCATCCGCCTTGCGCGCACCGTGATGGAGCAGAGTGGTCTCACGCGCTCGAGCGTAGACGAGCTCGCTGTTCTCTACACCCTGCATGCGGGTGTGCCTGGACACTACGGATTACGCTGCATTGCCAGCTGGTGTGATTTGATTGTCTGTTTGTTTCCTCACCAGTGCCCTACAAGCTGTCGAGCATGACGGGCTTTGTCTACTGGAAGTGTGGCGAGCATGTGTGTGTTTTGTGTGCGTGTGTTAGCGTGCGTTTGTATGTGCTTATGTGCATGTACTT
>Ga0209491_10008128_pt1 | contig 13465 bp, 17 predicted proteins | sample BON02_FD_187213 | JGI IMG/M metagenome (GOLD analysis project Ga0209491, IMG submission 187213) | Freshwater microbial communities from Lake Bonney liftoff mats and glacier meltwater in Antarctica - BON-02 (SPAdes) (version 2) | ecosystem: Environmental > Aquatic > Freshwater > Ice > Glacier... | reverse complement strand
TTTCGCCCGGGACCGTCTCGATGTATTGGATCTGACGCCAGACGTTGCTTCCGTCTATCGCACTCAGTTTCGCTGGCTTAAAGCTTCAGGGAATCTGATCGGTGCGAATGACCTTTGGATCGGATGCCACGCCTTGGCGCGTGGCATTTCTCTCGTCTCGCGTAATCACAGCGACTTCAAGCGCATCTCTGAATTGACGGTGCAAGCTTACTAATTCGATGCGTGTCCTTTAAAGCCTCTTTAAAGCCTCTGGCTCGACCGCTTAGTCGCCGCCCGTATGGAGGGCGTGTTGCTGATCTCTCCAGTCGTGGCAGCCGAGTTTTATGCGCTGGTTAGACCGGGAGGCCTATGACTCCTCCAAAGGATTGGTGCCTTGACAGTTTTTAAACGAATGATAGCCATAAACAGCGATGGAGGCAGTATTTACAGATAATAATAGAGCACTCGACGCGCATGTGGTGGAGGAACTAAATGCAATTGCGAATGATTTTAGTGAGTCTGGCCTTGAGTTGTTTCTTTTTGGGTCGCTTGCAAAAACTTTTCCGTTAGCCAGGCGGGGTGCGGATCTTGACGTGGGTTTGTGCACCGCGCCGGATATCACACCAGATTTGCGTGATTCTTTAAAATTCTCTGCTCGGTCTCGCCTAGAGTTACTGCCGACGATTCGGCCAGTTGATGTGGTTGACTTTGATTTAGTTGGCAAGCGTTTTAAAGACGTTGCTCTGTCGTCCCGTCTCGACTTCCCTCTATGAATTGATGGAACGTGCATCAATGGCTTCTGGGCTTAGTGGTAGACCACAGCCCTCGCCCGGGGAGAATTACCGAAAATATTGTCCAGATTCCCATATCTTGCCTCTGGGGATTAGCCGGTCTGCCGCTTGGGAAGCGTTCATTACATGAATGGACGGGCAGGGTGGGAAAGCCCTACGAAAAGACCTCGTGCCTGAGGCTCTGTAGAACTGCTAGGTCACCCCACGCTGCGCCCTTCATTGGGTTGGCTTTGAGTGGACGCTTTCGTTTTCGCTCAGCTTGCACTGCATCGGCGAAGCTCCGCACATATTCCGCCGTGCCCAAGATGGCACCGTCCGTAAAATAGCGCACTCGACAGCGAAGCATCGCAGCCTCGGGCAAAACTCCATCTTGCTCTTCAATGACTTTAATGACTTTGCTGCGATCCATAACGTGGCCTTTCACCTCCCACGGATTGCCACCATTGCCAAAAATCAGAGAGCGATGTGCTTGCAAAGCGGCTCGATGCGTTTTGTCCGAGCCGACATAATCGGCCCAGATCCGCAGCAACCCATCTGCCGCAAAGCCTTGATTCGCCACTGCCTCCGCGTAGCCGCAGAACCGGTAGTCCTTTGGATCTTCAACGATCCCGGCTCTTACAGGATTCAGATCGATATAGGCTGCCATCGTCTGCAAGGGATTCCCCTTACCCTCGACTAGAACTGACTTGAAGCGATCCGCCCATAGCGTACCAAAGCGCCGGTGCGACTTATTAAACCATATCGAGAAACGCTGCTTCACTGTTTTCATGTATTCAGAGATGTCGCCCATTCGCACAATCAATCGCTGCCGAACCAACTCCGCAGCCTCGCCACCTTTCGCTAAATCAGCTTCAAGCACTTTAATTGATGCTTCCTGATACTTAGTCGGCTTAGGATACAGCACTCTGTAGCGGCGCATCAATTCCTCGTCCGAGATCTGCCCAAGTGTGGGCACTTGAATCAGCACATGGAAGTGGTTCGACATAACGCAATATGTGAGCACCTCCACTCCACAGAAGTCCGCTACCTGCCAAATCATCTTACGCAAAACTTCCTTTTCCCGATCACCAAATAAGCGGTCACCATTGACGGTGCGCGTCATGCAGTGGTAGGTGGCTTCACAGCCTTGGACTTTTAAGCGATTTTCTCTCATAAGCCGTATAGTGAGTCAAATGATCATACTGTAAAGTGCTAAATGCAGGGACAGGCACTTCTTTAAATGTCTGGCACTTTAAATGTCTTTAAATGTCTGGCACTTTAAATGTCTTGCTGGTGTCGTTTGGGCTGTTCTTTTCGTAGGGGCGCGACTTGTCACGCCCGCGTTGGATCGGTGCCGAGGTTCGGCGGGTGCGGCGGGTGTGACAAGTCGCGCCCCTACGTTTGACGTATTTACGCTTCCAGCTCTGCCTTTGTGATCGGCGCGGTGCCGAGGTGACTGACCACAATGCCTGCTGCCTTATTGGCGAGCGCTGCGGCGTCTTGCAGGCTTTCGCCAGCCGCCAGTGCCGCGGTCAGCACGGCCACCACGGTGTCGCCTGCACCGGAGACATCGAAGACTTCTTGGGCTTCAGTCGCTATCCGTCCGATAATTTTGCCGTGTTCGCCGAGGAGCATGCCGTCGGCACCGAGGGTGATGACGAGTTTTTCGGGGTTGTACGTTTTAAAAATTGCGGTGGCCACCGCTTCATCGTCGAAGTCGGCGTCTAGGCTGCTGTCGAAGCCGGCTATTTGCAGCGCTTCGGACCGATTCGGGGTCATCAAAGTCATGCCTCTGAGGTCGAGATGACGCTTTGGTTTGGGATCGACCACTAGCAGTGGCGACTTCGGCGATCTGGCGGCAGCCGCACGCACGGCGTTGAGCAGAGCATCGTTGACCACGCCTTTGGCGTAGTCGGAAAACAGGATCGCATCGGCCTCAAGGATCAGTTTGAGGAACTCCGGCGATTGTAGCTGCTCGTCGAGTGCGTAGGCAGCGGGCTTGGCCTCGCGGTCGATGCGGCAGAGTTGCTGGCGCTGCACGACGACGCGGGTTTTTACGATGGTGGTGGCACCGTCTTTTTTGCCGAGTGGCGATAGCCGGATGTTACGCTGCTTAAGCACTTCACTCAAGAGCTTGCTCTCGGGGTCGTCTGTGTAAGAGCCAACCAGAGTCGTGGGTACCCCTAGACCAGCGAAATTATTACCAACATTAGCGGCGCCGCCAGGCACGTAGGTGTCTCGCACGACGGAAACTACGGGCACTGGGGCTTCGGGCGAGATGCGGGTGGCATCGCCCATGATGTAATGGTCGAGCATGATGTCGCCAATCACCACGATGTTCAGATCGGCGAAGCGGGCGAGGGTGGTGGGTATGTCGAGTGCCATGGGCTTATGTCCAATCTTCGTTCTCCACCAGCTCAAGCCAAGCGTGGAGGATAAATGTATGCAGTTCTTGGATACGTGCGGTGTTGTCGCTGGGGATGATGATGCAGTGATCCGCGATGGATCGAATTGCGCCGCCGTCTTTACCGGTCAGCAAAATAGTCGTCACGCCGTTGGCTTTGGCGGTCTCGAAGGCTTGGCGGATGTTCTCGGAGTTGCCGCTGGTCGAGAAGCCGACGAGGATGTCGTCCGACTTGCCGAGCGTTTCGATCTGGCGGGCAAAGATCTGGTCGTAGCCGTAGTCGTTGGCGATGCAGGTGAGCACAGAGGTGTCGGTATTCAGCGAAACCGCAGGCAGTGGCCGCCGCTCACCACGATAGCGGCCGATCAGCTCTTCGCACAGGTGCATGGAGTCGGTCGCGCTGCCGCCGTTGCCACAGGCATAGATGGTGTGGCCTGCGTGCAAGCGCTCGACCATCAACTGCCCAGTGGCTTCAATCTGTGGGAGGAGTGGCTCGACGGCCTCAACGCATTGCTTGAGCGCCTGATAATCGGATTGGACGTATGACATCTGAGAATTAGGAATTAAGAATTAGGAATTAGAAATTAGGAATTAGAAATTAGGAAAGGTATTGTATGAAAAACTGACGAGGCGCGAGTAGCGCGGCGATGTTTTATAGCCCCGCCGAAGGGGTGACTGAAGTGGATGTCTTATGGGCAACTGAAGGAACAAAAACTGAAAAACGGGAAACCGTAAACGGGAAAACTGACAACCGATTAACTGAGCGAAGCGCTGTGGATTTTTTCGATCATTTTCGTGGTGCTGAACCCTTCTAGGAAGGGGAGGAATTTAATCTCTGTGCCCGCAGCTTCGAATGCGGCGCGTTCGCCTTTGTGGATTGTGTCGATTGTATAATCACCTGCCTTTGTGTAGATATCGGGGCGCAGTTGCTCAATCTCGAAGACGAGTCTTGGATTATTGAAGACCACGACGTAATCAACGCAGCTGAGTGCGGCCAGGCAATAGGCGCGCTCGGTTTCGCTCTCGATTGGGCGGGTCGGCCCCTTTAAGGCGCGCACGCTCTCGTCGCTGTTGATCAAGACCCAGAGCTGGTCGCCAAGCTTCTTCGATTCCTTAAGGTAGGATATTTGGCCGACATGGAGTAGGTCGAAGCAGCCATTGGTCATGACCATAGTCTGACCCGCGGCGCGTTGGCGTTCGCGCTCGGTGACTGCTTTGGTGAGTGTCAGGAGTTTTGGATTGGGCAGGTGCATTGGGCTGAGGGCGGTGAGACTTGAGGGCTGAGGGCTGAGACTTGAGGGAGGGGGATTGAGAGAGTTGGACTGTGTTTGGGGAGTTATTTTTGAGCTCTGCGTTTTTTAGTATTTTGAGACATCGATACAAAGATACGTATCAGTTCATCGGCTTCATTCCAAATTGGTTGGGTGAGTGCTTGGGAGATTCCACAGTCTTCATTTAAAAGTTCGAGCCAATATTGGGTTTCATCTGCTTCCTGAGCGCATAATTCAATTTTTGCGATAAATTTGGCGTCGCTACGTGAGCGACTCGCTTCTCTGTAGTTGGCTCCTACTGATGTGCCTGAGCGTAAGAGCTGTTTGCCTATTACTGAGATCTCTTCACGTCGTCTATCTAAACCCACATAAAACCGAACGACTTCCCCGGCAAACTGCTTGGTGCGCCGCCTGAGTGCCTGTGTTCTTTCCGAAATATCCATATTCTTGTTCAGTTCTCTCAACTCTCGGCTTTCAGTTCTCAGTTCTCCTGCCTCAAGTTTCAGGTTTCAAGTTTCCTACAGTCTCCTCCCTCAGCTCTCTTCCTGTCCGAGATGCTTGCCGGTCACGAGGTAATTTTGCACGTAGTCTTTGACCGCGTCCTGCAAGCTGTAGCCCTCTGCGGCGTAGCCTGTGGCGCGGAGCTTGTCCGTATTGGCGCAGGTGTAGTATTGGTATTTACCCTTCAACTGCTCAGGCATCTCGATGTAGCCGATGTTGGGCTCCTGCTCGAGGGCGGCAAAAATCGCAGTGGCCAGTGTGTTCCAAGTGTTGGCTTGGCCGGTGCCGAGGTTGAAGAGGCCATTGGCCGTCGGCGTGTTGCCTAGGTGGAGCGTCATCGCAACAGCGTCTTTCACGTAGAGGAAATCGCGCATCTGATTGCCGTCTGTGTAGTTGGGGTGGTAGCTCTTGAAGAGCCCGATCTCGCCAGTGGCTTGGATTTGCTCGTAAGACTTGGCCACGAGGCTGCGCATATCCGCCTTGTGCGCTTCGTTTGGCCCATAGACGTTGTAGTATTTGAGCCCTACGATCTTATTCAGCCAGCCCATGCGCTGGGCGTAGCAGTCAAACATGTGCTTTGAGTAGCCATACATGTTGAGCGGACAGAGCGTATGTAGGTCTTCGAGGGTGTCGTCCATCCCCTGGCTGCCATCGCCATAAGTGGCCGCGCTGGAGGCATAGACAAAGCGGATGTCTTTCTCAATCGCGATGGAGGCGAGTGCCTTGGTGAACTCGTAGTTATTACGGATCAGGTAGCTGGCGTCTTTCTCGGTCGTGGCGGAGCAGGCGCCGAGGTGGTAAATAGTCGAAAATTGATCAAAATACTCCGGCGCTTCCTCAGCGAGTATCAGCAAGTCGTCGGCTTCCAGATAGTCCGCATAGCGGAGAGGAACGAGGTTTTTAAACTTTTCGTCCTGCCCGAGAATGTCCGACACAATGATATCGGTCTGTCCGGATTGATTGAGTGCGTGAATCAGAGCGCTGCCGATAAAGCCTGCGCCGCCTGTGACAAGTATGTGTTTGCCTGTGCTCATTTTAGAAAATGTGGTTGATTGGGTGATTACAAAAGCTCTTTGAATTGTTGGGGAGAGAGTCCTGCGTCTTTGGCGATGTTCCCCATCGTGATTGCATTGATGGGGTTATGACGAGGGATCGTTAAACGTATATTACCATTACTCATTACGATGTGACCACTCTGGCGAACGACCTTAAAACCGATCTTTTGAAAGACGCGTATGGCCTCCCGTTGATGGATACCTGGTAATTTGGGCATCCTTAAAGCGCAATTTCCATTGTTTCAACCGACTTGATTCCGTTTTCCTCGGCTTCGACTTCAAGCCATAGGCGAATCGCATCGGCGATGTTGGTAAGTGCCTCTTCTTTGGAATCTCCTTGCGAGTGGCAGCCTTGCAAATCTGGGCAGCTAACTGCCCAGCCTTCATCTGTCTCCCATAATTGTATCCGATAACGCATGGGGATGAATTTGTTTGATTTTCGGCCTAGGTCAAGCGGACAAGATGGCCTCGACGCAGGCGGGAAAGTTGTCGCGGAGGGTATACTCACCGGAGACCTCACCTGCAGCGATCTGTTTCGGCAGTTCCGGTTTGCCGCAGGCCACCGCCCACGCGCGGGTGCCCGCGTTCCACGCGGTTTCTAGATCAACTAGAGTATCGCCGACCATGTGGCAACGCTCAGCCGCCACATCGAGATGGGCACAGGCCTCTTCGATGAAGCGGGGAGAGGGCTTTCGGTAGCCGCCCTCCGCATCTGGAGCTTCGGGCGCGATGCACCAGCCCGCGATTTGCGCTGGTTCGATTTCGAGTAATTCAAAGAGCCGCGCTTGGCAGGCGTGAACCCGTTCGATGGGGAAGTAGCCGCGTCCCACGCCAGACTGGTTGGTCAGAATGAAAAACGGAACCTTCGACTCGATCAGGCGATGCACGCTTTCTTTGACTCCTGAGAGCAACTCGATCTTCGCTGGATCGTCGATATAGTCCACGTGACGAATGAGGGTGCCATCACGATCCGCAAAAACCGCTGTAAGCGGGCGGGAGTTTCGGTAATCTGGGTTCAGCCAAATGTTATTCATAGGGCAGAGAGTATGGGGTTGGCGCGTAATAGAACATCTTTATCGAAGCGTAAGGCCGTAGCAGTGCGTGTATGCCCTTTGGGTGCTTTAGCCACCGTCTTAAAATGGCGACTAAAATCGCCACTACGCTAAAGTGAGTGTCATTTGCGCTTAGATGCACTATGGCGTATATTGAGTTTGTAGGAGTTTTGGCAGTTCGGGTTCCTTGCAGTGAAAACCCTGATAGAGCTTACAGGCTCTCTTGATGATTACCTTCCAAGGCTCATCCTTCTGACGCAAAGAAGTCTTCCAGTCGTCTCCAAGATAGACGCGTAGAAAACGCACGCAGTCTGCTGAGGTGAGGCCGACATCGAGGGCGGAGAACAATAAAGAGCTGAGATCTTTGACCAACCATCGATGGGGGACGGTTGCGCGTTGTTGCACGCGATGTAAATCGATCAGGTGTAAGGGAATACTGTTGCCGGGTTTCCAAGCTCGGATGATGTCCCGATTGATGAGGAAATGGTTGATGTAGAAGTCGCGGTGATTGATGCCTTGCGCATGCATGATGCGTCCCATCTGGGCGACTTCATCGATCAGGGTGCGTTTGAGGGCGACCCAGCTTGGGCCGCGATAGTCGAGCCAGCCCTCTTTGAAGTGTTCCAGGGTTTCGCAATCTTCCAAGGCTTCGAGCACGACGAAGGATTCCACCGCGTGCGGGTAGCGACCGCGTTCGCCTTTACCCAGAACCTTCGGCACACGCACGCCCGCTGCTGCCAGTGCCTCAGCGCCTTCCCATTCAGTGCGCGCGCTGACAACTGGCTTACGGAAGCGATACCATTCTTTAAATACTTCCCCCCAGCCGCAGCCGAGGTGGCGCTTGACGTAGAAATGCAGCTCGCCGAGGTGTGTCTCGTAGGTCAGACGGTTCTTGACTTTGCGATGCACCTCGCCGCCACTGAATAGGAACCAATCAAAGGGATCGCTCCCTGTCGGAATGGCATCTCGCAGTTCGGCCTTCAGGTCTAAATGCATATGATTGATGACTAATTAGTGGGTCTAGGACTGATGGAAAAGGAGCGTAGCGTCCTGGGTTGAGTCCGACAGTTCGGAATCTGTATGGCCAAGAGATACCATGTGATAATCTGCGGCAATGAGAAAAGTCGGCGTTCAAAAGCGCTGGGTGTAATTTTCTCGGTAGATTCATTCCTCGCACATTCAATAACATGGCGCCATCCAAAAGCTGAAGGAATTGAGTTTTCAATCTCTCAATTGGCTATCAGTTTAGATGGGAACGTTTTATTATAATTGCACCTGCCATCGGGAATTATTTGTGTGTTTTTTATGTCAACGATGTCATTTTCCAGAAACCACGCATCCATTGGTTGAGTCCTCTGCCGCTGAAAAAGGAGAACTCGATCTTGAGGGAGCCGCATGGATGGACGGGTGGTTTTACGCCGTAGGCTCGCATAACTCACGCTCAAGCTCACGTGAAGTGGTCTTTCGCTTTCAAATTCCTGACTCATCTCCGGAACTCTTAAACCTGAGTGAGGCCAGCCTGAGTGAGCTGTTTCAAAATGATGCTCAGTTGCAAGAGTATTTCAGGCGGTCAATCGATTTGGGCGGTCTCAATGTTGAGGGCTTGGCCGCGAAGGACGGGAGTCTTTTTTCGGACTACGCGGGCCGAATATTAATGGAAATGTATATGTTATCGAGATATCTGCAGCGGGGCTTTTTAACCAATCAATCGATGGCTATAGACTGCATGAGCTGGCTTTAGGCGAAGGGCTTGGCATTCGTGGGATGACTGAGACTCCGGAGGGGATTTTGCTGCTAGTCGGTAATTCAGCCATAGGACATAGTCGGGACCCGGCGCTGGACTTCCATTACGAGTCCTTTCGGAAATCTCGCGTATATTTGTGGAATCATACGAATGGAGCTATAGAGCTGCGGGGTGAATTGCCTCAGCCAGGTAAAGCAGAAGTACTGATGATGAGTCCCCGAGTCGATGCTACAAACGAAATTCTCATTCTATTCGATAAACGAAGAGGCGGGGCTCCTTCCTTCTTCACGCTCCCGTGAGTCGAGTAGGTCGTGGGATTCCGGTTAAGCTCTGTGTTGCAGTCGACGTTCGATGATTTCTGCTGCGGCTTTGTGGCAGCTGTATAAGTCTTCGGAGGCGGCATAGGCCAGTGCGTTTTGGCCGATCCCCCGTATTGAGCGGTGTCTCACTCTTCCTGAAGAGCAGATGGCAGACTATTTGGTGCGTTATTATACCCTTTGTGCCAGTGTCGGTGTTTTTGAACGGGTCTTTTGGGGCCCGCTGGTTAGTTACCGCGAAGGTTTAGTCGATGATGGCACCGAAGACCGCAGTAGTTCTGATCATCGGGATGTGGTCGCTTTTTATTCTGCCTATCCTGGGGAGCCTACGCAATGGCGCCGCCGCCCCGCTTTTCATGCCTTGCTTACACTCGTCCAGCGCCTTGCTGGCTTTAGCTATAAGGCCGCACGATGCGCGGGAAATGGTCTGGAGATCCACGAGTTCCATAAAGATGACCAAGTCTGCCTAGTGGCTTGGACGAGAAACGGTGGCTTAGCGCGGATCAAAGACTGTCTCGCTTCGGAATCGCTAGAGTCCTTGACCGCCATCTATGATCGCGATGGAGCCCAGTTGTCTGATTGTCCGGATTTTCTAACGGAGTCGCCAAGGAACCACAAGCTTAGCTTCATACTCTACGCGATCAAAGCACGGCTCAAGCGGTATAAGAGAAAGCTACGGAAAAAGCTCAGGCTCTCCTAAATGGCGAATTATTGACGCAGCACAAAAAATCCATATCAATTAACCATCCTATTTCGTTCTCCCATTACGAAATTAGATGGTTTTTTAGTTTGACGACGAGTGTTTGAATGGTTCATTATAGTTGATATGATTTCTCGAAATTGAAGTGATAAAGCCCAGCGATTGTTGAGTAATTTTCCAGTGCTGGTTGTCTTGGGTGCTCGACAAGTGGGTAAAAGTACTTTTGTCCAGCAGCTTGGTTCAGATTGGTTGTATTTGGATCTTAAAAACTCAACCGATGCACAGCGTGTACTCGATACCCCCGAGCTCTTCTTCGCGGATCACCCTGAGCATGTCATTTTAGATAAAGCTCAGGCTCACCCCGAAATCTTTAAGATACTTAGAGGCGTCATTGACAAAGATCGATCCAAGAGAGGGCGTTTTATCTTAACTGGTTCAGCAAGCTTTGAGTTGATTTCACGTGTAAGCGAATCGTTAGCAGGTCGGGTCGCTATCATGGAAATGCATCCGTTGGCGCAAAATGAGTTGAATGAAACGCCCCGATCTTCTTTTTATGACATTTTTGAAAACCCTTTATCTGAAGCAAATATTGGAAATTTGTTAGCATTAGAAACCCCTAGATTTGGATCTTTAGAATCGCGCCAGGCCATGCTGCACGGTGGCTACCCAGAGCCTGTGCTTCGGGCAGATCCAGATTTTCAGAATGATTGGTATGAGAACTATTTTCGGACTTATATTCAACGGGATATACTATCTTTGTATCCACAGTTAGACTTGGTTAAGTATCGCCGAGTGGTTCAGATGTTGTCGCACGTATCGCATTCGATTGTTAATCGTTCAGAAATCGCACGCTCAGTGGAGGCCAGTGAGAAGTCGGTGCGTGATTACTTAGAGATCATTGAAGGCACTTACTTTTGGAGAAGTTTACCTGCCTTTCAGACCACTAAGGTTAAAACGACGAGCAAATTACCGAAGGGACACTTTCGAGATACTGGCTTATGTTGCTTCTTGCAAAATATTTTGACGGTCGACCAGCTCGAAACCTTCCCTCGATTGGGCAATCTTTTCGAGGGTTTTGTTATCGAGGAAATTATTCGCGTTATGGAGACAGGTCGTGCGCGTCAATTACGCTATTCACACTTTCGAACGAAGGCAGGCGGCGAGGTGGATCTGATTCTAGAAGGTAGTTTCGGCTCTTTGCCCATCGAAGTGAAATACGCTTCCCACACATCTAAGAATGAGCTACGAGCCATGCAAAACTTGATGGAGCTGCATCAATGGCCACTCGGTATAGTGGTTAACCACAGTCCACGACCAGCAAGAGTTACCAAGAATATTGTGCAGATCCCCGTGGCATGCCTCTGGGGGTAATGAGGACTCGGCTACGGAAAAAACTTCGTTAATCGCGGCTCAGTAGCTGTTCGATCAATCCCGCAGCGGCCTCGTGGCAGCTGTAGAGATCGTTGGTCTCTACGTAGTGGAGCGCGTTGTGCCCCCAGCGTTTTCTAGCATCGTCGTCCTCGATGAATCGCCTTACCGCTTTATCCAATTCACTTTGAGTAAACGGACTCGGCACGACGAAGCCCGCATCGGCTCGCTCGATGTGGGGCGCATAGCCGCAGGTATCCGTCGTCAATACGGGTAAGCCGTGGGTGAGGGCTTCGAGTAAGACTTTGCCCGCAGATTCACTGTAAGCGGGGTGTAGTAAGAAGTCCGCGGCATCGTAAAAACGGCTGACGTCGGCTCGGCCGCCGAGAAAGCGCACCGTCGTTCCCGTCTTTTCGATAAGGTTTTGATACTCAGAGGCCTTACCATTACCGACCACCCAAAACTCGATTATTGAAGCCGATTTTTGGTTCGACTGAATGGCTCGCAAAGCGCGATCTAATCCCTTGACTCGAAAGCCTGAGCCGACGAAAAGAGCCACGATGGTGGATGGTGTAGTGCCCAGTTCCCTTCGCAGACTAACCCGATTTTCGGCTGCGTCACCTTCTGACTGCGTGTTTCGTCTCACTCCTGGCGGGAGCAAATGAAAGCGCTCCTTGGGAGTGCCATAGTGCCTATGAAAGGCCTCGATTTCCTTATCTGTCAGCACTAAGGTGTCAGGTGCGTTGTTGCTGAAGATAGATGCTTCCAGAGAAGCATAATATCGGTAACGAGCTCCCAGCTTCTGCCACCAGCTTGTATGCTTTTTACGTTCTTTAAAGCACGGGTCGGCGGCGAAATAGATGTCGCAGTCATGCTAAATACAGGGACAGGCACTTTATACGGTTCTTTAAACGGCTTATTTTTAGCTGATGATAGGCACAAGTGGGGGGAGAGCTATCGGTGCTTTTTACGTGTGCCGAGGCCGAAGCGTTCGAAGAAGGGTAGCCAGCTTGTCTCCGTTGGTGCGGGAGCCAGATGGGTTAAATACTTGCTTGCCCGGGGCAACGATTCTATACCGAAACGCTGTTCTGCTCGGCTCAGGAGGCTCTCTTCCAGCGAAGTGCGGTCGGTTCTCAAATTAATCCACACATCGGGATACTCCGCTGCGATCGCCCCGATCTGTGTTTTTCTATGCGATTCGGATTGGCTCAGTTTGATAGTTTCGGTAATCAGATTCCCGAAGGAATCGGAGACCATTTTTTCGGAGTGTTCGCCGATGACACAGAGCGCGTAGTCGGGACGACTTTCCCGAATCATTCCCATCATTTCGGCCAGATCGCGAAATTTCGCTTGGGTTTCCGGCAGGAAAAACCAAACCTTGATGACTGGTTCTGGTCGCTTCCCGTTGCGGAACCGACGGTCTTCTTCCAGCCGGTTTCGCTTCTCCCGAAGATGGAAACGGCGTTTCGGATTTTTGGGTGAACCCCAGCGGTCATGGAGCCAGAGCCAATCCGCGCAACAATTGTCCGATCGTTTCAGAAAGTTAGAGAGCCATTCATTGGCCGACAAGGTGAGATCGATGGGAGCTTCTCCTTTGTCCAGGGGGGCGACCTCCAGTTTTGCTTTCCAGAACCCCGTGCGGACGGCACATACCATGAATGCATCGGCCTCTTTCCGGTGAGCCATGATCCCCGGCAATTCGGTGGCCGAGACGACGCGTCCCATAAAGTGGATCAGGGAGCCCTTGCCGGATGCATTCTGATCGAAGAGCAGTCCGACCGCATCATTGGCCTCCAATGCTTTGAGCGCCTCGCCGTAGCCTGCGCGCCGGGAGAGCAATTGCACCCCGAACCGGCTGCGACTGTGTCTGACCCAAACGTCGAGTTTATCATTGTCGAGCGGTCGGAAAATAACCGAGACACGTTCCCGCAACTCGGGGAATTGCAGCGGCATTGTCATGCTCGTTTCCGCGAGCGTTGTATGTGGCACCATCAGAACCATGGCTCCCTTTTTTATCGCGTTATTGATTGTTTCCAAGGTTTCCGCACTAGGGATGGCAACGAGACTTGCCGCACGCTCTTTGCTAAAAAACGGGGAGGATAATACGTAGAGGGCCGTCTCTACGAGGCGACGGCAGTGCTCCTTCAAAATCATCACCCGCCAGCGTTCTTCTTTTTCCGGGAAGCAATGATGGAGGTTCCGAAGGGCGGTGTTTCGGCGCCCGGGCAAGGCTCTGTAGATGATCGCCCCGAGTAGGACGCAGATACCTCGTAGGATGGTTTCCGGTGTCCATGCGATCAAGCG
>Ga0209491_10008126_pt1 | contig 13467 bp, 17 predicted proteins | sample BON02_FD_187213 | JGI IMG/M metagenome (GOLD analysis project Ga0209491, IMG submission 187213) | Freshwater microbial communities from Lake Bonney liftoff mats and glacier meltwater in Antarctica - BON-02 (SPAdes) (version 2) | ecosystem: Environmental > Aquatic > Freshwater > Ice > Glacier... | reverse complement strand
AAATTTGCATCTTGGGCAAACTTTGCTCAGTATGACCTCCAGGCGACCCCAGATCTTTTTTTGTTCACGAAGCAAGCAGCGTGCGCAGTTGCAGAGGTAAGCTGCAGCAGTATGTGTGCAGTTGTAGGCTGGCGATGTGCGCGGCACACTCACTATTTGACGCAAGCCCCGGCGTCCCTGTTCGGGCCAACCGTTACGTACTCGGGACCTGCTTGTATGCGGTGTCATGGTCGTCACAAGTCCTCGGTGGCGAGAGTCTGGGTCACTGTGACGGTTCAGAGTCAGACTGCGTCCAAATTCGTTTGGCTATAATGAAGAACCTGTGTTGCCCTGTGTAATTTTACCAACAGAGGGGGGTTTTATTGCGTGTTGCAGTGTGTGTTGCACTTTAGGGCTTCGATTGTGTGTTGCAGTACGTGTTGCGGTGTGTGTTGCAGTTTTTGTTGCCGATGTTGCAGCTCTTGAGGGCTTCATTTGTGTGGCACATCCCGACTGCAGCTTTATTGGGCTAGATTCGTGCGTTGCAGTGCGTTACAGTGTGTTGCAGTGTGCTGCAATGTGTTGCAGTGTGCTGCAGTGTGTTGCAGTGTGCCGTGTTGGGTACATGGTAAACTTGTACCCAACGCGGCACACTGCAGCACACTGCAACACACTGCAGCACACTGCAACATGGTACACTTGAAGGCTCGATGTGCGTGGCACACACTGACTGGAAAGGAAGGCTGATGAGTAGAAACTTGTCTTAGTGTGTTGTAGTGTAGTGCAGTGAGTTCCAGTGTACGTTACAGTGTGTTGCTGTGTTATACAGTATGTTGCAGAGTGTTGCAGTATGTTGCGGTGTGTAGCAATGTGTGTGATACAGTGTGTTGCAGTGTTCTGCGGTGTGTGGTGCAGTGTGTTGCAGTGTATTGCAGTGTATTGCAGTGTGTTGCAGTCAAAAGGCAGGTCATCTCAGTGTACAAAATCAAGCCTACAAGCCCGGAGGGTCTCAATGCCGCAAGGTCCTTGTGCCTTGGGATGCAATTAACCTCACGACACCTGGGGTAGATCCATGCCCTGTATCAAAACTGCGTCACTGGCACCGAGGAGACTCGTCAAAAAAATTCTTGCCAGCTTGTATAGTTCTATCATATGTCATGATGATGATTGCTTTTGTTACAATACATACTTTAGTACCCTTGATTGAGGGTCTGTGCGGCTCGGATTCGATTTCGATTCGAGTTCTCGGTGTTACGTTCACATCTTTTGCTTTGCTTTTTCGGACTTGGAAGATACTTTTTGATTGGAAAACAATCGACCTTATTTTTCAGGAACTTTGATTTTTCCAGATCACTTCACAGCCTCGTGAAATACACCCTCTTGTGTCTTAGACATCTCCCGCCCCCAACCCCTTTCATTCATGGGCAACGATCCCGCCACACGCCGCGGCACGCAATACTGAGACAAGCCCATGAATTGTGGGCGGTCATGTACATACATATATATGTGTATAATTTGCTGTTATCGCTGCATTCAGTAGTTTAGAACTCTTGTTTGAGGGCCTATTAGCTCAAATCTACATGGAATTGAGTTCGCTGGGTTTTGGCCGGCATCGAACCGGGGACTTGCGGATAACTCATATTTCTGTTAGGTGCCGCGCTTGTATCCACTGAGCTAAAGTGACGACTGAATCATCGAAGATCCAACAAGACCCTCATTAACAAGGTGGCCCAAAAGCACCCGGGCCCGTTTGTTTTTTGGTTTGTTGACACGGACCGACAGTACGTAGCTGACTCACGGATGATGATAATTGCTTTCATTACTATAAAAGTAGTTTAGTACCCTTGATTGAGGGTCTATGAGCTCAAATCTATTTTAGATTTGTGATTCGGTGGCTTTGTGTTCACATCTTTTGCTTTTCTTTTTCGGAAGGAAAAAAATTTGAAAGGAAAAAACAGTTAGTCCAAGATCTCATTCCGCCTCGTAGCATATAAATACACATGTTTACTTTGTACACATATACCAATACACATACTCCGAGATTTAGTTCATCTGGATTCTTCGGGCCCTCCATGTGTCTCATCCCGACCCCTGGGCTCACATCTGAGTACCCCATATGTGCAGGATGTGTGTGTGTGTGCGTATACACACAAATACAACCACATACACTTCCACCCGCGTCACAAATAGACCAACACCTGTTTTACATTTTCTGTCCAAAATAATCCCTCATGCCAAGCAACAAATGCCCTTATAGACTAGCTGAACCCCCCCACCCTCGTCCCCCAACGCTGAATGAACACACTGCGCATACATGAGCGCATGTGCACACCCTGCAGCGAGTGTGTACGCAAATGTGTACGCTGATGTCACAACACCTGTTTAACGTACACACCTGCACATGCATTGTGCTCAAAAGCACATGTTTGAACACGTCGAAAAAGTGCACATGCACCCGTGCATGCGCGCCCGGGCTATGCAAGGAGCAGAAACATCCTTGCTATGGAAACTATTGCAGACTTATCTGCAGTCTTGTGCGAACACCGTGCAGGCTGTCGTTTGCCGTCCGCCCTGCTGCTGTCTCGACCAAATCGTTCGCCCGACGCTGCTCGTTCAAGAAAACCGTCTCAATCCACACTAGCTCATGACGCAGTCGCCGCTGCGGTATCGCACAAGCATCACTCGATCATCCGCGTTGGTGCAGGCCTCATCCAGTTTGTCTATGGTTCGCACTCGAAGCTTGGCCGAAAATAGAATTTTGTGATATTTTCGCCTTTTTCCACGCGTTTTCTTTTGTTGAGAGTCCCCATAAATCGGGTGCAGTCAGTGGATCTCTCGCAAGTTTCCGATGACCTCGTTTGTTTGAGTCGGCATCAACCCCATTTCAAACAAAAGCTTTAGTAGACTATCATGACTTTTTCGATCTGATGTATTTAGAATGAACTGACTTTTACCCCCCGCGCAGAGCAACAATGAGTCTTTCAGGAGTACATCTTGCAGAGACAGGTACTACAGTGGCAATTAACTACATGAGCTACCACGCAGCGAGTAGGCCAGTATGGATTTAACACCATACAAGGAACAAACTATGTTTCATCCAGTCCCTTTTCGCTCTATGAATGACTTGTACACGGCCTATCCTGATGAACTGAGACTATCTGTGGGTGGTGGGAATCTCATCGCATTTGGAAGCGACTCTACCGCAGTAGGGCGCCCGCAATGGCACATCACCCGCAAGGGCAAAGGCAGGGGAGAGCACGCACAAGAGCGGTTCATAAGGATGTACACATTTCAAACTGGGCAAGCATTTGTTTGTTTGTTTGTCTGTTTGTTTGTTTGTTTACTATCGCCAGCACTACGCAACGCATTCCTGGAATGATAAGAATCGCCGATGTACCTCCTCGCCCTGTCCTCCCCTGTTATTGAGCTTATTGAGCTTATTGAAGCAGAGTGTACCTTTAACAATCCCACTGCACTAGGGGGCTGAAATACCGAAAGCAAATTAGTAGGAGATTGACAGGGACAGGAAAGCTACTCGGGGTTTACACCGAGCATCAATAACACTCCTGAAATCTCAGGCACGATGTTCAAGTTCTGCCGAGCTGACGTGATCCATCATTTCACATGTCAACTCGGCCCCGTGGTTTTCGGTTTGATTTTGGTTATAAGTGCCACCACACTGCTGACCCTGGCTCCCGGGAATTTAGGAATGCTCACGAATGGTAAACCCTTGGCACAATGGCACTACCGCAGGCCGCAATCGGCGGCGACGCACACCGGTTTTTGTTGTGGTTTATTATAACTGCCACACTGCTAACTCCCCAAGCCGTCGAGAACATATACGAATGTTGCGTAGTACTGGAGTGACTGTGTACGAGTCGAACGGCACTCCCGCAATTGACGCATGGAACCGTTCAAGCTTGTAGGTATCGTGGTATGTGCGTGTAGTCGACACGCACTCGGTTTGAAAATGTTATTTTTTAGATCTTTCGTGACATGGATGCGCGTCCACGAGTAAAATCTCAAACATCGATCTCGAAATCTTTCGAATCCAATGTTTTTTGCTTCTCTTGATGAGGTTAATTTTTATTAAGCTCTGAAAGAAATCAAAAAACTGGGCTCACCAAGGTTGCCATGTGGCAGACGAGCACAAAGCAGCGTTGAAGAAAGCAACTGGAGTATCAGGAGGAAAAGACGAGTGTCAAATGCGATTGAAAGGGAGGGAACGCGATTACTGTATGGGCATGGAGATAGGCATGCTTTGAGGCTATGGATTTCAGGGCCAAGTGACGGCAGGTGACGGTTCAGACAAACAAGGCAAAATAGGAGCAGGATATAACAACTTGAGAAGAAAAAATGAAAAAGCAGTGGGACGTGAGGAAGAGGGCTCCAGTGGGACGTGAGGAAGAGGGCTCCAGCTCAAATCGGCCTCAAAGTGGGACGTGAGGAAGAGGGCTCCAGCTCAAATCGGCCTGAATTGGCAGCGTTTTTTCTGGCGCTTCGTGACACGCTGATAGAGGAGCCGTTGCTGTTTTTGTGTGACAACCAGTCATTGTTGAAGGCAGTCAATAGGTGGATTGGTGAAAGAGGAAAGGCAACATTGGTGTGAGCACCTGACGCGGATATTCTGGCAGCAGCCATCGAAATACTACGAAAGAGGATTGCAGCAGGGACAGCAACCTTCTTGGTCAAAGTGAAAGCGCATCGAGGAGAACCAGCGAATGAGGGAGCCGAAATTCTTGCGGATAAGGCTATCTCAGATCAGAGAGTAGGCAAAGAGTGGTGCCAGCGGACGAATCGAGCAGTCTCCACGTGGAGAAACCCGTGCCGAGAGGCAATAAAGTAACATTTCAAGATCGTTATTCGACATTTAATAATAGCGTGAGGGATGCAATACGGAGAGGGGCAGCAGAGAATGAGGTGCCAAAACATGAAGAGAAGCTTACAAGTATTTGAAGGACCTGCGCGTCCCTTGGAGACATAAAAGGCGAGAAATGATGGCAATTGCAGGGATCATTCTGGTAGCCAAATGGCTTGCAAAAATCAACCAGCGATCAGATGTAAGCTGTAGATTATGCAAAAGGGCACGAGAACAACGCGGTGCGAGCGCTGAAAATTTGCCAGAAGAGACGTATGGGCACATCAACAGTGCTTTCTGCGATGGAATGGCGACAACCGTCACTGCTGCCCACCACTTCATCTGGAGACATCTTTATGCCAGCATGCAAGCTGCACAAACACCAATGAGTAAGCTCAGGTTTGTCACACCTGATAAAGAGAGTAGTATGAGCACGTTGTGGCAGGAGGAAGATTTTAAGCAGATATGCAGCAGAGAATTGCTGACGGAAAAGGCAGCAGACATTGAAATAACGATTGCTGCGAAAGAGCACGAAAGGGAACGCTATGATTTCGACCCGACAATGTTTTATGGAAATCGTTTTTGGAATCGAAGGCCAGATGGCATAGTGCTCAACAAGATGCATCAAACATTATACATCCTAGAGTTCAAACGATCATCTGACAGAAATAAGGACTTTTTGAGCTTAAAGGAAGATGAGGCTAACGAGCAACACAGAGGCATCATCGAGGCGCTCAGAGCTGCTGCCCTGGAATGGACGTTTGAACAGATTAATTTTGTGGCAGGGAGGCGTGGTGCAGGAATGGAAGATGACTTCTATAACAAACTCGATAAGCTCAATGTACAAGCAGGGGAAAAGGACAAGATTCTGTTGGTGCATGTGCAACGCATATACGAAGTGCATGACACAGTAATGCGATCCTACTATCAGCAAATACATTGGTCGTCTGGGGCTGACGCGACGACGTCGATGGAAAACATTGGAAAACAAGTGTATGTGTAAATAACTCACAATCTTTTGGTCATCAGCTGCTAAATACAGGTGAAGACGGGGCAAAGCTTGAGTAAGATGAGCAAACCAACGGCGTTACACACAGAAGGCACAGCACAAGTAAATATTTCTGATACTGCCAAGAAACTATACTAACGCAAAAGTAATCGTGGAATCGCTGTGGTGATAACGACCAAATTGCAAACAGGGACTCAAAGTTGTAGTTCATTTCTATCAGAAAAGCAAAGACAGAAGAGGAAAAGGTAAAAACACAAACAGGCTCAAAGATCGGATTTCCGTGATTCAGCAAAGGTGAAGCGATTGAGACAACTTGGAGTAGAGATGGTCCAAGACTAAAAAGCGACAACTTGAGGAGGGGCTGCAGGCTGCAAGATGGAGGCGCAGTGCACGGGCGGAGTGAGAGCCGATGGCGTGTCATCGCACATCGTCGCGGCAGGAGAGATACGCGGCTTGCTCAGGGTGGGATTCGAGAACATGATGCGTTATTGTGTCATGAAATGAGGGGCCCAGCAGGGACTGGGCGTGGTGGCGTCTCGATGGCTAGGGGGCGGAAAGGCCAAGGTGCAAGGAAGGGGAATGGGGTGAGGGGCCATCGCTTGCCATCTCCGCCATGTTTTGTTCAGAATTTGCTTATGTATTTTGGCTTTCCATCTCGATGAGAAAGGTTGCAGGCGAACATCCATTCTGTGTACTCATATACATGAATTCTTATATATTTCACATTTATTTCATTTATTTATTTTATTGTCATATCTAATATTTGATTTCGTATGCTTGACGTTATTATTGGCCGACACACATGGAATTGCCAAATATGCACGCACATACGTATTGAGATACAGACGCACATGCACACACAAAATCAAAAAACACAAAAACAACAACTTCGGTGAGAATAAATGACTGCACCTTCAGAGTTCCAAACAAAACTACTACATTGTTTCTTTATGAGTAATAATAAAAGCAATCTTCATGCAATCGAGCAACTGTATCCCAGCGCCACGGGTCCCTCACCCGTCGTCCCTACTCTTGCTTTGATGATGACACCGATGAAGCCAATGTACGCATGAGTGTCGACGTCGCTCCTGGGCACGCCAATGAACGCGCGAGAACTGTGATGACCGACGATGACAATGACCACAATGCCAATGACGTTGATTTCCTTGACACTCTCGAAAAATCCTTGGCGCTACATTCATGGCCTAGACGGGAAGTTAGTAGATAACTTCAGTCACGAATAAGACGTCACGTTTCTACAGGACCCCTCCACGTCACGTCTCTATAAGCCTCCTTTCTATTTAATTATTGTGTTCCACACAAAGCGGTGAAGAAACATCTTCTTTTTCATCCATGCCGAATATTTACCATCTTCTTGACTCTTCGTCTCTGCTCTTGTAGTTTACGCCACTGCGTATAGGCCTATGTTTCCCTGGTTATGAGCCCTGGTGGCGGTATTGAGCCTATGTTCGACCGCTGTGTCTGCTTTGATTTGCTTTTTTATATCGGACGACGACCTTGGCCGTACATTTATTTTATCGTACGGGACATTCTCTTCTGCAGACGCTTCAAACCTATTGATTCCTATAAACGGACTTCTCCACGTGGGCCTGAACTTGAAGCCAAGCATTTACGGCCGCGCCGCACGCCTATAAACGGAGTGTACGCAGCCGGGAGATTGTCTTTCATGTAGTCCCTTTTCGCAAATGTATGTACACGCTGATGCAGAACGTTCTTTGTTGGGAACGCTTATGCATCTCCTACTTGTAGATGCTCCAAATCGTGCAGTTCCTATAAACGGAATGTTCCATGCAAGACTGGAGCCTTTACGCGCTTTGGTTTCTTCATACCCTATGGACGGGATATTGCGAATATCTGAGAAGTGCGGTCGCCCTATAAACGGGATATTGAGTGACACAACGAGCGCTTCCACGAATCAACCTCGATTGTGCTGCAGGAAGTACCGCAGTTTACAACACCATCCGTGTTTTCGAGCAATGATCAACCTCCAATCCCGCATTCGCCGACCGCGATGCAACAGCTCAGGTGCCGCCGCCAATCCTGTCGCGCTTACTGCTGCCAACAAGCGCAACGCCCTACTTTCTGCGCTCTTCTAACCCTTCCGCAAACTTCTTCGCTCGCCCTTCCGCAAGAATCTTGCCCTTCCTGCTCGATTTTGATCTTTGGGAAACTTCTTTCGCAGACCACCGTTGTGCGTTCTTTTCTCCGGGAGACTTCAGTACAGTCCTTTTTTGGACGACGTCAACACGGTTTGACCTTCGGGAGACCTTTATCACATTCTTCACATTTTCTCTAGCGGTTTATTTTTGTTAGGTCCCTACAGTCCTCTCCAAATATAGTTTTTGTTATGGGAGTGTATTGTTTTATGTTTCCGTGTAGTATCTCTTTTGTGTGTATTAATCTGATCCTTGAATGGACCATGACTCATTCTTTTCTGTTTCTATGTAGCATTTTCTTCTGCATGTATTCATTTGATAATTTTTCTTCCTCATTGGTAGACAGTTTGCTTCAACACGCATTGTATCTATTTCGAGTGCTCTGCCCTTGTCAGTTTCTCGAGGGAGACACGGGAAGTTAGTAGATAACTTCAGTCACGAATACGACGTCACGTTTCTACAGGACCCCTCCACGTCACGTCTCTAAGCGACTCCTTTCTATTTAATTATTGTGTTCCACATAAAGCGGTGAAGAGACATCCTCTTTTAAATCCATGCCGAATATTTACCATCTTCTCGACTCTTCGTATTTGCTCTTGTAGTTTACGCCACTGCGTATAGGCCTATGTTTCCCTCCTAGCGGCCGTACCGTGAGGCCACTCACCCACAGCGTTTCATAACAGCAATGCCGAGCGCTCCAACTCGCGCGTTCGCCGGTGCCATTCGTTTCTCCCCCCTCCTGCACTCCTTTTTTGTGTGCCCCTGAACGCCCACCGTGACGAATATTAGCAGCGATTAAATTGAAGATGTGCACTTGAAGGCTCCATACACCATGAACACCAACAATATATGTGAATATTAATATATTATGTGAAAAGACTTGATGTTTTTTTGAACCATGATAAATTTCATCAAATTGACCCGAAGGACCCAGCGTCATCTTATTCAACCTATTGTTTTCAATGTTTGGACTAAACTTATAATGAGGGGCCTGGGGACATGATAGCCTAACAAAATGAAAGATCATGCACTACATTTAGAGGACCAAGTCGGTGAAGTAAATGAAAAATTTCGGAAAAGGGTTCCCGCAAACCATATAGCTTGGATCAATCTTGTAATGATCAATCTAATGTATTGCTTTTCTGTTAGGGCAGCCTGGCAGATTTGTACAGGAAAGTTAGAGAGAGATAATGTTGTTTATTGGAAAACCAATGGGAAGATCAATAATGATCTCCAATGAAAGTTTCATTCATACTTGCTCCACTTAAGTGATCGCCCCAGGCCTCTACCCAGTCACGAAAGAGCTACTGCGTGACGATTTGTGGGGCGAGCAAAACTACGCGTGACTATTCCACGTAGGAGCAGACAGTCTGTGGACCAGGAATGCAATTGTCTTGTTTGAAGAACAAACCTAACATGGTGGTAGGTGCAAAGGGGGACACACCTGAGGTCGTTGGTTTGTACCTCAATATGACACTTTTTCAGGCACAACAAACGTCAAGTACATGCTGTCGTGTACTCGGCCTAGCAGAATCCTACCAAATGAGGTAAAGGTGCCGCACCTTGAGGCAGCAGGTGGCCGCATGTAGCTGAAGACTTGGGAAGGTCCTAACTTTTCCCATTATCTACACAGAGCAACAATACAAAACAGCAGCCGCTCGGGTAAGGATCTATATCTGCAAACGTTTATTGGCCATGACCACAACAAGACATTCAGCAAAATGCAAACAAGACATCCAGCATACACATCTCGTAAAAATGAAACATGCAACATATGCCTGCAGTCAGTGTAGACACACAATGCTGTCATCTTTTCCAATACCCTTTTCTTGATGAAATACTTGTTCACGCCCTACCCTGATAAACTAGAAATAACTACATATGGGTTGGGAGAACGCATCACAATTGAGCTTGTCGACCGAATGCAAGACAAAGCACACGCGCAGGCGCAGGGAAGGCACGCGCAGGCATTTGCAGGGTACGCACGCACGAAGGGAGCGCGCAAGCACAACACAGGCGCTCGCAGGCACAGTTTATCTGCCAAGACAAACAGGCTGACGAGCACACAAACAAGGGCAGGGTACGCACAGCCTGGCAGGTGCAATGCACGCGCACACAAATGGGTCATGCAGTGCAAGCACCTGGGCAGTAGACTTGTCGATGTTGCTGTCCCTTGTGATGATTGTTGCGTGTCAGATGTTGGGTCTGATCTTGTTTGTTGTATCAACAGGTCAGCAAAGTTGCGCAATCGCGGGACGTGGCCGGCGTTGTCGTGTGCCGTGTACGCAGCATCAACAGTGTCGGCTGACCGATGGTACACGACCATCTTGCCCCCCCTGTGTCGCCTGACCACCTGCCGCCGCGATGCCACTCTGTCCCCATTGGCACTCGCTATCTGCCACTACGTTTGCTGACAATGGTCGAGGACGGCCCGCATAAGCGCACCCGAGTGAGCAGCGTGGCGTGCTTCAACGAGGTCACCGTGATCAGGTGGTAATACGGTTCCGCGCAAACATCGGGATCCTGTGGCAGCGCCCTGGGCTGCTCCTGCCTCTGTCTCTTCCTTCGACACCGCATCCTTGGCATGCTCACTTCATCAACAATTACCTTATATCTTACACAATTTTTGTTTTGGTGTGTGTTATGCCACCACACAGCTAGCCCTCCAATTACAGCAGGAACGCACACACGTGCCGTGCGGTAGCAGGGAAGCCCAGAAGCGCCCGGCCGAATCGAACGGCACCCCCGCAATGGACCTTAGACGCATGAATGTTGTTTTGAAGTGGTGTAAATGTAATTGTGGATTTATGGATCAGTATTTTTCTTATTATTTTGTTTTGTCTTGTCTTGTTTTTTTTTTTTGGTTTGGAATGGACACACAACTAGCGTGCCGAGTGCAGCCGGAACGAGAACAGGCGGAGGTGCAGTACTAGGAAAAACCGAAGGTAGCCCAGCCCGGCTCGAAGGCACTCCCGCAATATTGTTTTGAAGTAGACATTCGCATACGCAAATATACATACAAACGAGGAATAAAACACAACAGACAGCCGTAATGGCAACTTAATTGTGGATTTTTAAATTTCATTGTTGATGTGAAGCAGGTGGATTACTGTTCTAATTTATTCTCATTGTTGTCATGTCTTTTCGTAGTTTCCATGTTTTCACACACATATAGCATTAGTAAAGTTTGTGAACATATTTTATTATGGATTTAATGTATGTAAGTTATAGTTGTTTGATGTATTAAGGTACATGCATGGCAAACGCATACACATGTAGTCAAATACAAGAGACAGAGAACAACATAAACATCAAGAAACACGGAGCATGTATGAATAAACCACACGTGAAACATACTTTTGTTAACAGGTAATCGCATATATTTATGTGTTTGTTCCTGTATTTAATCATGTATTGGATGTATGCAAATAAAGTATTTAATCTATTAATGTATGTTTGTGTGTGACAGTATATGTTTCATTGTGTATGCAAGTTATTCTAATTTTATTACCGCGCATGGTGTAGACATCCCCACGTGAGTACGTGTTTAGGTGGATGGGAAAGATACGAATGAAGACGTGGTGGGGCAACGCACATATGGGAGGGGGCATGTACACACAGATTTTCACTCATTCATGTGAAAATGGAATGTGTGCATGCATAGGAAGCGTAGGCACATATGATTGGAGAAATACAGACTCTGGAACATGGGGTCACAAGTGTGAAGACATCAGGCGACAGCGCTAGGAGGGGGTAAACAGAGACGTTTTATAATCGGGGCATACAAATGATAAGGGGTCATCACAGAATAGTCAACACATATATAAATATGAACATGGCTATAAATGTGTATGAATATGGAAGGGGAGGGAAATGCGTATACATGGTTAGATACACACACGCAGGAAGTAGAGACATGAAGATGCAGATAGGAAAAGAAGACAGACATTGGAGCCGGGATATGTGTCTACATGGTTAGATACACATAGGCAGGAATTCGAGAAATGAAGATGCAGATGGAAAAGGAAGATAGGCATAGGAGCCGGGTTATGTGGATACATGTTTAGATACACATACGAAGCAATTATGGACATGCAGATGGAAAAGGAAGATGGGCATAGGAGCCGGGGTATGTGTATGCATGTTTGGATACACATACGCAGCAATTAGAGAAATGAAAATACAGATGGAAAGGGAAGATAGGTATATGAGCAGGGTTATGCGTACATCAATAGGCTCTGTGACATAGGGATCTATTAAATTTGTAGGAAAAGAAGAAAGAAAACAAAAATGTGGTTATGAACACAGAACCGAACACAAAACATGCAGCGCGCGCAACACAGGTAGAAAGACAAGTAGAGAAGAAAGCATACACACACGACACAGACTTGTAGAAACAGGCAAATAGACAAAGAATGTGCGTGAGGGAAACCATGGCTATTATTGGTAAAGCGCCATTATTGGGGATTCACACTCCGTATCACGAGCTCGGCGTAAGCCGTGCAAGTTTACTCTGGGAGGAAATGAGAAAACAAATCAAACAGTTTAAACTGGTTTATATTCGTGTGGCCACCCCTATGAGTAGGGCCTATGTGTACTGCAGTTTCAAGGAGGAGTTTATTATGTTGTTGCGAATACCAAAACAAATAAGCGCCTCCTCTAGAGCACTAACATACCACCCGCTGCTGGTTTGCCAAACGTGCAGGAACAGGGTGGGATCTCAGACTCCATGCCTCTGGCAAAAAGCCATGTGTACCGAAGTAGGAATCCCATCAAATTGCAAGTCTTTGCAGCCTGCCGCAGTTTGCGTGTCAGTGTCAATCACCTTGGGGCGCGGGGAACGCCTTCATGTGATCGAAGTCCTAACTTGTCTCAGACAAGAGTGACCCTACTGGACTTTATTTTAAGGCTCACGCCTGATAGACGTCTAGCCTCTGAACCGACCGCTCTTATGATTTATGCAGCGTACAAAGATGTAGAGACGGCTTGGCTGCGTATTCCTGTGCGCCCTACTCAGTAGGGAATGTGATTGGCTTATGACAATCCCCATGTTGTTCTGTCATGGTGCTGCAGCGGGCCTCGCGGGCCGCCCGCGGTACCACTACTTTCGTGCTAGGGTGCTCGCAATTTTCCTGTCTCGCACGCAGGGCTTGAGTCCCCAGGTTGCCACACGTCCACCGTGTGCCCCAACATTGAAAGAATAGCGTGTGTCAGAACTTTGGCTCAGCCAGTCGGGAGCCGTAAACGTCAACCCCTTGACCAAGTCGCAGGGGCTCTAAAGCTATGCGACACACGTCTATTCTCCCTGTCCACTACCACGCACCTGCCTCGCCCTTTATCCGCTGTCAAACGGGACAAAACCTACCAAAGCTTGTGACATCGCACTAACATCCTAACCATGCCATCACCAGTCTGTGTGCAGCAGTGAGAGCAAGCTCCCACTG
>Ga0209491_10008125_pt1 | contig 13467 bp, 18 predicted proteins | sample BON02_FD_187213 | JGI IMG/M metagenome (GOLD analysis project Ga0209491, IMG submission 187213) | Freshwater microbial communities from Lake Bonney liftoff mats and glacier meltwater in Antarctica - BON-02 (SPAdes) (version 2) | ecosystem: Environmental > Aquatic > Freshwater > Ice > Glacier... | reverse complement strand
TATATATATATATATATATATATATATATATGTATGTATGTTTGTATATATAATTGTGTTTGTATATTCATATGTATGTATATATATTTATTTATTTACATATATATACATATACATATATATATACATATGCATATGTCTATGTCTAGATCTATAGATCTATATAATCGATCTATATAATATGCATCCATAGATACGTAATGTATAGTCTGACGAGGTCGCGGCGCGCTTGGCGAGCAAGGGGCTGGGTGGGCGAGCGGGCGTGGCCTTTGCGAGGGTAGCTGAGCCGATGAGTGGCAAGAGAACGCGCACGCGAAGCGACGGAGGTGGCCGAGGGGAGAGGGTAGCAGGAGAGGAGAGTTGGGGATCGGGCGCTGAGTGCGCGGCTCGGGCTCAGGGGCGACTAAACTCTGGCAGACGCAGTGAGGGGCTGCTCATTTCCGCCGGCCGGCCGGCTGTAGGAGCGAGCGCGTGAGTGAGGCGAAAAACGAAGGCGTGCGCGTGGCGAGATAGATTATATGCCATAGAGGCCCGTTGCTGCTTGCTGCCGTTGCCAGTTGTCTATTATCATTGTTGTTGATTGTTATTGAGATAGAGATGTTTTATTTGTTTTATTTTATTTTTATGCTAATGACTAATGATTGCTAATGCTAATGATGCTAATGTGTATAAGTATAAGTATTAAGTAAAATGTGTATTTATATATTATTTTATTTTATTATTCTACAGTTACAGTTACAGGTACAGGTACCATTATATATATAAGGATATTTTGAGTTTTGAGAGGGTGCAGGCGGTGCTCGCGGGTTTGGGTTTGGTTTTATAAGGTCCACTCAACGCACTTATTTTACTTATTAACTTAACCCCCTGCCCCTGTGAACTCTAACTCCTGACTCCTGACCCCTCCGTACCCCTGACGACCCTGATTAAAAATAAAAAATAAATATAATGACGATACACGATACAAAATATATGATATCATAATCGGATATGATTATACGATCCGTTCAAGGTCACGGTCAAGGTCGTCAATAAGAGGTCAAGATTTAAGGTTTATTAATATTAAGGTTAAGGTTTATTATAATATATTAGCTATATAAGCAATTTTTATGGCCGCGTCTTTTCGTCTTGATGATGTCTTATATGCTATTCTTGATTTGTTAAATAGTGTCCTTAACCTTGACCTTAACGCTCGGCACGCACACACGCACACGCACACAACAGCACACAGCACACAGGCACAGGCACAGGCACACAGGCGCACGCACACGAGCCGGTCGTCGGTCGGTCGCCGGCGCACGACGCGACAGCACACTGCACAGCGCACAGCAGTGCAACGGAGCACATACGCATACACGCACGCGCACGCGCACACGACTCTAACAAAAAGTTTCTCTGCCACCTCTGGGGTAAGCAATAAGCAATCACACAAACACGCATCGTACGTCACATAAATGTTCGGGTTGTCCATTAACCCCGACAGGTGCACATGCTGACTGCTGCTAATGCCTGCGGAATGGGCCACAGCCTCAACTACGTCTGCTCGAGCTCAATCTGTGGCGCATCGCCCCAAAGTAGCAGGTCAGGCTCTGCCGGTGAACCTGCGAGCGACCCTCCTCGAGCTCATCCCGCCAATTGTCGGCGTAGGCCCGGTATGGGGGTCGCAGGAACAAATCGCACACGGTATTCAGCGCCACCTCCTCGTCTGTAGTTGCCCGGAGCGCCTCGGTGATCTGCACGGGGCTCAGCTGGCGGTAGACCCAGTCCTCGATCGGATCCGGCGGCCAGCTGAGGCAAGACGCGTTCTGTCGGCATATGCCCGGTGGCAAGCTGTCGTCGGCCATCATGTTTGACCTAGTGCATGCCACGGGCAACCCGCAATCACCACCCACTAGCACCTGCGTAGAGGGAGGGCGGATCACGGAAACGCGACGCCTAAGCACACCACTCGGGAATCTCAATGCGCAGCGCCTGTCGCAGTGTCCTGCCCGCGAACCGCCCGAGCCATCGGATGCCAGCGGCTTGGAAGCGTGGATAACCAAGGCACCGCCGGGCACCGCCGGGCACGCGCCGACATTTCAGCGGCTGTCAGGCGGCGCCGGCGTCTGGGGCGGGCCGGCGCGTTCGACGGTGTCTCGCGCGCACCTTGGTGTCCTCTTTTTGCCGGCGTTTTCCCTTTTTGTAACGTTCAAGAACGTTGACAGCTCCCTTCACATGAACTGTTTTCTCTGTCGGGTTGTGTCGTTGTGCCTGACCTGTTGATTGTTGATTGTTTTACATGAACGATCACATCGTGTGTTGTCGTGTCGTGAGCATTTGTGCGTGATATGTTAATTTTATGACATGAACGATTATGTATGGTACAAAGAATATTTAAACTTGCGCCTGGGCTGAAACTCGAGTTGTAGCAAGTTGTAGCTACTGTATCGTGTACAAGAGGAAGAGAGACGTACTAGTACTAACAACGGGTTGTATAAACAAGTTTCACACACATAATATCATAACACATAACACATAACACATAACGACCCCCTGGTACTAACTACTAGGTACTGCCTTCTGGTAGTCAGTAGTCGGTACTAACTACTAGGTACTGCCTTCTGGTAGTCAGTAGTCGGTCTTCGGGTTAACCCATGGACATGCATGGGAGGGTTCTGGTTCTGGTTCAGCGCGCACACATACACGGGATCGCGAAACGACCCTACGCGTACACGTCTCCACCGGTACCTCTCCTTGCTTGCTTGCATGGCTCCTCTCTCTCCCATGCCCACATCGACGGCGTCTACCCAAACACCTCGAAGCGCGTGCACAGCGCGACGCCCGCCGCCGCGGTGATGGCCGACGCGCAGAGATTGACGTTGTCGTTGGAGAGCAGGTTGAACCCTGAGGTGCGTCGGATCGCGGCGCCCCCCGGCTGAGAGACGGCCAGCTTGCGCTCCTCGTCGAAGCCCGAGAACTGCACCGTGGCGCCGAGGAGCGAGTCGATGAGCGAGCCGCCCAACCCCGCGGCCACGCCCAGAGGCACCAGCGGCCACTGCGGGCAAGCTTCGGTAGTCAGGATCGGTTTCCCGTACTACTATTTGATTGCTCAGTTCTCCGTATTATCCACTCTCCCTATTACCTGCGGGGTCGTTTCGCCGAACTAACCTTGGACTGCGAAGCGCGCGTCAGTTCTCCGTACTCTCTACTTTCCCCTTTACCTGCGGCGGGGACGCAGTGTCGGGAGCGTGTAGGAAAAGCCCCAGCAGCCAAAAGGTCAGGCCCATCAGCCCGCCGCCGAGGCCGCTCGCAGCTGTGCCCAGCATGCTCACGCCGCCATTGGTGCCCGGAGGCATGCGTTGGAAAGTGGTGACGAGGCGCGGCGCGGAAGTGGAGAGCACGCCTGAGAACGTCACCATGGGAGGGCGGGAATAGGCTCTCGAGTACACTGGCCCAGCTTATGCACGCAGGTGCGTGCCGTGGCATGGCCGGCCCAGCGGGCGCGTGAGATGGAGGCGTGTGCCGCTGGGCGTTGTGCCACACCTAGCTCCGAGGCCCAGGTGTCGGCATTGCAGCAGGCATAGAGACAGAGGTAGGCCACCTGCAGCAGCGCCGCCAGCGGGTCGCGCGCGCGGTCTATCGGGATCTCCACTGCGTCGTGGCCCCAAGTGTGCCAGGCGTAGACCGCGGAGACCAGGGTGGCGAGGCCGGCGTTCGAAAAGACCTGCACCGCGTTGCGGTTGCCGCTGTCGTGCTCGCCCGTAGACGCGTCAAGCTTGCGCTTGCGCGCGGCGCCGATGCGCGTCAGCCGCGTAGATGTCAGGTAGAAGACGATGAGCGTCAGACCGAGGCGCACGGACGCGCTGAACGAGACGAGACCGACAGCAAACGCGGCGCCGGCACCGTCGAGGCTCAGGGAGCGCTTGCGATAGCCGCGCACCGCGAGCAGGGTGGCGATGAGTAGGCCGAACCAATGTCGCAACATGGACTCGGTGGGTTCGGTTCGGGCCAGCAGCCCCACAGCGGCTAACCGCGACTTGCTTCGGGGGCGTGGTAGAAATTCATTCATGTGAACAACTCGAGTAATGGTTAACTACCCATGCGCAGCGTTTGACGAGGGAGTTTCATCATGTGCATGTGATAATACTATGTAATGCTAATGCGAATGCTAAGGATAAGGAGGAAGGCTGCGGCTACGGTCAAAAAAGGCGACGAATGTGCGGCTTGCGTAACTATATCTATATGTGTATATGTAATAATGTATACTATTACTATTAATAATTAATTAATAATACTATCACTATTACTATCACTAAAAGAATATCTTTACTATTAATTAATATCACTAACACTAATATATCACTATCAATATATCAAAAATAAGTATTGAGTATCAACTATTTTAAACTACAACACTACACAACTATTAACTATTAAACCCAACACCCCTACCCCTACCAATACCAACCAATAATTATACATAATAATAATAATAAATAATAATAATAAAATTTCAATTTAACCCTATAACATTAATTATAACCTACTAAACCTACTACTCTACCTATACCTATACATCTTACTTACAACTTCAACTTCACACACACCTCCCACAGTTCCACATAAAATAAAACATAAAAGTAACACCACCGCCAACGCGTTACTCTACAACAAGGTGAGCACACCTCCACACACACCCCTGCACAGGCAATGGACCAAGGCCGATGCGAAAGGGTCCGGGGGGATTATTGCGCCGCCCAACAAAAAAGGAAGATCCCGCGCGCGACGCGGGCCGTCGAGGCGCACGGCGCGGGGCCGCGCGCTTAGCGCTCCTCGCACCAAGCATTCTCTCGCTTCACTTCCTCCTCCTCCTCTGGCGTGAAGTCGTTCTTGATGTTGAAGCGGACCCGAATCTCCTCGGGTGTTTTGCCCTTGATTTCGTCGGCTACCGTCTTGCAAGTCAGGTCAAGAAGCGACTTGATGTCAAGGTAGTTGGCCGCAAGGATGAGGTTGAAGAGCGTCTCGTCGTCCACCTTGACAAAGTCCTTGTCCCAGACGTTCTTGTCGTCCTCGGGGAGTGACTCCTGCTCGGCGCGGTGGTGGTACTTGCAGTACTCGATCACCTGGGAAGCAAGGTGGGCGAGTGAGTGATGGGATTTCGAACGAGGTGCTGCCGCCATTCGGGAAGAGAGGGCCATTCGTGAGGCCAGGGGGAGGCGGTGTGGTGGCTCGGCTGGTGAACAGGCTGGTGCGCAAGGGGACGCGGCACGGCGCGCCACATCCCATTGCGGCTAGGGTAGGGGGGGCGAGGGCGACTCCAAGCCAATCCGCACGACCAAGGGCACTCATAGGCAAAAGCGCGCACCTTGATGAGGATCTTGGAGTCGACCATGGGCAGCGGCACCGGGGTGTCGAGGCCAGTGTCCTCCACCATGTTCTTCACCGTCACCGAGCGGCAGGCAACCTCCTTCTCAACCTCAAAGATCTCCTCCTGCTTGGACTTCAGCTTGACAGCGGTGGCCTCTGCGAGTGAGCAAAACACAGCAGGCGGGTAAGGGCGGTGATGCGGCGACGTGGAGAGGCTAGCGTGCGGCCGCCAAGCAGGTCGCGAGCGCCCAGGCGCTGCCGTGACCGAAGCCCTGGCCACCATCCCTCATCAGACAGCGCGGCGCAGGCGCGCCCACACAAATAGCCCGGGGACGGCGGCGGACGCACCGGAGTCATCGGACATCTTGTCTGGTGTCGGAGAGTGTCTGCGGAGGGGGCAGGCGGGCGGGCTGTTGGCGCGTGTGGGCCCACGCCAGACGCTGGTGGGCGCCGTGCGGAGTCAGCGGCGTACGAAAACTGGCGCCAAATACCGTGGGGGGGATGCTTTTCCCGCCAGAACTTTTTTTTTTTTTTTTTTTTTTTTAAGTGTACATCGGTGTACAGCGGCAGGCCGGCAGGCCGGGGTCGGAGACGACTGGCTGTGGGAGGTGGGAGGGGGGGTGGAGGAGAGAAAAGGGGCTCTGTGAGTGGGGGAGGAGATGGGGAGGGCGGTGGCGGTGATTTTCTTTTTTTGAGACAAGAATCGAGCCACAGCCACAGCCACGACAGACAGAGCAGAAGCAGAAGCAGGCGCAGCGCAGACAGCCACAGCCACAGAGCACAAAGCCACTACTACAGACACACAGACACCGTGAGAGCAAGAGCAACAGAGAGACAGTGACTGGGACTGGCGCGGCAAGAGGGGGGGAAGACGGGGATAGAAGCTCCATGCATGTATGGGGCGCGGACGTACGGGCTGCATATCCCCAGCCCGACGTGACGCACACGGCGGAAGGTGAATAGGGGATGAGGAGTCGCCAGAAGTTGCCGCGCATGGCGAGGGAATCCAGGCTCGCGTGCCAGCGGGCCGACCTTTCTCTCTTGGATCAGCCACGTAGAAAATACGGAAAGAGCGAGCAGGACGAAGCGCGCGCCCCACGGCCCGTCGTCCTCCCGACAGGCCCCGCCTCGGCCCCCAGCCAGCAGTCACGTGGCCAATAAAACGGGGCGCCAGGCGCCAGTTCAAAAGCACAGCACGTTTGAGAGTTTCCGAGTGGCCCCTGAAAGGGCGAGATGCGCCTCAGCCGCGCCCACCTACGGCCGAGAGGAGCGACATCGGTCGCTCTAGTGATGAGCAGCAGTGACCTCTTGGGGGGTCACTGCAGCGGCGCGAAACAGCGCCGACGCGCCGCTACAGTGACCCCCTTAGAGGCAAGTCACTGTTGCTAACTACTAGAGAGACCGATGTCGCTCCCCACCCCGAGGCCCAGCCAGCCGACGCGCCAGCGAGCGCCGTAGGTCAGACATACGTCAGCGCTTACCGGCCAAGCTCGTGGTCTCGCCCGCCGACCAGGTGGCCATACAGCCCACAGGGGTCGCGGCGACGCCGCGCAAACGGGGCGCCCGTCGCGACTGGAAGGGCGCAACCGGCCGGGCGCAACCGCCGCCGCCACTGTCAGCAGCGCGCCTCACGGCCCGCCGCCCTGCCCACAGCCCACCCAGAGGCCCAGCCGGCCGCCACGCCAGCGAGCGCAGTGGCGACGCCGCCAAGCGCGACGCCCGTCCAAAAGGACGACACTCGCTCGTCCACGCGCTGCAGGCACTGCCGCTCGAGAGCCCTGGAGAGCTCGTGCGTCGCCGCCTCCCGCGAGGCGAGCCGCCGTACGACACCCGACGCATCCGCCTCGACCCTCCGGCTCAGCGCCATGGTGAGCTCGTCCACAAGATGGCTCGTCTGCGGCGCATCCGCCAAATAACTGCGAAGAGCTGGGCCCAGCTCGACCTGCACGCTCCTCGCCAGCTCGGCCCGTTGCAGCTCGAGGCTGCGGCGCGCGGCTCGATCGACCGACCGCTCGAAGCGCGCCTGCTCCTCGTTCTGAATGCCCCGGAGGCGGTCGCGAAATGCGTTTGCCGCCGCGTCAAGCGAGTGCCCGTTCGCAGCTGATGCTGCTGCCAGACGCACCGGCGTGCCCTCGACCACGACTGGCGTGCCGTCCACGTCTGGTATCGACATGGTCGCACAGGTTTCCAATTTACAAGCTTTAAACCCTTCATTCACATGAATGAATTATTAGTTTGTCTATATACACAATCTAATTACATAATGATGACCTTGTCAGTGTTGTTGTGTGTGTAACGTTGTGTGTGTGGGTCGGAATAGGAGTTACAGATAGAGCGCAAACGCAATATTCGCTCTTGACGGATCACATAGTCGAAACAGCGTCATCAGTATCTACAACTGAAATGATGATATAGAGCTATGCTTACTTACAGCCTGTTACAGCTTACAGCACCACCCCGCTCTCCACCGCGGTTTAAAATGAGGTTAAAATCTTCACGGCGAACTTTGTGGCCACTTCTCAGTATGCCGCCAACATAAATAACACTTCGCCTGCTTCCAATGCTCAAATGATGGCACGTCGACCTGGACCCCCCTCGCGGCCTCTTTCTCAGTACGCCGCCCACTTCCCTTCAGTACGCCCACTGCCCTCGTTGCGCCGGCGAGCCTACGTAGCGCACATAGCCACTCCAGACGCCCAGGCGGCTGGGCGGCGCACGTGGTATCGCTGCTCGTGCCACCGCCTCGTTGTACAGCTGATTGTCCGTGTCCCACGGGTCGCTCGCCTCGGCCTGCGCGGTCTGCAGACGGACGAGAGGCTCAGAAAAAAAAACTCTGTATATAGAACTATATATAGATATACATATTTCCATCAGTATACAGACAGCATGCATGTGTGGAGGGGTGGGTGAAGCTGCTTTGCGTGGGTTAGAGCTGTGCTGCGCCTTTCCGCGGAGTGAGCTGCGAAGCGGTGTGAACGACTGAATCTCATTCCGTTTCAGCTTGGTTGTGGAATATCTCCATGTTCAGCTCCGTCCGGTGAGTGGCGAAGCCGCCGAGGCTGCGTGGACAATGAACCCTAGGAGGGAGCGTGTATAATATGGATACGCTTGTTTCCTACGAGCGGCGCACCTGCATCAATTTGGTGAGGATGTCTTGCTGCACGCGAACCAGCAAGGAGTCAAAGTGCCTACGAGTGGCCGTCGACGGCAAAGGCCTGCGCGAGGCGGCAAAGGTGTGAGACCATCTGCGTCGCCGTATCAGCGTGAGCTCATGCGGCGGGGTCAGGGGCGCACGTTGGGATCACCAGGCCTGCTGCGGCGCAGCATCAGGCGCGGGCTGCGCAGGGGGCTAAGGGTTAGGGTTAGAGTTAGGGCAAGAGCGCACGTTGGAACCACATCTATGAGCCTTGCACTCGTGTCGTGTGGCAGGGCCTCGTAGCGGGCGATGTCATCAGCAAGCCGTGAGCGCGCCGCCGCCTCGCGCTGCGTAGTCAGGCGAACGGTATGAGCCACCGTCCGCCAAGGTGGGTCGGAGGGAACTGCTGGGCGGCTCTTACCGGAATCGCCTGTAGATACTGCGGTGTGGCATCTGGGACGACCCGCCGCTGCTCTCCACCGTCGCTAGCAGAGGGCGCCGCCGCGTAGAAGAGCCGCCCGGAGCCGTCTCCGCGACTCATGGAGGACGTCCCGGGCAGCGGCGGTGGTCGTCGGGCCGGCAGAGTAGGCGGAGCTGGCGGAGCCGGCAGGCGGTGAACTGGTTCCGGTGCACCGGTATTAAAGTCGTGCGTGTTGTACTGCCGTGTGTGCGCGTGGCCCGCGTCCATCCTGGCCAGCACGCACATAGCCGAAGGGAAGTCGGACGATTTGAAAAAAATGCGCGAGCGCCGTCTTGAGCACTAATTTTGAACGCATTCACAAGAACGTTCACAGCGGCAGCGCAGGCGAGGAGGCGAGCGAGGCGTGTGAAGGCTGAAGGCTACTATTACCCTTAGATACTGTATAAGTATATCGTGTATAACATAGTACTTATATAACAAACACAAATGTTGTGGATACGGTAGCTCTATATATACCACGCCGCCGCTGACACTTGACACTTAGAGTTAGAGCTCTACGACTTACGACATATTAATTTAACCGTTACCACAGCAATATCATCATCATCATGCCATCATCAGCAGATGCTACCGCTTTTGGCGGGGACGAGCGTACGAGCGTTCAGCACATGGGGCCACACAGTGCACAGCAGTGCCTCCTCTGACCCTCGCCCTCGCGCCCTCGCTCGCTCGCTCGCTCAATCAAGTCCTCTTGTGTGACGGGAATCGCAGGGAGTTACTTTATTACCCGAGACAGTTTTCAATAATAATTATTAATATATATATATATATAGCTAAAACTCCCGTACTAGAGATCCTACCCTACCTCTCTACTGTAGCTGTTGTAGCTACGCGCTACGCACTACTCTCTTACCGCTTATATTTACCGGAGCTCTACACTCTGTATCTTTATTATCTTTATACGTTATACCTAGTAGGTAGGTAGCTCTATACCGCAGTCTCTTTCACACCTGGTCTCTCACGCTTATTCATCTCTATTATATAATATAGAGCTATATATTTTAAGCTCTCGTCACACGTCCGCTTACGCTTTTATTCATCTTTATATATATATATTTAAGTCACACGTCACAAGTCAATCGCACCCTCGCCGCTATCCCCCAGCCAGACTCATCTCGTGCACAGCATGCGCCAGGCGGAACAGGTTGCGGAAGGGCGCGTGCGTCCTCTCGCCCGCGCCGTCCTCTATGTGCGGGCTGACGAGCAGCACGAGGCCGGCGCCGTGCATGCCGCCAACAATGGCGGGCGAGCCCTCCATCTCCACGGATGCGTGCCGGCAGCTCGAGGCGAAGGACGCCAGTGTGCGCACTTGGCCCGTCAGCAGATTTCCGCCCCGCACGCTGCTCTCGCCAGCGAGGTTGATCGCTGGCGCGGTGAAGATTGGCCCGTTCGCATACCGCGCCGTGACGGCCTCCGCGACTGCGCCGAGGAGCTCCTGGCCGGTGGCGCTGAAGCGGACGAGGCACGGCGACGAGGGTTGACCGACGTGGTCCACGTCGCGCACATTCACGGCGAGAAGGTTTAAAAAGCAGCCGAGGAAGGCGCCGGCGCACAGGCCGACGTAGCCGCCGCCAGCGTGCACCCACGCGCGCAGGGCCGCGGCCCCCGCCTCGCCCAATCGCGCGGCGATGTGCGGCGCGAACCCGCCCGGCACGCATAGCACGGTGAAGGCAGAAAGCCCGCCTTGCTGGACCTCCTCACACGAGATGCGCGTGAGGGAGATGCCGCTCTCGCCCACGAGCCGCTGGCGCACCGCCGGCGCCGGGTAGCCAGGCTCCGAGTTTTCCAGCTTCACCGGGTCGAGCAGGTAGGCCACGCGGGCCCCATCGAGGTCGGGCATCGAAGCTTTCACCGAGGCCACGCGGGCCCCGTCGAGGTCGAAGCTGGCGCCGCCGCGACGTTCAAGCCGGCGCCAACAATGGGCGCCAAATGGCCGACCCGTGCCAGGGTACACAATTTTGTATCCGCAAAAAGCCAAACGCCCCCAAAAACAAAACTCGCCTCGGTACGAAGGCGCGAAGCCGCAATGCCGATGGCGCGGAGGGCAGTGAACTTGGGCCTCTGTGTGGTGCTCCTGCTGCAGCTAGCGGCGGGTGGTCGCGCTAGTGTTCTTCGTGGCTGCGCGCTGCGCGGCGGCGGCGACAAAGGGGCCGGCCCCGCCACCAGCGTTCGTGAGCGTGAAGCCGCTCCCAAAGCGGAGGCATCTTACGAGACGGGAGACGCCGTGGCCAACGCGTTCGCTGCGTCTGGCGGCGCGATCGAGCGGCACACGCCTTCCAAGACGCATCATCGGCTACTCCGCGGCGAACCGCCTGCGCCCAAGGGCATGGGCTTCCCTGTGGCGGTGTCGCAGCGGAAGAGGGTCTCTGGGGAGGACGGCAGCCCGGGCCGCGAGCGGCTGGCCGATTTCGCATCGGGCAGCTGGGAGGACAGAGGCAGCATGGCGGCCGCCACCGGCGTGTCGATGGCCTTCCTTGAGGCGGAGACGCGCTCGCGAAAAAGGTCTGCGGGCGGCGCTTCCCTTCCTAAGCCGCCAACCCTTCCCGTGCAGGCCAAGCCTGGCGGGCCGCCACGCGCAGCCAAACCGGTCCAAGCTCCGCCTGCAGCGGCCGCGAAGCGGGCACCGCCCAAGCCAGCCAAGGCCAAGGCCCGCGCAGTGGCCCAGGGAGCGGCGGCTGCGGTACCGAACAAAAACAAGCCGCCGCCAGAGGCTTCGCCAGCATCGAGCGCGGCGGTGAAGGGAGCGGCGGCTGCGGCACCGAAGGCGGCTGCGGCACCGAAAAATAACAAGCCGCCGCCAGCGCCAGCAGCTGCCGCTCCGCCTGCTGGCTCAGCCGCCCAGGAGCCTTCCGCGATCGCGGCGGCTAAGGGAGCGGCGGCTGCGGCACCGAAGGCGGCGGCGGCACCGAAAAAAAACAAGCCGCCGCCAGCGCCGGCAGCTGCGGCCCCGGCCGCTAGCTCAGCCGCCCAGGCGCCTGCCGCGGTTGCGCCGGCCAAGGGAGCGGCGGCTGCGGCACCGAAGGTGGCTGCGGCACCGAATAAAAACAAGCCGCCGCCAGCTGCGGCCCCGGCCGCTGGCTCAGCCGCTCAGGCGCCTTCGGCAATCGCGGCGGCCAAGGGAGCGGCGGCTGCGGCACCGAAAAAAAACAAGGCGCCACCAGCGCCGGCAGCTGCCGCCCCAGTTGCTGGCTTAGCAGCCCAGGTGACGCCAGCAGCGGCGGCGCTCCCCAACGCACCGTCTGCGCCTGCCAAGCCTCCTCCCGCCCCGCCAGTTGCGCCCACGACACCGCCTCCTGCTCCGCCTCTTGCGCCTAAGCCTCCTCCCGCTCCGCCACCAGCGAGTGCGGCGCCCCCCGCTCCGCCGGTCGCGAAGCCTCCCCCTGCCCCGCCGGCTGCGCCCGCCATCCCTTCTACCACTCCTCCTCCCGCTCCGCCGGTTGCTCCTTCGACACCTCCTCCCGCCCCCCTGGGTTTGCCCGTAAAGCCTCCTCCCGCCCCGCCGGCTGGCCCGCCGAATGCCGAGCCGCCTGCCGCCGCTCTGGACCAGGGCGACGCCGCCATCCTGGCGCAGGCCGCCGCCCTGCGCGCCTCGGGCAAGGAGGCGTGGCAGGAGGGGCTCCACAGCGAGGCGGGCGAGCTCTACTCGCAGGCGTGCGAGCTGCTACTGATGATTGGCGCCGACGGCGCGCCCGACGAGGCCGGCGAGGCCGGCGCCACGCGCGGCGGCGGCGGCCCCGTTGCGGCAGAGCTCCAAAAGTGCCGGCTGAGCCTCTCGCTCTGCCTCTCCAAGCAGAAGCGCTGGCGCGAGACGGTGGTGGCGTGCACCCAAGTCATCGACGCCAACGGACGCTGCGGCACGGCCTGGTTCCGGCGCGGCCAGGCCCTCGAGGCGCTGGGCGAGGCGGAGGCGGCCGCCTGGGACCTGCAGGTTGCGTCGACCCTGCTGCCGTCTAACGCACAGGTGCGGCGCGCGCTCGACCGCGCGCAGTCGGCGCGGCCGCTGACCAAGCCGAGGCTGGGCGGCGCCGCAGCGGCCGCCTCTCCCTTTGGCGACCTGTTCGGCAGCGGCGGCGGGGGCGGCGACTCGCCATTTGGCAGCCTCTTTGGAGGTGCGAGCCTCACCACTAGCCACCCTGTTGACACCTAGTAGGGCGTACTCCCCACTAGGCCACCACCAACGCTGATGGTGGTCCAGTTAGGAATGGTCCAGTTGGTGTTGAAACCTAGTAGGGCGTACTCCCCACTAGGCCACCATCAGCGCTGATGGTGGCCTAGTGGGGAGTACGCCCTACTAGGTTTCAACACCCCCCACCTTCGCGTCCAACTACTAGCCCACTACTCCCCGTGGACAGGAACGAGGCTCACTACTATCCCGCCCCCTCGCCTTGTGTCTTATATATATATATATGTATATATATGTGTATATATATATATATATGTATATATACTATTTATTATATGTGTAAAGATATATATATGTATATATATATATATATATATATAT
>Ga0209491_10008124_pt1 | contig 13469 bp, 13 predicted proteins | sample BON02_FD_187213 | JGI IMG/M metagenome (GOLD analysis project Ga0209491, IMG submission 187213) | Freshwater microbial communities from Lake Bonney liftoff mats and glacier meltwater in Antarctica - BON-02 (SPAdes) (version 2) | ecosystem: Environmental > Aquatic > Freshwater > Ice > Glacier... | reverse complement strand
TTCCGGGAAACCTTTGGTGCCTTAGCTTTGGTCGCCATGGAGGTGATTCGCCTCTTTCAGATTGGCCAGAACCCCATGCAAAAGCGAGAGTTCCGGCAGAAAAATTCATGCCACACGCAATTTTTGCCATGATCATAGACGCAAAAAAGCCGCAACATATCATCCTCTTAACGGGGAAGCTGTTGCAACTGTTGCACCGCGATCATAAAATCCGCCGCTTCCTTTCGTGAAAGGCCTCCGCGCAAAGGCCCGTCTTGCTCGAAGCAGTCGATAGAACAGCCATATAGGAACGTGGCGCGGCGGTGTCAAACGCTGTGCACCAACAGGATGAATGGTCCGATGCATCGCAAATCAACATGAGGCATATTGTTTTTCAATATTATCGATTGACAATAAATCGAATCGCCCTTATTGACTATCGATATCGACAATCAAGGAGAACGATAAATGACCAATACAACCCAATCCATCGCCGCCGCATTCGCGGCCATCCTGATCGTGATGACCAGCTTCAGCGCTGTCGTGAACGTTCCGCCATCAACCGGCTCCACCCTGATCACCGCGACGGTCCTGGCCTGACACCTAATCTGAGGGAGAAATATCATGGCGCTTATGCCAAAAGACCCATTACTCAGCATCGGCAAAATAATTGTCCTGATCGGACAGGGGCTCATGGCCACTGCCGCTGCCGCGCTCGTGATTGGAATGCCGATAGTTTTGTTCATGCAGAACAAGATTACCGCCGAGATGCAGGCCGAGTTCGCCGATCCAACCGCCCAGTTCCCCGTAATGGCGGTCATCGGCGTCATGATACTGGCCCTGGTGATCGTGGTCGCTGCGTTCCTGTTCCTCAGGAAGCTGCGCCAGATTATCGACACAGTTGGCGAAGGTGATCCGTTTGTACCCGAAAATGCCGAACGGCTGACGGCGATGGCCTGGTTGATGCTGGCCATCCAGATATTGGCGATCCCGGCCGCAGCTGTCGCCTTCTATATTGCGAAATTGATGCAGGAACAGAACGCCACCATCGACGCGGACTTCGATGTCAGCGGCATCATTATGGTCATCACCCTGTTCATACTCGCCCGAGTTTTCCGCCAAGGCGCAACGATGCGCGAAGACCTGGAAGGAACAATCTGATGCCGATCAATGTAAAGCTGGACGATCTGCTGCACGAACGGCGCATGACCCTGACGCAGCTGGCGGAACGAGTAGACCTCACCCTCGCCAACCTCTCGATCCTCAAGACCGGCAAAGCCAAAGCGATGCGGTTTACCACCCTCGAGGCGATCTGCCGCGAACTGGAATGCCAGCCGGGCGACTTGCTGGGGTATGATCCGAATTGAACCGCTTCCCCCTCGGACTGCTCCCCACTGATCCCCGGGCAGTGCGAAAACCCAATGGCCCGCCTGCAAGTTATTGCCCGGCGGGCCATTTCGGTTGACTCCTTATGGCAAGCCGCTAAATGCCCACTCGTTCGCTGGGCTGACGGGTCCAGTGAACATCCGTCCAAGACAGTTGGTGATGGCAATCTGGCCATCTTAATTTCCAGCCTAGGCGGGGACAGAGATTATTCGCGAAGCGCTGTATGGCCTTCGCTCCGCGCTCCTCCAGATTGGATGGCGCACCTCCTTCCCCTTCAATGGACTCGCTCGTTGCCGGTTTTCCGGTAGCGAACAATGTAGCCGGCTGTGCGGGATCTATCTCTCGCGGCCATAATGAAGGAGTAAGGCATGGATCGTTCGCAAAAATCCGACGCGGTTGCTGCCCTCAACTCGACCTTTGCAGAGAGCGGCGTCGTGGTTATCACACGCAATCTCGGCCTGACGGTGGCACAGTCCACCGATCTGCGCGCAAAGATGCGGGATGTTGGTGCATCGTATAAGGTTGCGAAAAACAGTCTTGCCAAGCTTGCCCTGAAAGACACGGATTACGAAGGCCTGGGCGATTTGCTCACTGGCCCGACTGCTCTGGCCACATCGACCGATCCGGTCGCTGCTGCCAAGGCTACCGTGGAATTCGCCAAGACGAACGACAAGCTCGAAATCGTCGGCGGCGCAATGGGTAAGCTGGTACTCGACGAAGCTGGCGTGAAGGCACTTGCCTCTATGCCAAGTCTCGACGAGCTACGCGGCAAGCTGGTGGGTCTGGTTATGGCCCCTGCGACGAAAATCGCACAGGTCGTCAACGCACCCGCTGCAAAGCTCGCTCGTGTATTTGGCGCCTACAGCACCAAAGAAGCGGCGTAAGCAGTTTTTCATCAGAACATACCCGAAAACGAAGCAGTTTCGTCCCGGGGCAAACCATTCAATTTGGAGTATTAAATCATGGCCGATATCGCCAAACTCGTAGAAGAACTTTCGAAGCTGACTGTCCTTGAGGCAGCTGAACTTGCTACCGCACTGGAAGAAACATGGGGCGTTAGCGCCGCTGCTGCTGTTGCAGTTGCTGGCCCAGCCGCTGCCGGCGGCGAAGCTGCTGAAGAGCAGACCGAATTCGACGTCATCCTTACCGGCGACGGCGGCAAGAAGATCCAGGTAATCAAGGAAGTTCGTGCCATCACCGGCCTCGGCCTTACCGAAGCCAAGGGTCTGGTTGAATCTGCTCCGAAGCCAATCAAAGAAGGCATCAACAAAGCAGAAGCCGAAGACATCAAGAGCAAGATCGAAGCAGCCGGCGGTACCGTCGAGCTCAAGTAATCTTACCAAAAGTTTTGTGGGTGTCTTGAAGCGCCCGCAGATGGGAGGGCGGTACCGCAAGGTGCCGCCCTTTTCGTTGGCTCATTTGCGTTGGCTCATTTTCGTTGGCCCAATTTCAATGGTGTGAACGGGCCGGGCCCCCTAGGCTTTGTGCCTGAAGGGAGATGTGATGATCATCGTTATCGGCAAGGCAATCGCGAAAACAGGCTGCGAGGCAGAAGTGCTTGAACACAGTCTCGCCCATGTCGCCAGATCGCGCGCGGAAGATGGCTGCATCGATCATACGGTGTCGGTTGATCAGGAAAACCGCCAGCTGTTCCGCTTCGTTGAATATTGGCGCGACCAAGATGCATTGTTGACCCATTTTGCAGTCCCGGAATCCCGGCAGTTCATCGCTTCACTGACACCGCTGCTGGCCGCTGCCCCTGACATGAGGCTATACAATGCGGAAACGATCGAACTTTAGCGGAGGAAAAACAATGCGCAAAGCAGCCCGCATACTGATCAGCGCCATCGCGCTGCTGCATTTCTACATCGCATGGTTCGAGATCTTCGCGTGGACGGTTCGCGGCCCGGTGGCCTTTCCTTCGCTGCCGCTTGAACTGTTTGAACCGACAACGGCGATGGCCGCCAATCAGGGAATATATAACGCCTTTCTGGCGGTGGGCTTGGTTTGGTCCCGCCTGATCAAGGACCAACTCTGGGCAGACAAGATCGCCGCGTGTTTCCTGCTGTTTGTGGCGGCAGCGGGCATTTTTGGCGCATTGACAGTCGCGCCCAAAATCTTGGTGGTACAGACCATACCGGCGGTCATAGCTTTGGCGTTGGTCGCCTTGAGCCGCCGCTAATCCTGCTGGGGCGTGACATCGGGCTCGCCCACCTGGCCGCCCTCCCTCGGCATGAAGCGTTCCTTCCCGGCCCGAAGATCGCCGCCCTCAAGCTGTAGGTCCAGCCGCTCCTTATCGCGAGTACGATAGGAGTTTTCTGCGCGCTCGATCTCCTGCAGGCTGAGACCAAGGCCGGTTAATGCCGCCCGGCCCATGACCACTGCGGATTCCATTACCTCGCGGACCATTTCCTGAACTTGCGCGCCCCGCAGCTTGATAATCGTGCGCCGGTCAAATACCCGCACAAAGACGGACGCCTGCGGAAATGCCTCACGCACTCCCTCAAGCAATTCGGTGGTCAGCTGATCCTTGTCGATACAAAACGCGATTACCGTCGCCTCGCTTGCCCCGGCTTGCCGCAGCAGATCCATCCGGGTGCCGTCGCCGTAATAGACCTTGGCACCGAATTCTTCGGCCACATCGATCTGGTCAACTTTGCTATCGATCAACGTCACCCGGATACCCGCCGCAGTCATCATCTGCGACACTGTCTGACCGAACCGGCCATAGCCGATGACCAAAGCAGTGGCGCCGTCGCTGCGTCCCTGTGAATTTGGCCCCTCTCGCTCGCTATTGCCACTGCCGGGTTGCCGCATCCGGCTCGCGGCCATCATCAGGAACGGTGTGGCCGCCATCGACAGGGTCACAATCGCGCCGAACAGGCTGGATGTCTCGCCAGAAATCAAGCTGCCATTCTGGGCCTGCGTGAACAGTACAAAGCCAAATTCACCGCCTTGGCTAAGCAGCAAGCCGAGCGCCAACGCGGCGCGCCACGCCATCCCCACTGCCAATCCGATAGCAAGAATGATCAGCGTCTTCACCGCAATCAGAGCAATTGCCATCGACACCACGAAGAAGGGGTTTTCCGCGATCACGCCCAGATCCAGCATCGGCAATACCTGCGCCGTAGAGGACAAACCCAGCGGTAGACCAATCGCAAGGGCAGCCGCCAGCGGATAGCTCGCCGCGAAATAGATCACCGCCGTAACCGCCAGCCCGCAAGCGACAACTTGCGCCGCCCCGAGCCCGAATATTGCCGTCTTCATCCGCCACAATCGTTTGGGATCAAGCTCCAGACCAACCACGAACAGCAGCATCACAATGCCCAATTCGGCCACGGTGATCATCTGTTCCGCATCGCCGACCAAGCCCAGCACCTGCGGGCCAACCACCGCCCCTGCGATCAGATATCCCAGTGTCGCACCCAGCCCAAACCGCCGGAACAGCAGCACAAATGCCAGTGCAAAGCCAAGCAGCAAAACGCCGTCACGCAGCATCGATGCACCTTCATGGGCCATAGTCTGTTTCCCCGTTTGCCATCGGTTTTCGCAAGAGAGCACCGGTAAGGTTCCCGAGTAGCGGGCCTGAGTGGCGAGTGAAAGGGGCAACACTTGACGGCAGACTATATTCCTGCCGCGACGAAGGCCTTTTCGGATTGCGCTCATCCGCCTAATCGGGACGGCTTTATGCCTCACGCACCTGCCCCTTCACCGAGTCACGGACCATGGCGCACCGAGTTTTCGGCGACCATGAAGCTCGCCTGGCCGCTCGCGGCTGCGAATTTGCTGCAAATGCTGGTCCATGCAGTCGATGTAATATTCGTCGCACGTCTGGGCGAGGCAGAGCTGGCCGCTTCCAGTTTGGCCATTGCCTTGTTCGGACTGGTTCTGTGGGGCCTTTCCGGCCTGACCGGGGCCGTTGCGCCGTTAATCGCTGCCGAATTGGGCCGCCGCCGTCATGCCGTTCGGGAGGTTCGCCGCAGCGTCCGGATGGGTCTGTGGATCGCGGTTGTGGCCGGTTTCTTTGGCATGATCGCGTGCCTGAACGGCGAGCGGCTGATGCTGCTCACCGGGCAAGACCCCAAGATTGCCGCGATGGCGGGATCGTTCATGAACATAATCATCTGGGCGATGATCCCGATGATTCTGGCCAATGTACTCAGAATCTTTGTATCCGCGCTCGATCGTCCGATCTTCGCCACGATGATCATCGCGTCGGCCATCGGGGTCAGCGTGCTGGCCAATTGGGTGCTGGTATTCGGCAATCTTGGTGCGCCAGCCCTGGGGCTGGAGGGTTCTGCACTGGCCAGCGTAGTGACGTCGCTGTTTATCCTCGCATCCTATGTAGTGGCGATATCATGGGACCGGCGACTGCGCCGCTACCGGATTTTCGGCAATTGGTGGCGCACTGAATGGGGCCGGATGAAGGACATCGTCCGGATCGGCACCCCGATCATGTTCACGATTATTGCCGAGGCGGGATTGTTCAGCGGAGCGGCATTTCTGATGGGCCGGATTGGCCCGTCGGAACTGGCCGGCCATACGATCGCCCTGCAAGTTGCCGCGCTCGCATTCCAGATACCGTTTGGCATCGGTCAGGCTTCGACCATTCGGGTGGGCTATCATTACGGCGCCGGGGATGCTGACGCGATCGGTCGGGCTGGCTGGGTCGCAATGGGCATCGCGGTCGGCTTCAGTGTGATCACAGCATCAATTATGGCATTCGCGCCGCTTACGGTGCTGTCGATTTATGTCGATGTCGATGCCGCCAAAAACGCGACGATGGTCGGCTTTGCGGTACAGTTCCTGTTACTCGCGGCGATCTTCCAACTGGTCGATGCCATTCAGGCGGTTGCGGCAGGTAATCTGCGCGGATTGCAGGATACACGGGTACCAATGGTCATTGCCGTGATCAGCTATTGGGCAGCCGGATTCAGTATCTCGGTTTGGCTTGGCCTCAATACTTCATTGCAAGGTGTGGGGGTGTGGATCGGTTTGGCTGCCGGATTACTGGTCGCGTCTATCCTGCTGACATGGCGCTGGGCGCGGCGGATGGAACTCAGGCTGGTTTAACCGGCCTCCGGTGACCCCAAAGAATCTAAAAATTTATCTAGTCCTCCCGTTGACTCCCGATCAGTGCATCCACATATGCCCTCTCGTTGGCACTCTCATACCGGGAGTGCCAAAAGACAATATTCACTCATTCTTGAAGAAGAGGTCAAAGTTATGGCATTCCGCCCCCTGCACGACCGCGTTCTGGTTCGTCGGATTGAAGCCGAAGAAAAGACCGCTGGCGGCATTATCATTCCCGATAGCGCCAAGGAAAAGCCTAGCGAAGGCGAAATCGTCTCCGTTGGAACAGGCACCAAGGCTGAAGACGGGAAAATCACCCCGCTCGACGTAAAGGCCGGCGACCGCGTGTTGTTCGGCAAATGGTCCGGCACCGAGGTTAAGCTCGACGGTGAAGAACTGCTGATCATGAAGGAAAGCGACATCATGGGGATCCTCGGCTGAGCCGACGGACCTTACGCTTCCCTCCACTAACCCAAATCAAAGGAATTTTATCATGGCAGCCAAGGACGTAAAGTTCTCGCGTGACGCACGCGAAGGCATTCTGCGCGGCGTGGATATCCTCGCCAATGCAGTGAAAGTAACGCTCGGCCCCAAAGGCCGTAACGTGGTTATCGACAAGAGCTTCGGCGCACCGCGCATCACCAAGGACGGCGTAACCGTCGCCAAGGAAATCGAACTGAAAGACAAGTTCGAGAATATGGGCGCGCAAATGCTCAAGGAAGTTGCGTCGAAGACCAATGACCTCGCCGGTGACGGCACCACCACAGCGACCGTTCTGGGTCAGGCCATCGTTCGCGAAGGCATGAAGTCGGTCGCAGCGGGCATGAACCCGATGGATCTCAAGCGCGGCATCGATCTGGCTGTATCCAAGGTTGTCGAAAACCTTGTGGGCCGTTCGAAGGACGTGGCCGGTTCGGCTGAAATCGCTCAGGTCGGAATCATTTCCGCCAATGGCGACAAGGAAGTCGGCGAGAAGATCGCTGAAGCCATGGAAAAGGTCGGCAAGGAAGGCGTAATCACCGTCGAAGAAGCCAAGGGCCTCGAATTTGAACTCGAAGTTGTCGAAGGCATGCAGTTTGACCGCGGTTATCTGTCACCTTACTTCATCACCAACCCTGAAAAGATGTCGGTGGAACTTGAGAACCCTTATATTCTCATCCACGAAAAGAAGCTTGCCAATTTGCAGGCGATGCTGCCGATCCTCGAAGCTGTGGTCCAAAGCGGTCGTCCGCTGCTGATCATCGCCGAAGATATCGAAGGCGAAGCGCTGGCTACTCTGGTGGTCAACAAATTGCGCGGCGGCCTGAAAATCGCTGCGGTCAAGGCACCTGGTTTCGGCGATCGCCGCAAAGCCATGCTGCAAGACATCGCGATCCTGACCAAGGGCGAGATGATTTCCGAAGACCTCGGCATCAAGCTGGAAACTGTCACTCTGGGCATGCTGGGCGAAGCCAAGCGCGTCACGATCGACAAGGACAACACCGTCATCGTCGATGGTGCCGGTTCAGCCGATGACATCAAGGCCCGCGTTGGCGAGATCAAAGCACAGATCGAAGCAACCACCAGCGATTACGATCAGGAAAAGCTGCAAGAACGTCTGGCGAAACTCGCTGGCGGTGTTGCCGTGATCAAGGTCGGCGGCGCTTCGGAAGTCGAAGTGAAAGAACGCAAGGACCGCGTCGACGATGCGCTGCACGCAACCCGTGCTGCTGTCGAAGAAGGCATTGTCCCCGGCGGCGGCACGGCTCTGCTGTACGCAACCAAGGCTCTCGAAGGCCTGAAGGGCGAAAATGACGACCAGACCCGCGGGATCGACATCGTGCGCAAGGCGATTCTGTCGCCAATCCGCCAGATTGCCGAAAACGCTGGCCATGACGGCGCTGTCATCTCGGGCAATCTGCTCCGCGAAGGCGACGAAACCATGGGCTTCAACGCAGCAACCGACACTTACGAAAACCTCGTCGCTGCGGGCGTGATCGATCCGACCAAGGTCGTTCGTATCGCGCTCCAGGATGCGGCATCGGTTGCCGGTCTGCTGATCACCACCGAAGCAGCCATCTCTGACGCACCGGAAGACAAGAGCTCCGGCGGCGGCATGCCTGATATGGGCGGCATGGGCGGAATGGGCGGAATGGGCGGCGGCATGGGCTTCTAAGCCCGCCGTTTCCCACCAAGCCAACAGAAAGGCCCGGCGGAGCGATCCGCCGGGCCTTTTCTTTCGTGCGCTGCTGACACATAGTCATCCGCAGATTGAACCACGACGAAGGATGCAGCCGACATGAAGACTATCGCCGCCCTGCTTTTGGCCTCGGCCGCCGCCATTTCGAGCGCTCCGCTGAGCGCGTCCACCCCGACCTTTGAATGTGCAGCCAAGAGCGAGAGCGAATGTATCATTGTGTGGTTCGATACCAAGTTTGAAGAGGAGCTGGCTTTCAGTCCGATCCGCCAGACCGCGTTGGGTCGCAAAACGAATTACGACAAGATTGACGATCTCAGCATAGAGGCAGCCCGCAAACAGATCGCATGGTGGCAACAGGCGGTTGCCGAGATGGAAGCCAATTTCGATTACGAAAATTTATCGGACGAAGCAAAACTGTCCTACGATATGTTCCAATATCGCGCGGAAACAGCTGTGGGCGCAGCCGAATTCTTCGACCAGCAATTTATCCTTGAACAGATGAACGGCGCGCACACCGGCGTCCCCAGTTACATTCTAAGCCTTCACAGCGTCGATAACGAAAGCGAGATGGAAGCTTTCATTGCGCGGCTTGGCGGAATCGGCACGGCAATGGATCAATCGCTCGCAAAGGCTCAGGCCAATGCCGAAGCAGGCGTTCGCCCGCCGCGCTTCGCCTATGATTTCGTGATTGCGGAATCGCAAGGCCTCATTACCGGCGCGCCATTTGATGAAGGTCAGCCGTCTGCGCTGTGGGACGGGACGCTCACCCGGCTCGCAAAGCTGGTAGATGGCGGCACCATCACCCATGAACGTTCCGACGAGCTACTGGAACAGGCGCGCGCGGTTCTGATCGAGAAAACCGGCCCTGCTTACCAACGGATTGTCGACTGGATGACTGCCGACCGTCAGAACAGCGATGCGGTGGCCCGGGGCGTATCGGCGCTTCCCAATGGCGAGGCATATTACGCCTATCAGCTTGCGCAGATGACGACCACCGATCTCACCGCCGACGAAATTCATGAGCTCGGCCTTTCAGAAGTCGCGCGCATTCGCGGCGAAATGGAAGCGATCATGAAAAAAACGGGCTTTGAGGGGACTTTGCAGGAGTTCTTCGTATTCACCCGCAAGGACGACCAGTTTTTCTTCCCCGACAACGAAGCAGGCGCGCAGATGTATATCGACCGCGCGACGATGCATATCGACACGCTGAGCGCGCGCCTGCCCGAATTTTTCGGTCGCCTACCCAAGGCAAAACTTGAAGTGCGCCGCGTTGAGGCATTCCGTGAACAGGATGGCGCAGCGCAGCATTACCAAACAGGCACGCCCGATGGGTCGCGCCCCGGTGTCTATTATGCGCACCTGTCCGACATGACCGCGATGCCGATCCCGCCGCTCGAAGCGATTGCCTATCACGAGGGTAATCCCGGTCACCACATGCAAAGCTCGATCGCGCAAGAGCTTGAGGGCGTGCCGCTGTTCCGCGCGCAAGGCGGCTATATACCCGCCTATGGTGAAGGCTGGGGCCTCTATGCCGAAGCCTTGGCCAAGGAAATGGGTGGTTATGAAGACCCCTATTCCGATTTCGGCCGGTTGCAGAGTGAGATGTGGCGCGCGATCCGCCTGGTTGTCGATACCGGCATCCATGCCAAAGGTTGGACCTTGGATGAGGCGGTTGCATACTGCCTTGAAAATTCACCCAACCCGGAAACTGTCGCTCGCAGCGAGGTGCAGCGCTATTTCGTCATGCCCGGACAGGCGACGTCCTACAAAATTGGCATGATCCGCATTCAGGAACTGCGCACGAAAGCCGAAGCGGAGCTAGGCGAGAAATTCGATATTCGCGGCTTCCACGATACGGTTTTAGGCGGTGGTTCGGTTCCGCTCAATGTGCTGGAAACGCAGATCGACCAATGGATCGCCAAGACCAAAGCGGGCTGATATTCGCCAGTGATCAATTGTTCATCGCTGATCGGGGTCCGATCGAAATAGACGATTTGAACTGGTGAAAAACTCACTCACGATCGCCTCCGCAATTGAAATCAATATTTTGGGGCAACTATCAACAGGCGTTACTTGTGCTTCTCCCTTTGTCTTAATATGCTGTGAAAAATGTCTTTGGGGGGCCAAGTGACAGGGCAAGTAAAACCACCTCGTGTGGTCGGAATTTCTGGATCAATCCTGATCAATCTGAACGGGATGGTCGGCGCGGGTATCTTTGCTTTGCCCGCTGTTCTTTATTTGAACCTTGGGAACTTCGCGCCGATTGCGATTTTACTATTTGCGATCCCTCTCGCCTGTATTGCCTCCATCGTTGCCAAATTATCAACGCTGTTCGAACGGTCTGGGGGCGGTCAGCTGTTCGCCGAAACTGCGCTGGGCAAATATGCCGGCTTCCAAATGGGATGGCTGACCATCTGTGCGAATACGGCGGGCCGGGCAGCCAATTTTCACGTCCTGGTTTCCTACATGGCGGCATTATTTCCGTTTTTTGAAGGGACAATTGCCAGACCGGTTACGATTGTCGGTCTGATTGCCTCGATGACAACACTCAGCATCATCGGCACCAAACGTTCTCTTGGCGGAATTTGGGTCGGGACAGTGCTGAAACTGGCGCCGCTAATACTCTTGATTGTACTCGGCCTGGGCACGAATGGCCTGCCAACAGATGTGCAATTGCCGGAATTCTCCGGCCTTGAATCAGTCGCCTTGTTGATCGCCTACGCATATTCCGGATATGGAATGGCCAGTATCTCTGCCGGAGAGGCGAAGAACCCGCGCAGTACGATCTACCGTTCGATATTCATGGGCTTGTTCGGCGTGGCGGTCTTTTACGCCCTTGTTCAGTGGGCCTATATTGCCATCAATCCAGACCCCGCGTCCGCAGACACACCCTTGGCGGCAGCGGGCCTGAGCCTGTTTGGCGAATGGGGAGCGGTTGTTATTAGCGCGACCGCCATATTCTCCATCGCAACCAACCAACTCAACAGCTTCGTGGTGATGCCGCGAATCCTGTTTGGCATGGGCGAGCGCAAGCTATTGCCACGCTTCTTCGCCCATGTTTCGGAGCGCTTCCTTACCCCTGATTTTTTAATTCTGGCCTATGCGCTGCTGGTCTTCGCGCTCGCGCTTTCCGGTACGTTCAAAACTCTGGCTGTATTGACGGTAGCGGTTGAGCAAGTCGGCCTGGCTTTGATTCTCATCTCGTTCGCCGTGCATTGGCGGAACAATTTCAGAGGAATGGCGGACACGATTGGCAAACGGTGGCTGATCATCTTTCCAGTCGCTGTCTTGATGCTGGTTTGGATGGCACTTCAGGTCCCGGCTCTCGCAGTACTGTCTGTGACCGGGATGGTCGCGGCCGGAACTGTGCTTTACTGGCTGTTCAAGCGCAGAATTTCCCGGGAATTGTCCCCAGTCACCTAGCCCCGCAGTACCGCGTTATTTTGCGAGCCACCTCACTTGGGCCAGGTCACCGGATATTGCGTCTGCGGATTGAACGCTCCGCCCTGTTCAGCCCCCTCTGCTGCCGCAATTTCCTCGGCGGTCAGGAATTCACTCGGCTCCAGTGCAAAGACATCCAGACCGCGCGTAATTTCCGACGCGTAAATTCGGCCATTGTACCAATAGGCTGACCAATAGCCCCCAGTGATCAGCTGTTCATCGTTGATCGGGCCGCGGTCGAAATAGGCGATCTCAAACGGGTTGGCGCTGTCGGTGAAATCCATGATGGAAATGCCGCCCTGATACCAAGCCTGCAGGAAGATATCGCGGCCTGGCACCGGAATGATCGAGCCATTATGCGCGACGCAATTTTCCTTATCGGACTGCGGAGCGGGTAATTTATACAGGCTGCGGAAGACCAGTTTTCCATCGACAATGTCATAGATCGCATCAGCACCCCAGTTGCGCGGGTCCGATGCCCGGCAGCGCGGACGGCCCCCGCCGCCCCATTCATCGGTAAACAGCACTTTGGTACCATCATTATTGAAGGTGGCGGAATGCCAATAGGCAAAGCCCTTGTCGACCACCTCGTCGATCCGTTTGGGAGCGAGCGGATCAGAGATATCGAAGATGATTCCATTACCTGAACAGGCCCCCGCCGCGATCTTCAGGCTGGGGAACACGGTAATGTCATGGCACTGATCGGTTCGGCTGGTGTCCTGCGTTTCATCACCATGATCGCCGCCTTGCCACAAACCGCCCAGCCGGCCCGTTTCCGGGTCGGCAAACACGCGCGGGCTGTCGACGATGCGCGCTGCCGCTGGATTGGCAATCGGGATTTCAATCACGTCGATACGGAACAGGGCAGTGCGGTCATCGCCCGGCACTTCGCCGATGCAGCCTGCCAACTCCTTCTCATCGCGAACCCGGCTTGTCCCCGAATTATAGACAACGATGGTGTCGGAGTCCTGCGTCACAACCGAATGAGTGTGTGATCCGCGGCAGGTTTGCACTTGGCCAACCTGCACCGGGCGAGCGAGATCGCTGATGTCAAAAATCCGCAAGCCGCGGAACCGCTCTGCACTGACATCGCCGGTCACGCCTTGCAGCCCGCAATCAACCCGGCCGCGCGTCTGTTCAACCGACATTATCAGCAGATCGCCGACTACGGACACATCGCCCTGTCCGCCGGGGCAAACGACCGAACTGACCAGTTTTGGCATCCCTTCATTGGCCAGATTGTAGATATTGAACCCGTGGTAATTGCCGACCACCAGCGTATCGCCGGAAAACGCCATATCGGTATTGGCAAAATCGAGCAGCGGGGAGCGTTCGCTGAAATCGGTCTTGTCCTCATCTTCGCCGCGCTTAGGGTCAGCTGCTTCAGCCTCGGCTGTATTCTCGCCTTCCT
>Ga0209491_10008123_pt1 | contig 13471 bp, 9 predicted proteins | sample BON02_FD_187213 | JGI IMG/M metagenome (GOLD analysis project Ga0209491, IMG submission 187213) | Freshwater microbial communities from Lake Bonney liftoff mats and glacier meltwater in Antarctica - BON-02 (SPAdes) (version 2) | ecosystem: Environmental > Aquatic > Freshwater > Ice > Glacier... | reverse complement strand
GGCAAATGTTGTCGAAACTCCCGTACGGCCCGCGCAGCCGCAAGCAGTCGATGCACACCTGCAGACGCTCGGGCCGATGATGCGGCCCCCGCAGCGCATCGGAGTCCGACACGGCGAAATCGCCGGTGGAGTGGGTGGTCATGGTTTCTCCTCATCGATTCCGGCATTGGCACCGTGCCCAACAGGGTCGGTTGCCTGACCTTCAACGAGCCGGAACTCTCAGGTCATCTGGATAAGAGATCTGAATTGTAGCCGACAGCCCCCGCCGTCGAACCGCAGCGGTGGGTGAGCGACTCGTTGTCGCATGGTTGACCGAATCGACGGCCCGCTCCCGAACTACCTGAGAGAGCGTGGGAGTAAGCAGGATTACGGTGCGGTGCTGGCAGTGCAACGACGTTGGGGGCACAACGACGTTGGGGTCGAGAGAGTTGCTATCAGCGAGTTCCTATCCAGTCACCGAGCCGTTGGGCTGCTGGACCCAGACGGCGGCCCGCTCCGAAGTAGCTGGGCAGGAGAGAAGAGGAGAGTGGAGGCGGCACTGCGCCGTGGCATCACATCTACAAGGTTGTTGAAATCGACGCCCCGCTCTGAACTGAATGAGAGCAGTAGGAGGAGGAGGGAAGAGGAGTAGGAGGAGTGGGGGGTGCTTGGGTGCTCGGTGCCATGCGGTCGTCGGTGCCATACGGTCGCAACGCTGTCCATCATCAGTGCCCACAGCATTGAACAACACAGCTGTGGAGCTAGTTGCTATCCGGCTACAAGGCTGTTGCTATCAGCGATCATCTATGTGCTTGTTCCTGGGCACACAAGCCGCCAGCCCAGGCCACCCACCCCCTCTGACCTCGTACTCTACGACTCTGGACCACAAGGCTGTTGTTCTGTAGACGCAACACGTGTGTGCTGTGGCTGCAACGCTGTTGAGCTGCACGCACCCCCCAGCTCGACCCGCCCTACTCTTCTGTACTCTTCTGTACTCCGGTATAGAGACGGGGCGCCTTTACATGCTACGTAAGGGGATGGGAGAGGGAACTCCAGCATCGGCGTACTGCGGGCAGCCACATCGCTTGGGCTTGGGCTGTCGCAAGATCGCCCCGCTCCCAACTACTACTAATAGATAGAGAAGGGCCGGGGCGCCGCTTGGTAGCTACAGCGCTGTTGTGCGGAAACGGGATATCCCAATGTGCGGAAATGGAAGCGTACGTAGTGGGAGCTGTAATGCTGTTGAGCTCGAGGGGCCCACTACCAGCTACAGCTAGGTAGAGAGTAGGGCCATACGCGACGAAGCCCCGGCCGAGAGATCCGGGGCTTCAACCTCGTACTCGCTGCCCTTTGGTATGCCCCGCTTTCCAACGCTGTCGCTTCCACCTGCAGCATGGGGACGGGGCGCCGGTTGGGCGACCCCACGGAAGGCGTTGCAACTGACGGGTTGCTGCAACGACGGTCGGCCTCGGCGGCCGTCGGCTGCAACAGCATTGGGGCTGGGCAGCTGCGGCACGGGCCGAGAGCAACGCTGTTGCACATGCAACGAGGGACCCCCCACCATCAGTCCGAGCCGTGGGCCGGAGGCCGCCCCCGGTGACATGCCGGGGCTCAAGTCCGAGCCGGCGAATTGTTCATACTCATGGCCAAGCTGTCTTCGACGGGCTATGGCCAACCCGCGAGCGGCCAGCAGAGGTGAGATCTGGTCCTCGGACCGCACTGAGACGAATCGGAGTCATAGCGCTGCTCGGCCTCGCACTCCTGTCGGCTTTCGGTGCCCCTTTGGCGTGCCGAGAGTTCTGCGCTTCGCTGCTTTCCACGCCTGGCGGAATTGCCGTAGATCAGGGTAGGGCCGCTCGGGATGCGAGTCTTTCCACTCGTTCCACAAGCGTCCGGTCGAGTAGCCCTGACGCTCGGCACCGTGGATAACGAGATCGGTGCCATGCGACGTAGGCCGCCGAGGGCGCGGGCCAAGCAGTTCCTGGCGTGCCTTGGAGTACGCATCGGCGACAAGATCGACCGGGATGTCTGCGTCAATCTCAAGGGTGATCAACCGTCGGTCAGTCAGGGTGAATCCGGGAACCTCCACTCGGAGCGCCGTGACGAGCGGCGTGGCGCCGGTCAGCACAAAGGTTGACGCCTGTGCCGGCTGCCACGGGTAGTTGATCGCCAGTTCGTGGGCGAGGACGCGAAGACGATCGAGTACACCACCACGAGCAACGGGGCGGCGATCAACCCACCCATCATCTCGCGCAAAATCGACGCTCTCGACGAAGAATCCGTGAGCCCGCACTTCGATATGCATTGGCAGCGACGTAGCTGAAGCAGCATCGACTATCGGTGTTCCCGTGACATAGGTCGTCCGCAGCCCATCGGACTCTGCCTGTGCGTCGATCCAGTCCGCTACCTGCTGCAGCGCGAGTAGTCGGTCGTGCAGAACCTCATCCCGAAACGCCGAGACACCGTCATGAGAAGCTGCGTCAATCGCAACCAGTAGCGACTTTGCCCAGATGAACCGGGCAACCTCTGGATCCTGCACCTCGGCATCTGTTGTAACTATTGGCGTGAGTTTCTGGCGCTGCCGCACGACCCGCCAGGCAAGTTCGTAAGAGTCGGTCTCGGTTGGCCACTCCTCGACGAGAAACGCCACTTCTTTGTTCGTCAATCTCGACCAAGCCATTTTCGCGAGGGCCTTGTCGACAGCCTTTCGAGGGAATGCCGAGATGGTCGCGTGCGTCATTCCACCATCATGGGTCTTGGTGGATACATCCAACAAACGTCGAAGAGTCTGGAGACGCATGAACACACACCGACGCAAACACCTCAAACGTGGCCGGGCGAAGCAGCGACCACTTCTGATGCCCGTTGACCGGGACCGGGAACAGGTAAAGCAGATCGCCCGTGAACTGGCTCAGACCATCGAGCCACTACTGAGCGACAACTGCCACAGCTATCGCCCAGGGCGCAACTGTGACGGCGCCCGAGCGCAGGTCGCAACGCTTGAGGGACCCATCACCGCACTCGACATCCGCAACTTCTTCCCGAGCATCGACCACCAACGTCTGCAGCGGCAACTGAACCGCATCGACCCTGAGTGGTGGTATCGGCTGTGGCCATGGATCCCAAGTAGCGGACTAGCCATGGGAGTGGCGTTCTCACCGGTGTTATCGAACCTGTACCTGCACGAGATCGATCAACGCTTCCCGAACGCTGTGCGCTACTCCGACAACATCGTTGTCTCTGGCGACCCTCGACCCCTGATCCGTCAACTCGGAGACCTGGGGCTAACTGTGCACAAGATCGAGCAGCCCCCAACTCGCTGGTTAGGCCAGCCCCTGTGAACAATCCGAGTAGGTGACAGGGGCATCGCCCCTTTCATCGAGTTAACAGTTCCATGTGAGCGCCCCGCCAAGCGCTACCCGGAACACTTCAATGGCTCCGCCACATCGCCTCCGGCGCTATGGCTGCCCGCAGTTCGCTGGGGCTGGAGTTCCCTCTCCCATCCCCTTACGTAGCATGTAAAGGCGCGGGGCCAAACCACAACATATCCGTCCGTCGACAGCACAAGACTGTTGAGGGGTGGGGCGCCCCAATTCGTCAGGCCGGCAACCTGGTAAAAACGTCGTTGGGGCAGCCACAACCACGTGCAGATTATGCACGTGGCGTGTGCCAGCAATGGATTCACGGCCCCCGCTTCGGCGGGGGCCCTTGTGGTTTTCGGACCCGAGACACCGGACGTGCGCTTCCAGGAGCCAAAGAGGCTGCATCCCGCCACCGTTGATGACCTTGAGATCGACACTGCGCTCAGCGCTGGATGCGGAAAGTGAAAGCTGCGGAAATGGCCTCAGCCGAAGAGGCGGGCGGCTTCGAGCTGAGCGTTCTGCTCCTTGGCGTCGCGGGTGTACCGAGCGACCATGACCGACGAGGTCCAGCCCGAGTTGGCCATGAGGCCCGTCTCCGAGCCGCCAGCAGCCAACCAGCGTGAAGCGTGCCATCGACGGAACGAGTGGGCCCTCACATCCACACCTGCGGCCTCACCTCGCTTGCGCAGCATCTGGGTCGCCCCGTTGGGCGTCAAGTTCGGCTTCGAGATCACCTCGGTGATGAACAGGGACGTGGCGCGCTCCTCGTAAGTCGTAGACCTCTTCTTGGCGATCTTGGCCTCACGCTTGCGGAGGTACTTGAGGAGGACGCCCTGTAGATGCTCGGTCATGTGGATCGTTCGACGTGCTGCAGCGTTCTTGCCGGTTCGCACGAAGATCGTTTGCCGGGCAAGATCGGTGTCTTCGAGCCGGAGGTTGATGACCTCGCTACGGCGCATGCCTGTGTTTGCCAGCATCGTGATGATGGCGTAGTCACGCTCCCCCACGAACGTCGAGCGGTTGCACGTCGCCAGCAGCTTGGCGAGATCCTCCGCGCTCGCCATACGTCCGCTCTTGGAGCTGGGTTCAGGTTCCTTGGGCAGTCGGAGCTTCGAATAGGGGTCGGCGTCGCCAAACTCCTCGGCCCAGAACTTGCCGAAGGCTTTGAGCGCCCGAGCCTCGCTGCGGGCTGCATGCTGCGACCGTGAACGCCGTACGTGGTCAACGTAAAGCTCCGCCGAAAGCAGGGAAGATGTCTGCTTGCGTTCTTCCCGGCACCACTGGCCGTACCTGACCACGCCGTTGATGTAGGTGTCGATGGTTGACCCTGCCCTACCTGCACGCTCCCAAGCGCTGCGCCAGCGGATAAGTGTGACTTCCCAGAGGTCTTCTTCCATGCCCGGAGCTTAGGGCGGGAACGTGTTTAGAGCACATTTGGTGCTTTAATGTCCTAGGCCAGAGACCATCTTTATAGCCTTTGAGCAGGACTTTTGTGGGCGCAGAGGGACTCGAACCCCCGACATCTTCCTTGTAAAGGAAGCGCTCTAGCCAACTGAGCTATGCGCCCTTCGGGCACGACGATATCGGCAGGCCTGGGCTGCACAGCCGACGAAACCGCGCACGTTGCCGAGGTATCGGAACACCGGCTCGACGGTGCTCGACACTCCACGGCGTTCCACACTGGATTCGTGACCACGCACCAGGCCGTTCCGTCCGCATCGAACAGTCGGCTGTCCGGGCCGATCCTCGAAGTGCCGCTCGCTCCGTCGCAGCCGCCACCGGGATTCGTAACCTCGATGTATAAACACGACTGGCGCATCGGGCGATCGCGAGCCGACGTCTGGGCGTGGCTCTGCAACCCCTCCACGTTCGTCGATGGCCAGATCCCTCCGTTCCGAGTGGAGTTCCTCTCCAACGCGCACGGCGACACCGGTTTCGCCGAAGGCGTCTACAACTCCCACGTCGGGCCGTTGATGTCGTTCTCCGGTGTGCTCGGCACGATCGAAGCCGAGCGCTACCGCGACCTCCAGTACTGCTACGGCAGCTACGCGATCAGCCATGGGTTGTTCCGCCCGACCCGTCTACAATTCTGGCTCGACGACGCACCCGATTCGGCCGAGGACCGGCCGGCGACGATGCTGCACCTGCAGCTCGACACCTACGTCCGTGCCAGCGCCGTCGGGGTGTGGACTCGGGTGATGAGCGTGTTCTGGAAGCGATTCGGCTCGTGGTGCGAACGAGCGATTCCGAACAACTGGTTGCGCTGAACCCCGCTCGAGAGGCGGCTGACCGTTCGAGCGCTGATCTCACCCGGCGACGACGACGTTGTCGCACGCTTCGCCGGCGAGCACCGCGACCACGTTGGACAGCGTCGTCTCGGCGATCGACGCGAGTGCTTCGTGGGTGAGGAACGCCTGGTGCGCTGTGATCAGCACGTTCGGGTAAGTGAGCAGCCGGGCGAAGTTGTCGTCGTCGAGGATCTCGTCGCTGCGATCCTCGAAGAACAGGCCACCCTCCTCCTCGTACACGTCGAGCGCCAACGAACCGATGTGTTCCGACTTGAGCGCATCGAGCACCGCAGCGGTGTCGACCAATGCTCCCCTGCCGGTGTTCACCAACATCACCCCGCGCTTCATCTTCGCGATCGAGGTCGCATTCACCAGATGATGGGTGTGCTCGTTCAGTGGACAATTCAAGGTGATGATGTCACCGACGGCGAACGCCTCGTCGAGGCTCACGTAGCGGACGCCGAGATCCACGAGCCCCTGGTTCACGTCCGGATCGAAGGCGACCACCTCGCAGCGCAGGTGCCAGAGCAGCCGGGCGACGATCGCCCCGATCTGTCCGGTACCGATGACGGCCGCGGTCTTGCTGGCCATGTCGAAGCCGACCAGGCCGTCGAGTGAGAAGTTGCGGTCACGCACGCGGTTGTGGGCGCGGTGGATCTTGCGATTCAATGTGAGCATCAATGCCAAGGTGTGCTCGGCGACCGCGTTCGGCGAGTACGACGGCACGCGGACCAACGTGAGACCCAATCGATCAGCGGCGTCCAGGTCGACGTTGTTGAATCCGGCGCAGCGCAAGGCTATGCACCTTGTGCCTGACGTCGCCAGGACCTCCAGAACATCAGCGGACAGATCGTCGTTGACGAACGCACACACCACCTCGGCCCCCGTCGCGTACGCCACCGTCGCACGGTCGAGTCGCGACTCGTGATAGTGGATGTCGGCCCGTACCCCCTCGGAGACTTCGCTGTTTGCGGCATCGAACGAACGGCGGTCGTAGGGCTTGGCCGAGAACATCGCAATCGTCGTCATGGGTTGATTCTTACCCAGCCACGGGCCGAGGTAGTCCCGTCAGCTCGGCCCAACGGCGTTCACCGAAACGAAACGAAGCCGGAACACAGCCTCCGTACGTTCGGACGATGACATTTCACAGCACCATCGCCGCTGCCCGTCCTCCGATGAAGCCCACCCCCACCAAGGCAACACCCACCAAGCTCACCCCACCACGCCAGACACCGGTCAAGCCGACGCGCGCCTGAAGCCGACCGAGAACGAGGCCGGCGCTCGCCCTCCGGGTCGCTCCGAGTCCATCCCGCCCGAGCACCGTGCGCGAGGATCACGGAAACGACACGAAGGAGCAGCACATGACCAGTAGCCTCACAGCTCCCGAATCAGTGGGCATGAGCAGCGCCCGCCTGGCGCGCATCGCTCCCGTGATGGAGTCGTACGTCGACGAGCGCGGCGTTGTCGGGATCAGCACGATGATCAGTCGCCGTGGCGAGATCGTCCACGCCGAACAGTTCGGCTTCCAGGACAAGGAAGCCGCAACACCGATGGCGCCCGACACGATTTTCCGGATCTACTCGATGACCAAACCCATCGTTTCGACTGCGCTGATGCTGTTGCACGAGGAGGGCGCCTTCCAGCTGGAACAGCCCGTCGCCCAATTCCTGCCGGCGTTCGAGGCGACGAAGGTGTTGGCCGCCGACGGCTCGCTGGTCGACCAGGCCCGACCGATGCAGATCCGGGATCTCCTGAGCCACACCAGCGGCCTGACGTACGACTTCATGGCCGACACCCCGGTCGCCCAGATGTACCGCGACGCCCGCATCATGAACGACGCCACCCGCCCGCTCGACGTGTTGATCGACGAACTGGCCACACTGCCACTTGCGTTCCAGCCCGGCAGCCGCTGGCACTACAGCGTCGGGATCGACGTGGCGGCCCGCCTGATCGAAGTACTCTCCGGCCAGTCACTGGGCGACTTCCTGCGCGCGCGACTGTTCGATCCCCTCGGCATGGGCGACACCGGCTTCGGCGTGCCCGATGCGCAACTCGGTCGGGTGTCGGCGATGTACGGCCTGCCCGACCTCGTCGGCGAGAACTACTCCGCAATCCAGTTGATGGAAGCAGCGCTCAGCGGGTTCAACGAACGCATCGACGTGTCAGTCACGTACCCGACGAGCACACCGGACGTGTTCCAGCGCGGCGGCCTCGGGCTGTTCTCGACGGCTGCCGACTACATGCGGTTCGCCCAGATGCTGGCGAACGCCGGAACGCTCGACGGTGAACGAATCGTCGGGCGCAAGACCCTCGAGTTGATGCACGCCAACCATCTCCCGACCGAGCTGTTGCCCTTCGAGTTGCTCGGCCTGCCCGTGCCCGGGATGGGTTTCGGTCTGGGATCACGGGTGATGCTCGACGCTGCCCAAACTGCGGGGGCGGGCTCGGTCGGCGAGTACGGATGGGCCGGCGCCGCGAAGACCTACTACTGGGTCGACCCGGCCGAGGAACTGGTCGGGTTGTTCATGTCCCAGTACATGACCGGCATGCTGCTTCCCGACCGCGACTTCCGCTCGCTCGTCTACCAAGCCATCGACGACTGACTCCGCGGCGGGCTCAACGTTCACCGACCGGTTTGGTCACCGACCGGTTTGGTTGCCGACCGGTTTGGTTGCCGATCGGTACGAGGTCGGTGACGCGCCCACCGTGGTTCGGAAATGTCGGCTGAACGCGCTCTGGTCGTAGTAGCCGCATCGTGATGCGATCTCCGCGATCGGGAGATCGGTGGCGGCCGTCAGGACCAGCGCCGCTTCGAGTCGGAACCTCATGATCAGTTGTTTCGGGGTGAGGCCGAGCACGCGGCGCGACGTGCGCTCGAGTTGGCTCGCACTCATCGCTGCGACGTCGGCGAGCGACGACACGGGCAGCGACTCCGCGAAGTGGACGCGTGCGTGTTCAACCGCTCGTGCGAGCTGCGCGTGGCGGGCCGCCGCGTCTGCTGGTGCCTGCAGGTCGACCGACACGCTCACCATGCCGGCTGGGGCACCGGCGTCGTCGGTCCAACGCGACTTCGAGGTGAGGAACCACCCGTAGGAACCGTCGGGACGGGTGATCATCTCCAGCTCGTTCGACAGCGGCCGACCTGTCTGCATCACCACCTCGTCCTGCGCTGCGTATCGATCGGCGAGTTCCGCCGGGAAGAGATCGTGGGCGGACCGTCCGACCACCTGGCCGGCCCCGGCCACTCCGGCCCGATCGGCGAAGGCCTGATTGGCAGCGACGTAGGTTCCGTCGAGGGCCTTCACACAGAACATGACATGAGGCGTGGTTGCCAGCACGTCGGTGACGGCGGACAACGAACGATCGATCACCGACTCATCATGGCCGAACCGGTGGGTACGAAACCGCTATTCGGTGCGTCGAAATCGTACAAGACGGAACGCAATGGATGAGCCACGATGGTGCGATGCGTTCCGACGACGAGTTGGCCGACGAGACCATCGAGCTCGCCCGCCAACTCCTGGTGGCCGGACTGGCCGACGAGACGAGAGGTGAGCGACGCCGCAGAGGGCGTCTCGGGACATTGCTCGAGGATCCCAACGGTCGAGAACTGATCTTGGCGCTCACCGACGAGGTGGTGCGGATCGATGATCGCTGCGTGCAAGCGCAGCGCTTCGCCGACACCGTCAGCCGGTACCCCACCGGGGCGATAGGAGCGCTCGACGGACTCATGCTGCGCGTCGGCGCCCAGGTGGCATCTCGTCTCCCCCGGTTGGTGATGCCGCTGGTCGTTCGGCGCATCAAGGCCGAGACCCGCGGCATCGTGTTGCCCGCCGCCGACCCCGCACTCGCCGGCCACATCAGGCGACGCGCCAGCGATGGGTTCGGGCTCAACATCAATCCACTCGGTGAGGCCATCCTGTCCGACGCCGAGGCCGACGCCCGCTTGGACACGCTCGTGCGCACGATCCATCGCGACGACGTCGACTACGTGTCGGTGAAGATCTCATCGATCGTCGCGAATCTCGACGTGCTCGCATTCGATCGGTCGGTTCAACAGGTCAGCGAGCGACTGCGTGTGGTCTATCGGGCTGGCGCCGCCACGTCACGGCCGACCTTCGTCAATCTCGACATGGAGGAGTACCGAGACCTCGAACTCACGCTGGCAACGTTCATGGCGGTGCTGTCGGAACCAGAGTTCGTCGCCGTCGATGCCGGAATCGTCCTGCAGGCGTACCTACCCGATTCGCACGACGCCGCCGGCCGGCTCGGCACCTGGGCGAGCGCACGGCGAGCTCGTGGCGGCGGACGGATCAAGGTGCGAGTGGTCAAGGGCGCCAACCTCGCGATGGAACTCGTCGACGCCGAACTCCACGGATGGAGCGCTGCCCCGTATGGCTCGAAGGCCGACGTCGATGCGAGTTACAAGGCGCTGCTCCAATCGTTGCTGTGCCCGCAATGGGCCGACGCCGTCCGAGTAGGTGTTGCCAGCCACAACCTGTTCGACCTTGCGTTCGCCGTGCTCCTCGGGCGCGAACTGGGAGCCACCGAACGCATGGACATCGAGATGCTCGAAGGCATGGCGCCTGCCCAGGCGCGGGTGGTCCGCGAATTGATCGGCGCCGTGCGGATGTACTCACCGGTGGTCGCCGACGAGGACTTCGATGGGAGCATCGCGTACCTCGCTCGCCGACTCGACGAGAACACCCAACCCGACAACTTCCTCCGAGCCTTGTTCACGTTGCAACCCGGCACCCCCGAGTTCAACCGACAGGCCGATGCGTGCCGGACGGCCATCGTCGCCCGACACGGCGTCTGCGACCAGCGCCGACGGTGGCCGATCCAGCCGGCTCCTGGCGTCGACGTCACAGGCTTCGAGAACGAACCCGACACCGACTTCACCGACCCAGTGGCGCGCCGACAGGTGATCGAGGCGCTGGCTGATTTCTCGACCACTCCCCCTTCGGAAGTTCTCACCGTGGACGAGATCGATGCGATCGTGGAGGCTGCAGCGGACGCGACCCGATTGCCGGTAGCGGTCGCCACAAGACAGCAGTGGCTTCGGGCGGCGGCGGACGTGATGCGTGCGGAGCGGTTCGCGACGTTGGCGTTGATGACGCACGACACCGGCAAGACCATCGCAGAGGGCGACCCGGAGGTGTCGGAGGCCATCGACTTCTGCACCTACTACGCCGTTCAGGCCGAGCGGTTCGAGGCACTGCACACGGCCGGGTTCGATGTGTCGGGGCGCGGCGTGGTGGCCGTGATCGCCCCGTGGAACTTCCCGTACGCCATCCCTGCGGGTGGCGTGGCTGCAGCGCTTGCGGCTGGCAATGCCGTGGTGCTGAAGCCGGCGCCGGAGGCGGTGCTCGTCGCAGCGCATCTCGCCCGACAGTTCTGGGCGGCAGGGGTTCCACGCGATCTCCTGCACCTGGTGGTGTGCGACGACGGGCCGATCGGCCAACGACTGGTGACGCACCCATCGGTCGATACGGTCGTGCTCACCGGGTCGCTGACGACCGCGTCGATGTTCCTCGGGTGGCGTCCCGAATTGCGGCTGCTGGCCGAAACGAGCGGCAAGAACTCGCTGGTGATCACCGCGTCGGCCGATCTCGACGACGCTCTTCGCGACCTCGTCCGCTCGGCGTTCGGGCACGCCGGGCAGAAGTGTTCCGCGGCGAGCCTGGCGATCGTCGAGGCGTCGGTCTACGACAGCGATCACTTCCTGCCCCGGCTACGCGACGCAGTGCGGAGCCTTCGTGTCGGGCCGGCAACCGATCTCGACACGATGGTCGGGCCCGTCATCACCGAGCCGAGCGGACCGCTTCGGCGGGCACTGAGCGAACTCGACGACGGCGAGCGCTGGCTGGTCGAGCCGCGCCTGCTGGCGGTCGATGGGGAACTGGCCGGTCGGCTCTGGTCGCCGGGCGTCAGGACGGGCGTACGCGGCGGATCGTGGTTCCATCGCACCGAGTGCTTCGGTCCGGTGCTGGGGGTCATGCGAGCCGACGATCTCGACCACGCGATCCGCCTGCAGAACGCCACCGACTTCGGCCTCACCGGTGGGCTGCATTCACTCGACCCCGACGAGATCGAAACCTGGTCCCGCACGGTGCAGGTCGGCAACGCCTACGTGAACCGTGGCACCACCGGCGCCATCGTGCAACGACAACCGTTCGGTGGTTGGCGGCGATCGTCCGTCGGCGGCGGAGCCAAGGCTGGTGGTCCCGGCCATGTCAACCAGTTCGCACAAATCACCGATCGCGCGACGTCGGGCGACGACCTCATCGAGCAAGCCCGAGCGTCGTTCGACGACGCGTGGCGGACAACGTTCAGCATCGACCACGACCCGTCTGGGCTGCGCGCAGAACGCAACGTGCTGCGTTATCACCCACTCGACACCGTTGCGGTACGACACCATGGCCAGCAACCAGTGGCGCTGGAACTCCTGCGAATGGCAGCGGCGACAACAGGCGTGACGGTCGTGGAATCGGATGCCCGTGTCGAGTCCGACGAGACGTTCGCCAGACGTTCCACCACCACCGTCGACCGGGTCCGGCTACTCGTCGCGCTCTCGTCGCCGGCGCGTGTGATCTTGCACGACCACAACGTGCCGATCGACGATTCGCCCCCGGTGTCGGCCGGGTCGGTGGAGTTGTACCGATGGGTTCGCGAGCAGGCGATCTCCCAGACGCTGCACCGCCACGGTCGCCTCGCTGCCGCTCGCGGTTGACCGGCGGCTCACCGACGACGTCAGCCGCGCGTGTCGACGGCGTCGGCGATGCGGTCGATCACCTGGTCGAGGATCTGTTCGGACGAGGCGACGTTGATCCGAGCGAACCCGCGCCGTTCGCACCGCACCGCACCGCACCGAGATGACCGCGTAGCCCTTCGAGTACCGGCGCCGGCGGGTCGAAGTCCATGTCGGAAACCCAGGCCGGCACGACCTCGGGGCCGTGTTTCGACCACTTGACACCGTCTCGCGCCCGACACCGCGCTTCGTCCACCGTCAGCACACTGTCGGGTTCGATCACACACCAACGGTAGTGCGGGTCCGGGTGCCGGTCTCCCACCCGTAGTGTCGCCGACATGGCAGCACACCCCCAGGTCGATGAGTACGTCAGCCGATCCACCACCTGGCCAGACGAGATCGCTGCGCTGCGCCCGATCCTGCGCGACTGCGGACTGGTCGAAGACCTGAAGTGGCGCAAGCCGTGCTACAGCCACGACGGCCACAACATCCTCATCCTGTAGGAGATGAAGGACTTCCTCGCCCTGATGTTCTTCAAGGGTGCACTGCTGGCTGATCCCGCCGGTGTCATCGAATCGCAAGAGCCGAACTCGCGATCGGCACGCCGCATCTATGTTCGGTCGGTCGACGACGTCACCCGACTGGCCGACGCGATCGCCTCCTACGTGGCCGAAGCCATCGACATCGAGGACGCCGGACTGGGGGTGGGGCCTGCACCCGACCTCGTGCTGGTCGAAGAACTCCGAGTGCGCCTCGACGACGACTCCGCTCTGCACGCAACCTTCATGGCCCTCACCCCGGGTCGCCAGCGCGAGTACCACCTGTACTTCTCCGGAGCGAAGCAGTCCAGCACCCGAGCCTCACGAGTCAGCGAGTACGTCCCGAAGATCCTCGCCGGCAAGAGCTTCCGCGACCGCTGACGGCTCACCGCCGACCCCCAGATCTTCGAATATATGTTCGGTCAAATTCGGTTCACCATACGTACGTGCTATCATAGAGGCATGTCGAAGGGGGCCGACGAGCTGCACACGGCGATCGATTCACTCCTCGCTGTCGACCCCAACACACTCACCGACAACGAACTCCACGAC
>Ga0209491_10008120_pt1 | contig 13474 bp, 16 predicted proteins | sample BON02_FD_187213 | JGI IMG/M metagenome (GOLD analysis project Ga0209491, IMG submission 187213) | Freshwater microbial communities from Lake Bonney liftoff mats and glacier meltwater in Antarctica - BON-02 (SPAdes) (version 2) | ecosystem: Environmental > Aquatic > Freshwater > Ice > Glacier... | reverse complement strand
CCTGCCCCTATGAATCTTGTATTTAAGGGCTGGCCCCCCCGAGATGCCCCTTCGAAACTGGTACAACTGTGGTACAAAACATATCTATAGACCAGAGGACATGAAAACCCCAGCTGAATTGAGGAAATGAAACGGAACGGGCGAGGGCGGAGACTGGTGGAGGTGTTAAAGCGGAGGGAATGCTAAGGGTTTGCCAGGGTGAATCAAGTAACTTCCGCATCCCTTAGATACCCACTTTCAGTTTTCAATAAAAACTCTACTCTCAAAACCCCAGCTGAATTGAGTAATAAAACCATCTCCACATGATCTGGTGCGGAGGATCAGATTCTGGAGAGCGAAAATCTCCGGAAAAAGATTTTAAATATTTGTACTGAACGATGAGTAAAATATTTTTGATTCATCCATTTACCTATGCCAGCTGCATTTAGTGAATTCTCAATTACTGAGATTACTGAGTACACATATTTTAGTCCATAAAAGCCTTGCGGTGAATGAAAGTTAAGAAAATACTGTACAGGGTCACTGAGGAAAAAAGGAAAAAAACAAAAATTATTCCTGGTACTCAGCCCAAGGCCCGGGCTGGATGGCCCAAACGCCTCAGGCTGGTACAGGCGACTCCGTGAGCCGATTTCGCCGTTCTCGATGTTCAACTCTGTTCAACTCTGTTCAACTATAACAGCTATTTTCTCGTGGGTGGACAATTTTGCTTTCAACTATTATTCACGACCTAGATTCTAGGATTTCTGCCAAATATTCAAAATGTAAGACCTATCAAAATGTAAGACCTATGAATATTTCCAATTTTTGCCGGACCGCAAAGTCCTTTGGATGACTTTAGAACAACTTTTGAATTCTTCATTAAACTCCCCATCTTTGACAGCAGCAGAGCAATATGCGCATTGCTCCGGGGGCGAAATCAACCTTTGGTCCCAACTGTGTGAGGAAAGGCCCGAAAACCCTGAAAATTTTCACAGGAATCTTTCCCGCAGTTGCATTGAATGGATCAAAAGCGCAGGCGAAAGATAAGTTTGATTCATAATATGCCTAAGGCATCATCCTGAAACACGTATTTCATGTCGAATTTATATTCCGAAAAATGCCATTTTACAGGTAAATCCATTGGAGACCAGCCTGAATTTTTGCTATTTTTTTTCCATTTGCTATTTTTTGCTTCTACTAGAATCGAAAATTTGCAAATTGTCAAACACGTCCATGCAGGGCACGATGAGCTCATTGTGGTCAAGTTGACCTGTGTGGGTGTGCAAAAGTGATCCTAGGCCCGGTGACAGCTTCATTACAGTGATATGTGTGCAGTTGTTGAATTTTTTTGCTGTGCGCCACCGTTTTTATTGTTTTGTTGCCCTCGTCCCTCTTTGCGACTCCACTCACTGTTGACCAGTATGGCCTCTCCACCAACCTATGGGTCTCAATGCACTCCAAGTCTTGCGCGCGCCAGCTGTATTAGGGTCTTATCTGAGTCGCTGCACTGTTTCATGCGTATTTGCTTTGATTGTCACTTGGCAGCGCGCCTTGAGATCTGTAGTCTCAAGTTCATCAGCGACCTCCCCACAGAGATACATATGCATGCACAGTGTGAGTCTCGCGCGCGCCAGCTGTATTGGGTTCTTATCTGAGGCGCTGCGCATTTTTGGCACGAATCACACTCAGCCCAATTTTCTTCGACTTCTTCTGTTGTTGTATTGTTTTTTTTCTTCTTCCTTCTCATTTCTGCTGCTTGACACTGTCATTGTGCGCAGAAACCTCCATGCTGCCAAAATCCTGCCGCTTTTTCACTACTTTCTTCAGTGCGTCTCCACCCACACTTGGGGCAAGCTTCTGTGCGAAAACGATCCTTCGCACCCATGTTGTTGCCAAAAGTGTGAGGGTTTTGCCGTGCTGGGTGACCTCACTGCGACAGTGCTATGACGTCTGCCATACACCCGCTGATCAGTTCTCCAGAGCCTCCAAAACCACACATCAGCGTTGTAATAGATGCCAGATGCAGGTTTCCGAAATTTCAAATGTTTGAATTTGGGTGGCCTCAAGCATCGAGCCTGAGGCAGCCGCGAGGCGGCAAACCCTCGCATTGAAAAAGATGAATTCGCAATGCGAAAATCTTGAGATTTTTCCATGTGTTTTGTTATGTGTGGTACAAATATTTAAATTTTTGATTGGAATATTGATATTTTATTTTTCAATCAATGAAATTGCCATTGTCAATTTTATTCATTTTCAAGTGAAGACGTTTAGCCCCGTGACGATTCGCCAAGTAATCTGGCCGAGTCCCGTACCCTCGTTGCTAGTAGCTATATAAGGGGGGAAAAACAAAAAAAAGCAAAACTTCACAGCTTTTGTTTTTGGTTTGTTATGCCGCCACACAGCTAGCAACTCCATTACAGCAGAGACGCAGACAAGTGGTGCACAGCAGTTTGACAGGCAGTTTGTTTGACGGGTACCGCCCAAGATGCGAGAAATCGCACTCTGGCCGTCCACGAACGGGAATTGCCGGAATTTAGTCACGGTATTGCCTGGTAGTCTTGCTATCTTTACTGAGATTACAGGTGACAAATATTTTAGTCTACTATACTCTCGCTGTGGATTCAAATATAAAAGTGAGTAAAACATTTTACCACTGGATTTTTTCATTGGCCTCATTTCGTTTTTCTGAAACACGATACTTATATTTTACTACACGCGTGTTCGGCCAGTGTGCGCTGGCGACCCATCAGAGGGTCATCTGTGCGCTGGCGACCCATCAGATTTGAACGAACAGATGCCATGCTCATCACAAACTGCGTGCATACGCCTACTGATTGCACACGTGCACCCTCAAGGTGGTGCGCATCAAACAACCAGCGGGTTGCCTTAGCTGCGAGCATTCCTTCCCACCTCTTACATGCGGGTTCTGTCTCCAACCTTCATCGCTCACCTTCGACGCTGTCTTAATGGAGGAAGCGACTTTTCGTGTTCCTACGTTCTTAATCTCCAGAGACATATCTCCGGAGATATGGTACAAGGATTCAAACGCAGAAATCACGACATGAGAACCTCCAATATCATGAAAATATTTGAATTCGTCGAAACCTTCAGTTTTGGTTAATTTATTCAAATGTCCCAAAGATTAGGAACACCACTTTTGGACATAAAATGCCCGGAAATTCTGATGTCTTGAAAGTTGTGCAAACACAACATTAAAGACATCTGAGTTTGCGGACAAATCCCTTGACAAATGTACGAAAGAGAAAATGACAAATCTACTAAATGTAAAAATCATCTGGAGATCTGTCGTACCAATATTCAAAATATGTCCAAAATTCTCTTGGAAAATTCCGGTGACGAACGAATCTGAGGCAATATCATTGTCACATTTCCAGAATTTGGAGAGGTTCACTTTAGAGTTGTGCAGGTACCATAGATCCTAGGTACCATAGATTATATGGTGCTTGGAATCAAGTACCATGCGATACCATATGATAGTCACTAGTGGTATGGTACTTGGCAAAGCAAGGAGGACACACCGTCACTCAAGGGGTCTGACTCCCAAAAAAAAGAATTCGTACTGTAGGATTGATCACAGTATCCAAGTGAAAAGCGTGACTCGAAAACCAACACATTCACAACACTAATTCGGAGTAAATCGCATACATACACAAGATGTAGAGACATACTTGCAACGAATTTTTGGCGGGAAAATCTAGGCGGGTTCGAACGCACTCGCCTCGATATCTTTTTTCGTGGTTGCCCGCCTAGAGAAGGTCTATGGTATCATAGAAAACTTATGGTACCATAACCTATGGTACCATGAACCTATGGAACCATAAGGATCTCACCAAGTACCATACCATACGGGTACCATATACCATATACCATAGGGTATGGTACCATGTGGCTTTATGGTACCTGCACAACTCTGGTTCACTTCACTCTAAAGTTTTATGGAGATACGAGCACTGGACGGTGGTTTAACAAAATGTAAAATAGCAAAACTTCACTACGAAACTTTTTCGAAAATTTGGTCACGCTTCCATTTTACCAGTGAAATCGCACTGAACGATAAATGTCTCAGCCAGTTTTTCCTGGATGGCAATGTCCTTTAGATGACTTTAGAACAACTTTTTGAAACCTGCATTAAATTCGAAATGTTTGATTGCATCGGAACAATATTTACATATCTACATGGGGCTTCGATAACTTTAGGCTGTTCGGGGTGAGGAAACTCAAAAAATTCTTATAGAACCTTCCCGTGATAACAAAACAAAGAAACACACATTGGATGGAATCGATTGTGGGTGCTGGTTTAAACATCTCAAAAAGTCAGATTATAGATATGACAAGGATAATTGCTGTAGATCAATAATTCATGTCGAATTTGTAGGTTATGAACCCCAGGGGAGAGGCTTTTCTATGTAGCCCCAAGGGGCCAAGGGAGGATCTTGGCCAGATGATTTTCCAAAAAAATTCTTCCCTGGGTTCCATATGTTTTTAAGATAATGTTCGACGGTATCGGCGAAGCGCGACGCCTGCAGCTGCGATGCCGAAAGTGGATTAGTATCGTGTTGTGGAGCGTGCACTGTTTTACAATTATGGAGAGGGTGACATTCCTCAACCAGAGGCCCTAATACTTTGGTAAGACGGGAACTCCCTCAAAATCATATCACGATATAAGTGAAACACACACAAATTCACAATCTGTCGCTCTCTCTGGGCCACTCGTGCTGTCCTGGCTGGTCCCTTGCCAGCTCGTTGCGTTCCTGATCGTCAGCCTGTGACGCTCGCCCACACTGTTGCATCCCTACCTGTCAGCCTTGGATGCGCTCACCCCATTCTTCTGGCAACTCGTGCTGTACTGCTGCTGCGCCGTGCGTACGAGCTGCTGGCCCTCCGCACCTGCCGTTGCAAGTTGTTTGCCTTGGAGTAGTCGAGGTGCCTCTGCCTGCTGCAGGTCTCTATCTTGTTAGCGCTCCAGCTGACGTGTCCGCCTGTCGGAGGACCCAGCTTGCCCTCATTCGACGAGCTGCAGGCCCTCCGCACTGGCCGCTGCAAGCTGCCTGCCTCGTAGTAGATGAGGTGCCTCAGCCCGCTGCCGGTCTCTATCTGGTCCGCTGACAGGCAGATCGCTGCCGCTCTCAGGCTTGGCCATCATTCGACGAACTGTTTTTACAAATGATATGCAAGTTCAAGGTTTGTTGACCCAGCTTGCCCTCGTTCGACAAGCTGCAGGCCCTCCGCACTGGCCGCTGCAAGCTGCCTGCCTTGTAGTAGACAGGGTGCCTCAGCCCGCTGCCAGTCTCTATCGGGTCCGCCGACAGGCGGACCGCTGCCACTCTCAGGCTTGGCCATTGTTCGACGAACTGTTTTTACAAATGATATGCAAGTTCGAGGTTTGTTGACCCAGCTTGCCCTCGTTCGACAAGCTGCAGGCCCTCCGCACCGGCCGCTGCAAGCTACCTGCCTTGTAGTAGATGAGGTGCCTCAGCCCGCTGCCGGTCTCTATTGGGTCCGCCGACAGGCGGACCGCTGCCGCTCTCAGGCTTGGCCATTGTTTGACGAACTGTTTTTACAAATGATATGCAAGTTCGAGATTCATTGACCCAGCTTGCCCTCGTTCGACGAGCTGCAGGCCCTCCGCACCGGCCGCTGCAAGCTGCCTGCCTTGTAGTAGACGAGGTGCCTCAGCCCGCTGCCGGTCTCTATTGGGTCCGCCGACAGGCGGACCGCTGCCGCTCTCTGGCTTGGTCATTGTTCGACGAACTGTTTTTACAAATGATATGCAAGTTCGAGGTTCATTGGCTGTTTCCAGCCGGTCCCGTTTGTGTCCAGTTCGAAGCTGCCCCGTTTTGAAGTGTTGCGCTACTCCCGTTTCCTTCGAAACAGGACTCCTGTTCCTTTAACGAGGCAAACATTTCCTTCACCCAAGCTGAGCCGCCTCTGCCACCCTGAGGCCCCTCTTCACTTCCAAGTGTAATGAGATAAGGCTGAGGTAGCGCAGTGATGGGGATTTTCTGCGCGCACTGGGGGTATGGTACGTGCAGGCATGTCGAAGGATAAAACTGGTTTATTCCAAGACTCGGCACGCTTTTCTTCGACACGAGAACTAGAAGATGTTCTCTTCCAATTGGAGTCTACAGTGTCTCGTGACAGTAAACTTTTCGAGGACCATCTTGGTGGCTGGGCAGTGGCATATAATGTGAAGTTCATCCCCGTGTACTGTTGTGCCTATAGCAAAGCAGTGCGGGCACACTCTGTCTTTGTAGTCTGCCCGGGCATGTTGGAATGCGTAGTGAAGTTGGGAGGGTATAATGTGAATAGTATGCTGTGTGCGGATCTGAAGGAGTTCTAGTTTGTACGGGCAAGATTGGTGAGTGAGATATGGGGCTGGTTTATATTTGCTGCGTTTGTGTTTGTTGTGAAGATGCCAGTGTACGTATGCGCGCACTCGTCCTAGTGCATTACTGGGTGTAAGTTCGAGGTGCTTTCGCCATTGATCAGAGCATTGAGACTCAATATATTTCGTGTATGATTTCTCTTTGTTAAGGGTTTTGGCCAAGGTTATGTTTTGTGGCAGAAGGGAGGCAGGGTCAAGCCGAGCCAGGTCCACATGACAGATTGCGGTCTGCATTTGGTATTCAAGTGTGTCCAGGGGAACAACTTGTAGTAGGGGCTGCCATAGTTGCCATAGCAAAGCTGGATAGTGTCGGGGGGGAGGAGTGCAACCTGAATCTGAATTGTGCGAGCTGCAGGTTTTGTGTGATGTACAGAGGGGGACTCTGATGATACCAGTGTCAGCAAGTAGAGCTGTGGGATGCCCATAGACATGCAGTGTGGTGCTGAGTGACCTGCTGAGAGTGGCCTGCAACGTTTGAACCTGTGAGGCATCTGAGATGTAGCGGAGGTAGAGTAAGAATTGAGGAAGGACGCATGATTTCAACAAATTGAGCATTTCAACGGGCGAACTGCAGAAGGTTGGGTTGGAGTGGTGTTTGTCATAACGGAGGGAATAGGAGACAGCGAGGGCTAGAGAATGGCCTTTGTTGGCCTTTTCCAAAATGGATGCCACGGCAGCTTTCGTATTCATTATGGGGTCGAGTCTGAGCCCCAGATAGTCAAACTGTTTTACCTCTTGCAGAAGTGTGGAAATAAATGAGTTGCAAGATTGTTTATAATGATTTGAAGTGTGCAGCAAATGTGAAATTTTCCTTAAACGCTTTGTGAAAGGAGTTTGCCTCGGTGGATACTAGGAAGCGCTGTGGAGAAATCACAGAATGCGACGTATGTTGCAAGACCTCGCTGTGATATGTTATATTGTATGAGAGAGAGTAGGCAGTATATTGCGTCGTGAATTTTTCAGCCGGGTTGTGTGCCAAGTTTATTCTCCATAAGTGTATTATGGGTTTCGGTGAATTTGGTTAGTCGGAAAATAAGGATGCCTTCGAAGAGTTTGGCCAAAGCGCTACTCAAATGGATGCTACGGTATGACAATGGGTCTGCCCTTGGTTTGTCCCCACACTTGTGAATTGGCTGCATCAGTGACATCTACCATGCTTTAGGTTGGATTTCATGCTGCCATAGTACGCCAAAGGCTTCATGTAGGATTTCCTCGAATTTAGAGCCTCCAGCTTGGATCATGCGGTTTGCGATGCCATCATCCCCGGGGGATTTGTCAGAGTTAAGTTTTGACTTCAATCTTAAGTTCTTGTGGTTCAACGTCCTGGTGAAAGAGCAGGTCAATAGGGAGGATAGGGTGCTCCATTTTGTGCAGTGTTTGTTTTTCACTAGTTGTTATCCTATGGGCAGCTGCCTCATCGTAGGGGGACTGAGCATGTTGCAAGAGGTGATGTCCTGGGGCATACCTGCACCGGTGCCAACCCTGAGGGTCGAAAGTGAGTGGGCCTAATTTCCATATCCGAGCATCCGGAGATGAGTTGTCATGGTCTGTGCTGGGAGATTAGATTGCACATGATCTGTTTTGTACCGTCGAAGTAAGTCCCACATGGAATGGGGTAGAGAACTTTGCTGGCTTGCATTGGGTGCTGATGAGTCAATTGCATCTGTCACTGTTTTCTGCCGCGCCTGGTGTTGTAGTTTCCGAAGCTCGTGTTTTTCTTTGGCATGAGCTTTGCCAAGGTCTGCCATCACAGTCGGAGGGCACTCTCTGCTCTTGCCTGTCGGAGTTTATGTTTGAGCGTTTGTGTTGATGTCTGTTTCGCTGTCATGTTTTTGTCATTTGAGGAGTAAAGACCTCACGTGCAAGCGTGGCTCAGTTGGTCAGAGCGAGGGACTGTCAACCCCTAGGTCGTCGGTTCGATTCCAGCTAAAACCCGATAACTCAAATTCTCATGAATTTGAACTTCATAGACCCTCAAACAAGGGTACTAAACTACTTTTGAAAGTAATAAAAGCAATCATCATCATCCGTTGTCTTGATGACCCCTCTGACACGGTGTCATGTGCTCTTTCTGGGCATTTATACCTCGAAATGCTGTGGTACCAAGAATCTTGTGTGCTATGAATTGTAGAGCAGAAACAATGATGGTGTTGACATGTCAACACCATCATTATTTCTGAGTGGGGTTAATGATACCTTGTTGGGGACTGGTCTTTAGTGCACGGATTGCAGGTTGTGCTATGGTAGCTTGATCCTCCAGGGCATCTGAGAACAATTTCTTAACTGCAGGGTCTTTGAGTTTGGATGAGTGGAATTGGGTGCGCGGAGGGAGTTCAGAGATTGTTGCATTGGTACTGAGAGCTGGCGTGTCAGATTTCGCTGGGAGAGAGAGTTGGAGTACTCTCGGGTTGTGGTCTGTGGGAGGGCCTGAATTTGATCTGAGTGTTCGGGAGGGTCTTGGGATCACATAGCATGTTTTGACTTTTGAAAGGTGCTTCTTTGCAATAAGGTTATACTCGTTTATGGTGGCTTCATCCTGGCGTTGTAGTTTATAGGGAATGGGGTCATCAACAGCTTCAAATCGTCCATTTAGGATCAGAAAATACGTAGTGTTGAGCATCCGGAGTAGGAGGCGACCCCGCTGCGGAAAAGATATTCTTGTATTTGTAATAGCAGCTGCATCAGGTGGAGAGGGCATGTGTCGGTGGTGACAGTCAGCGACTTTAGGTGGGATGGTAGAACGTTCTTGCAGAGTGATGTGATTTTCGAGTTTTTCAGCGACGTGCGCGTTGAAGACACCTGCATAGACGTGGATTTTACGATCAGGGTAGTGATCCTGTTGGGTCAACGTGGAAGAATTCTTCAATTTCACCTTCGCTCGGGCTCAAGTGGAAGAATTCTTCAACTTCACCTTCGCTCGGACTCACATACACGCCAGTGATGTGAATTGGGCTCGCTATCAGGGGCGAGCAAATTGTCCATGATACAGCCTGGTGCGAGGACCCATTGGTCCCGTCTGTAATACGGTGTTGCATAATTTTCAAGTTTGCTGTATTGCGGTACAGAATTGCAACCCCACCCCTATGGTGGTGTTGTTTACTTCTTCGTTTCGGGACTCCTGCTACTGCCCGTATATTTCATCCGCTGTCAATCACTTCTTTCGGGCGGAATGTCGCTGACAGGTGATGAATGAAGATTGCTTTTATTATTACTCATAAAGAAATAATGTAGTAGTTTTGTTTGGAACTCTCAAGGCACAGGTGCTTGAGGCGGATTCGTTCGAGGTTCTGTCAAGATAATTACCGACACTCTTTTTATGACAGGCAAACTCAGAGTATATTTCCATTTCTCCTCTGAAAATCCGTTGATATTTATAGTGACACACTTCAAATCTTTGTAGAAAGAACTGTTGAGGATTGGGGATGAGGATGCCGATGTGGGGGTGTCTGTTTCTGTTTCTTATTACCGGGAGGGTCGGACGTGTCGTCAAGGTCGCTCGTTTCCCGGGGTGTCTTATTAGTGTTAGAACCCTTGGACCCTCTTGGTACAATGGTAGGGGACTGGGCGCTAGCACCTCCTCCCCCGTGGCCACCCCTCTCATTTGCGACTCTTGGTCTGCAGAGACGTTTGCTTTCTAGTGTCCTCACATCTTCAAGTCGTTCCAATATCAGTGACCACTTACTATGATGAGTCTCTGTTTCTTCTTGGTCACAGTGTTCTCTGAGTGTTGACGACTCAGGAGGTCAATCTAATTTGCAACTTTTCGCCACCAAACTCTCTCTCTGATTCTAACACGCACTCTCTCTCCCCCCCCCTCCACCCCTCTCTCTCTCTTTCACTTTCGTGTGCAGCAGGAGCTTGCGATATAAACCAGCCAGTAGTCCCATTGGGGACTATATATCTATACATATATATACATAAATATGTATATACATTTACACACATTTTAATTATACATATATGTATGTACAACTTATGATGTGGTAAAAGCTACAAATGGGCTCATCAACTTGATAGGGGGTGGCTACGATTAGTAGGCTCCTTAACATTATAGGTCTCTTTTGCAAAAGAACCCTATAAAAGGGACCATATTCTGAAAAAGAGACCTACAATTTTAAGGAGCCTACTAATCGTAGCCACCCCATAGCCCCACCCCTATCGTAAAACCCCAGAATGTAAAAGCCCAGGAACAGTTGCGGACTGGGACTGATTTCGAATTGTGTGAAATCCGACCCCCTGCATACTGCAATCCGGAACAAAGAATCTGATGCCCTACATTCTGCAGTCACAAATACAGAATCTAACGCCCTACATATTATGCAACACACACTGATTTCATAATGTTTGAAAATCCGACTCAGTACAATGTCAGGAGCTGTCGCGATCCGCATCAGTTCCTGGGTTCTCACACACACAGACACAAACACAGACACAAACACAGCACTGCTGCTCTGTCGAAAATCGTCAGTAACACATGTCTTCGTTCAAGAGAAAAAATCATACAAAACAAAGAAGAACGAAAAAAATCACACACGTGTGTACTAAACCCCAGGAACTGTCGGGGACCAACCCCAGGACCTGTCATCGTCCCCGACAGTTGCTGGGGGTTTGCCAAGTCAGTTTTTCAGACACTATGGTATCAAGAAATTAAAAAAAACATTGAGATCTTGGCGTCTCATTTAATGGTTTGTGTGTACACGAAGTCAGACATGGACACAGACACAGACACAGACACAGACATACGCATGGAAACAAACACAGACACGGACACGGACAAAAACATAGGTGTAGACACAGATATATACACAGACATAGACACAGACATAGACACAGACATAGACACAGACACAGACACAGACACATACACAGACACGTACACAGACATAGGAAGACGGTATGGCATACATACACACACGTACACGTATATAGTCACAAACACAGATTAAACTTGGCCAAGTTTTATGAACTGCGTGGCTTTTCGTAGGCTTCTTTCCAATATATATGTGTATATGTATGTATATATATACATACAAATATATGTGTGTCTCTCTCTCTCTTTTATACATATATACATGTGTGTGTGTCTCTCTTTTGCAGATACTTTCGGAAACACCAAAGGAGGCTTTCTATAGACCACTTTCCATACATGTATAGATTTCTTTGTCTGGTCTTGTTTTATTTATACAGGTCTCTTTTCAAAATACTCAGCGTACCTGTATGCGGAGTATGTCAAAAGACCCCTACAAAAGAGACTTGGGTACAACAAAGGAAACATACAAACTATCGAGACATATTTGACAGCGCTGTCCACCCCCAGGGTGGCGAGAACACCTAAGATGCCTTTCAAAGATTGAGGGACCACGGAAATCGAGAAATAGTTGTTAAGTAAACGGTGGGGGTGTGGGTACAAGGGGAAATAGAACCTCCAGTAAAGCTTCTATTCTATTTTTTATGATCTGTTTTGTATGCATAAAAACGCACTCGTTCAACTTGGAGAACTCAAGAAGCACGTCGTAGAGAGTGGGAAAGCGAGTACGACAACAGCACCATCAACTACAACAGAATGAAATAAAAAGTGTGGATCTAAACTAGGCCATCTCGTTTGTTATCTGATCTTGTTTGTGGGTTGCCCACTCAAATCAAATGACATGTCGTCGGTACAAAATTGCCTCACATCCCCTCACCATGCACTGAGGTTCCTGAGCGCATACAGAACTTGCCGCTTGACATCATGGGCTCCAATTGATAATGCCGGGTGCAACGAGACCCCTGCAGTGCCGGATGAGCGTCCCGCATACGATAGTCTTGCCAACTATGTAGGCACCCATGGGCGACTTCGACTGACCGGCAGAGCAACGCTGGCGGCAGCGAAAATGGCGACAGATTCACCAACCCTCCATTATGGTATCCACGGGGCATCTTTGTAGCACCAGCCGCCAAGATGTACGAAGCATGTTCAACGATGAACAATAAGATCATGTTCTCCGGGACATACGATATTGTATACCTGGAGGGCTCCAACACCCATCGAGTATCGATGGCGTGGCTGCGCAAAAACGGTTATGCCGTGGTATTGATGGATGAGGCTTTCAACACCTCGTACGAAACAACCTCCTCCGAGTGCCAATTTGATTATGGCACAAACAAGTGCAAAAATGAAGTATGTTTAGTGATGGCACCAGAGCGAGAGAACGATTTCTTGGTCTTTTCAACTTGCTCCATGGCGAGCTCCCTCGCTGGCCCAGCAGCCTTTCGCCTGGTGCTATCAGCCATCACCAATGGAGGGCTAGCCTCTCTCGAGCGAAAATTGCGGGGACTCAGCGGGATTGACATCATTGGACCCGGCAATCTCTACATGCTCTTGATGTGTGGCACTGGAAACGTGGAATCTAGGGTGTTGCGCGATATTTTGGACTCAAGATTTTCTGTGTGTCTTTCGTCCTTTAATCTTTCTTTGTTCTTGCCGTGCTTGTCAACTTGTTTTCATATAATCACACCATAATGGGCCACCAAAGCGCCTCGATTTTGCATATCCATCAGCACACGCGCATGTATAAATACAAACACAACCAAGTCCCAACACATACCTGTTGTACACCCACACGTAGGGGACAAGATTACATGAGTCCGCTTACACTCCAAGGTGAGGGAGGGAAAAACTGGATGGACTACTGGCGCTTGATTGAATGAGGTGCCACATACAAAGATCTACAAGGACATCCTTTTATTGTCGAGACTACGGCTGGTGAGGATGGGGAATAACATACATGACGATGTAAGAATATAAACACATATAAGTATATATATATACATATATAACATATATTTATATGTATATATACATGTATACATATATATATATATATTTAGGCAAAAAGTACAGCCAGCACGGCAAAGCAGGGCATGACGAGTACCACGCGCTGCTGGCAAAGGGCAACAAGGAGGAGGCGTCGCAATTGCCCTACTTCCAAGACACACTCCAGTACGAGATGTATGGCCAGCACGGCAGGGTAGGGCATGACGAGTACCACGCGCTGCTGGCAAAGGGCAACAAGGAGGAGGCGTCGCAATTGCCCTACTTCCAAGACA
>Ga0209491_10008113_pt1 | contig 13480 bp, 12 predicted proteins | sample BON02_FD_187213 | JGI IMG/M metagenome (GOLD analysis project Ga0209491, IMG submission 187213) | Freshwater microbial communities from Lake Bonney liftoff mats and glacier meltwater in Antarctica - BON-02 (SPAdes) (version 2) | ecosystem: Environmental > Aquatic > Freshwater > Ice > Glacier... | reverse complement strand
TATATATATATATATATACATCTATATACATTTATACATATATATAGCACTTGTGGCATTGATACAGGGGGGAGAGGAGGGGGCGGGGGAGACGGACGGAGGCGGGGAGGGGGAATGTGGGGGCGAAGGATGACAGGAGAGAGGGGACGGGGGTTGAAGAACTGCCCTCTTGCATGTCATGTGCAACTGCCCTCTTGCATGTCATGTGTGCTGCAGTGCCCATCCCTGCTGTTGCTGCTGCTTCTGTTCTACATTCTGCTGCTGTTATTGGATTTGACGTAGATGTTCTGACACCAATCCATGCACTTTGGAAGCTTAACAGGTGCAAACCAGGTGCCTTTCGATTTTGATATTTCTTACTCCGCTTGCTGAGGTGGTCCCTTAATGAACACTCTCAAATTGAAAAACAATTCTCCTATATGTCGGGGATAGCTGGATCATGTGTGCTAATCCGGTAGTTTACAACCATGGCTGTTCCATTTAATAATCATTGCAAATACACCAGGATCACTTGCAGGGTGCATTCAGGGTTGATCCGTGGAAACTGACACCATGAGAATATGCTGATCGCTTACTTCATTTTGCGGGGATATGCTTTGATATAATTCTAAAAGTCATGTGTACATATAGGCTGTTGGGCATGCATGGATCTGTTCACACGGATCGTAACATCTGCTGAAGATCTACAATAGTAGCACAACGGAAGATCTTGCAACATTTTGAGACTGTTACCATATAGTGGACCGCGGAAAACACTTTTCACACCAAAAAAAAAGACTACGTAATCAGTATGACACGGCAAGGAAACCTTAGTTCATGTTTGTGTGGGAGGAGGGAGACCTGATTCTAAGAAGCTCCAACTATTAGCTTGTACACATGTTTTGATTGTTCTCAAGTGCAGAGCAAATTGAATCTGGAGTTCTATGGTAGGCACACAACTGTCCGGGTGTAGGTGTGTACGTATGAGATTGTGACAGAGCATCATTTTCAGTAAACAAATAAAAACTTGATTTGACAATGTGTTTGATCACACGTTACTCCGACAATCTGTTCTACAGAATCATGCAGTGTCCTGCACATTGGCGTACATATTTCAAAAAATAACTGGCACCCTTACAGCATGCTTCTTTGGTTTGAACTCGCAGAAAGGTTTCATGACTATAAAAATCCTCGTGTATTGAAATTCGTTGACAGTGTGGGTATGCGATACTCTATGACATATTGGAGCTATTTGGCAATGTTACTTCCGTACAGATGGTGCATTTTACTGAGGATGTCCAAAAATTCAAGGAATCCTAGGAATGTGCATCTATTACTACATTGGTGATATTCGGAACACACGCTTTATATAATTGATTTTAGGCCGTCAACGGCAGTTGAAGCTGTTGTGGTTGTGATCATTTTGACAAATACATGTATATAAGCAATTATGGACACATACTTAATTATTTTGGTTGATGTTCTTGTCTGAGGGTATCTATTTGCGTTTACATATTTTTGCATGTGTACATGTGTTTGCGTGTGGCTAGCTGCCTGCATCCGACCTGTATACCAATTTATATTCACGTGTTTGTGTTCATATGCCTGCGTGTAATTCGGTGCACGTATATGTTTTGCATTATGAATGTGCGTGTGTTTGTGTTTTCGTGAATGACAAAGATTAAAAGCCAAATAAAGAAGAAACAGGTATTATCATCAACTTGAGGATTATCTTTGCAAAATATCAATTTATTGCATGTATTTGATGATTCCAGAACCGGTCTTAAGGGAAGACATGTGTGGAATAACTTTGTCAATGTTTGTAAGTACATTCATGAGGGTGTACAGTCCTGATGTCCTTCCTTTCTTCCAGTCATCAAGTGGGTGGGTGTGCGCGTTCGTGTAGGCGTTTGTGTGTTTCACGGGTGAACTGACCAAATCATACGATCATAAGTTCTATGTCAGACCCTCACGGTTAAACATCCTGAAGTCTTCCATTAATTGTTTCAACTTGAATGGTTTTTTTTTTGAGATCGACCAGCCTCACGGGCAGTCTTATACTTCAATTGGAGAGTTGCAACGATCCATGTGTTGTTCTTCCAAAGATTTCTCAGCAACCTGTTTGGAGACACCTCATCAGATAACGCCCACAATCAAAAGCTGCGTGTATAAATTTTAATATCCACAACAATACCTTTCAATCATCTTTTTTGTTTTCTGATGCACATATTTTTGAATAAAAGGCATCATTGTTCAAATACCTAAAGGTATACACGGCAATAAAGATATAATATTTGGAAGAACGCACCATTTGCATGTTGTGATGTCAACTCCTTTCCGAGCATTTGTTACATCTCACAAGATGTGCTACCACATGTACGTAATGTGTATATATGACAAATACAGGTTTGAAAATTTATATTGAATACGTAGATGCACTTGTGTTTGCGTACACATTTTCGACACATCCACTCCTCGTTCAAAAAGTGTGACCCTCGCATGATGCTTCATGGTTACAATAATGCATCGAAGGCATCTATATATTCACGTGTACCAATACTCATGCAAATATAAACGAGACAATGTGCATCAATATGTAGAGGTGATATTGAGATGCAAAAGCATATGAATGCACTTTTTTTTCTCGAAATATACATATGTGTACATATATGCCTGTAAAGGTGTAAGTAACATGTGTACATTGATACCAATATGTATAAACGTACATAAATATTTGTATGAAATGTAAAGAAATATACATCTGCAAACAAACCCTGATAGATACTGATATAAAAAATGAAGTATATGAATGTGAATATAACAATCTATATGGATGCAACTGTAGAACAGCAAACTCATACATATATATACATATATATATACATATACGTATGTATGTATATATATATAAATATTGAATTATTCGTAGAAAAATAAAATATACCGTTACATATATTTGTAAGTATAATGAAACAACATTATTTAAATATATCCAAATAAATAAAATATACCGTTACATATATTTTGAAGTGTAATGTAACAACATTATTGAAATATATCCAAATAAATATATTCAATACATACATCCATGTAAATAAACCTACCATCTCACATATATAAATAACGAAATCATGATCTGTACACATTTAAATGCATAATATACGTCCATGAACAATGTGAACACATGCACACACAATCATACCAAAGGCTATAAATAGTGATTCGCCTTCAATTTCATTCCCTGCAGCTCATCGCAAGCCATCCGAATAAAAGCAGCAACGTTCACCTAATATTTCTCAAAATTGACATGATTCAATTCAAAAAAACGTGACCAATCTGGATGTATGTAATCAAATTTATGTATAAATACACATATATAATATTTGTGAGTAAATGAGAATCCAGGTGATGCAGAAGCGTATACCTGATTGAAGTTGGATATGAAAAAGGGATGCACAATGGCATTTGAGGTATGAGCAAATATGCCGATGTGCCTATAATTATGTTCATCCATATATGTAAATGTGACTATACTCATGTACATACACAATTACTTATGTGAATATGTGTATAAACATAAAGGTATGCATACTTACTCACAACTTCACTTACAACATGTGTATAAATATATGTATATGTTCTAGGTTGAAAAAAATTCCAAAATGTACAAATTACAATGCATTTGAAAATATGTATTCATACATACGTATGTATAAATGTGAATATATAAACCTATGGTTGCAAATTGAAAACATATGTATATATAAATGTGTTTATTTGAATGTTTGTATGCATATATGTACAACATTAAGCAAATGTATGTTTGAAATTTTATATGTGTGTATGCATATATATGTGCATTTCTATACATACTTAATATCCGTATGTTCAATATGTATAGAAATGCACATATATGTCTGCATTAAAATGTACAAATTACAGCTACGTACACATACAACAAAATACAAATACACATATATGTATACGTTTGTACATGTAAATTCATGATGATGTCATAAATGAATACATGCGTACTTATACACATATTTCCAAATCAATGTGCCCATATGCACACACACATGAATATATTTACATATTTGTAATTGAATATATATATATATGTTTCCATTCATGGAAAATATACCAATCGTGGCTAAAATATTCGTTGACATACAGATGTATACAAAAATATATACATATACACATAGATATATATAAATTTATACATAGAAACATATGTATATTTATGTATATACATATATATATATATATATATACACATATATATTTGAATATATACAATTCTATATATCAAATATATATGTGTATATATACATATGTATTGATATATACACATATATATATATGAATGTATACACATAAACATATATATATTTATGTATATATATATATATATATATATTTATACACATAGATATTTGTATATATACAATTCTATATATACATGTATATTTATGTATATTTGCATTCAAATATACATACATATACATATATATATATGAAAATGCATATATACAAATATGAAGGTACATGTATATACAGATATATCTATGTTCACGTATATACATATGCCCACATATTCATAAATACATGTCCCGAAACCAATTTGGATATGGTTATATATACGTATATACAAAATATATACATATATATATACATATATTTAGATTTATATACAGAAAAAAGTATAAATAAATATATCAACAAATATATACATGTATATTCAAATACATACATGTATATTTAAATACATGTATGTATATATATATATATATATACATACATATACATATATGTATATATATATATGTATATATGTTTACATATGTGCTTACATAGAATGCCTCGATGTATATATATATGTATATATGTGAATATTTGTGTACAGATAAATATTTGTAAAATTATATATGAACATATTTGTATACATATATACATATATATATGTACAAACATACGTATACATATATATATATACGTACATTATATAGATACATATGTTTGTGTATAGATATTCACACATATACAGATGTACATAGATATATGCATATGTATATATACATATATATACAGATGTATATTTAAATATATTGCTGTATATGTTTGTTTTATGTATATCTGTATTTATATATATATACATACATATATGTATATAAATATACATATATATATATATAAGTATATATTTGTATATCTGTATCTATATATATATGTACATATATGTAATTATATAAACATATATATACTTAAATGTATATCAGTGATTAAAACTATATAATTGAAAATATACGACCAATTAGTCAGATGTAAGAATGTATATGTATATACATATATATGTACACAAACGAACAAAGGTATGTAATTTATATCTAACATGTATATATGAATACGTACATACATGTGCACATGTATATGGATAGACATATATAAGTACTTCAACACACACATATATAAATATATATACATGTATATATACGTATATATAAATACATAAGTATATTCATACACATATATGCATACATATATATATCTACATATGAGTGTATATATACATGTACACAAATATGTATAATATATCTAACATGTATTTATGTATACGTACATACTTGTGCACATATATAAGTATTTCAACACACACATATAAAAATATATATACATGTATAAATATGTATATACATACACATAAGTATATCCATACAAAAATATGCATACACATATATACCTGTATATGAGTGTATATATACAAGTAAATACGTATATATAAATGCATAAATATAAAACTATAAACATTTAGATATGTATACATACACAAATATATATATGTAAATATAAATGTATATAGATATATGTATATATACATATATACATACATATATATATATATATATATATATATATGTATTTATGTATATCTGCTTATATATAAATTTATATATATATAAATATAAACATATATATTTACATATATATTCATTACATATATATTTAAATATACATATTTTTATATATATGTATATATATATATATATATATATATATATATGTATGTATATATATATATATATATATATATATTATATATATATATATATGTATATATATATATATATATATTTATATTATATATACATATATATATATATATATATGGATATATATATATTGCATGCAAACCCATTCACAAACGTGGTTGTGCACCATTTATACGATCAATTACCGGATTGGATGAAGGGGATGTGAAATCAAAAAGACCATACATGCGTAGTGCTTGCTGCATCACGTGAGATGGAATTGTGGTAGTACAGACATCGCAATCTTTTTCTCTGCAGTGTGTTGCATCCGAGACTTGGCCACGCAGCGTTGATTCAAACAATCCTGCCATGTTATGCTTGTCGATGTCTTCATTTGTAGGTGGGCGCCAACAAGGCATGGCGCTCAAGAACCCTGCCTTCTCGAACTGATCACAATGTAGACGCGCTTTGTGCAGATGCTGTACAAACTGCCGAAGGTGCGGATCGTCAACCCCTGAATGTATACGAGTAAATGACCAAAACTTAGCCAGCAGTGAGGTGCATTGTCTGGTTGGCATGTGTTTAGGAAGGAGTTGAGTATTTCTCGAACGATTACTGATTCGGTGAGATGAACATTTTCTCATGTTGGGTTGTTCAAATGAAATGATTCGTCGTATGGGTTGGATACAATTATATGATCCTTTCAACCACAGGTCTCTTTTGCAAAAGAGGCCTATGCATGAGACTATATTCTGCAAAAAATACCTATCATTTGAATGAGCCTTCTGACCGTAGCCATCATATACTAATGTAACCGTGACACACTATATTCCGTGAATTCAGCACGACATAGTGCAGGTCTGCGAACCCAAACGCCAACGGCTAGCAATTTTGTTGGGGTTGTAATTTGCCATTGATTGCATGCTCAAAATATACCAAAACGTCAGATGTAGGTCTGTGCACAATGTTGCTGCTTGCAAACACATTCAAAAGCACATTGGTAATCGAACGTTTTGTTGTGTATGGGGTGCCTACGATTAGTAGGTTCCTGAAAATCATAGATATCTTTGATTAAAGGGCAATAACTTTGGTAAAAGAGCACCATGCGAGAGACTATAATCTGCAAAAGAAGCCTACGAATCTAAGAAGCCTTGTCATCGTAGCCACCCCATAGTAATGCACATATTAAATGGAAACTATTGCGTACATTCGGACCAGGATCGTTGAGGAATGAAAGTAAGCACCCATCGCCAGGGCCAGTTTGCAATTAGTTCCCAACATCAAAATGTAGCAACATAGGTGTGTGTACAACAGCGCATTGGCCATCGAAATTTGTTGTTGTATAAACGAAACAAGTCATCAGTAGTAATCAAACTTGATCTAGACGCAATCTGTTGTGTATGTGCAGCCCATGATCGAGCAGGTCTGAGAAAACAAACACCGAGCCCTAACGTATGGACTTTGCGTGACAATATGCAATATGTTTGCAGTATCAAAATGTAAGCACAAGTCAAATCTGGGAATATGCACAATTACGGTACTTGCAAATTGAATTCCAGAGCACTTTGGCAAATTCCTATACATTTTGCGATAAAACATTTTTTCGAGACACAATCGCGTTTTGAAAACTGTTTACAAAATGGTATTTTGGAACTGTTTAAATTATGCACAACCTTAGATCCAGCTCTCATCCAAATTGTGATAAGAGGAGTACGTAGCAAAACAAAAATGAGTGCACAATGCTTGGTTTCCTCTGACATGCTCGAGCGCTGGCTGCAAGTCTTCATTGTCCACATCACCTTGACTTTACTACCATTTCATGTCACCACCAACCAATTCGATGAAATACACTGCGAGCTTGATACCAATGAAAAAAACGTTGGAGAAATACGCAACACAACCTTAAATAGGTAAATGTTGAAAACTCAATCATGTGAACTTGTGCAAACTGTCGTATAATGACTATTAAAAGTTCATACCTGCAATGCTGTTCATGATTCTTTCAGCTTTCTGGTGCATGTCAACTGCCTTAAGTGTTTCGGCAGGACGATAAGTCATGAGGTATGATTGCCCCAAATTGTCATATGCCATCGCGGTGCGCAAATGCTTGACGCCGCAAGCTTTCAGCTGAATGCGAACACTGTCTTCACATCTCATTATTCTTTCATGTGAAAGAACTTGAATCTGCTTATATAACTGAAAGTTTTTCTCGGCTGATATGTATATATATTTATATTTAGTTGCGTACATGTAAATTTCATGATGGCATGTAAATTATTTTTACTTGTATTGTTGAAGATAAAGACAAAATACATATATAATCATAAATATATATGTACATAATATATTACATATATATAGATATATATGAATAATATCTATGTCAATGTTTTAAAAAAAGACATGTACCACAATTACTCAAGCCTTAATAATCCATGCATACCCACAAACTTGTCCATCTTGAGCATAACACAAATACGTGCAAAAAACAACAACACATTCAAAAAACACACAACTAGAACGAAACAAACCTTTCATAATGCATGCACTAAAGACATCAAAACATCTAGAATGTACGAACTCAAGATCAATTGATGTGTAAAACAAATATGTAAAAACATACGAACGATATGAATTTGCGAACGCACAAGAATTTATATACCCACATATTCATATGTATGCATGTATGCATGTATTGAAGGTCAGATTGTACAGACAAACGTAAAGCAAGTGTATGTGTAATGCGGGAAATGAAAATTTTGTATCATAGGAATTTCTGAATACATGTACACAAAAATATATCTGTATTCTTGTATATGTGTCAAGTGTGCAAAAATAAACAAGTGCAAAAACAATACATGCATGTATATATGTAACACTATACATATTTGAATATGTATAATTGAATTTGCGCATATATAAATAAATAAATATACACACATATACATATATATGTACATATATACATTTACGTACAATTGCGAGTATACATATGTATATATGAATATATATACATATATATATGAGTTTGTGTATATATGTATATATACAAATGTAAATGTGTGAAGACTTATATTCAATTAAATACAAACATATACATATACAAATTGATATATATACACACACGTATATATATTTAATTCTACATATATAAATCGTTGAGGTACAATACATATATGTACATATTTATTTGCAAAAACATACATATGGACATATCTTGGAATGCATATTTACATGTATGTATATCGTCAACAATATATACATCATTATATATATACACGTATATCTTATTATGTATACATATTTATGAACAAATATAAATATCATGAGAGCACAAGAAATTGTTTGTTAAATAAACACCAATCCTGATTTGAATAGGTTCACATTCATTCATAAATACATGTGTATAACATGTAAATATACATGAAAATATATATACGTATATCGTATCATATACAAATATAAATAATCATACAAGAAAGTCATGAGACCACAAAAAAAATAGCTTCAAAGAAAAAAATAAATTGATTCGAATTGATTCAAATACACTCATATATACTTGTGCGTAAGAATATAAACTTGCAAACGTGAATATATATAAATAGGTTAGTGTATATGAATATCTGGATATACCCACATGAATGTATATATATATACATACTCCAGTATATATATGCACATATATATACACATGTATATATACTTATGAGTTCATATGTACCTCTTTGTGTATATGAAAAAAATATTCATGTATATGCATATTTATTTGCGAATGAATACATGTAAGCATATCTATATGTATACTTTGGTATGCATATATACATATATGTATACCTCGATGTATATTGATACATATAAATGTACATACACGTAAATTTCATTATATATACATATATTAATATGGATGATTATAATCATTGCACAAACACGATGACATGCAAAATCAATAAGAATCCTGAAGAAAGTAGGTTCAAATACATTTATACGTACACGTGTATACCAATATAAATGTGTACAAGTCAAATTGTACGATTTCTGTATGAAAAAATATCAACTGATTATATACACCTTTACATGCGCAAAGTTCAATGATAATCTTTTTTATTGAACGTGCTATCCAAAAAAGGATACAGACTGACTTTTGGAAATTAAGACCTGTTGCAAAGATTGGGGCTGTTGCAAGGTGTGGATGGACATTCTCCAACTTCAATCGAATGCGCTTGTTGCCCTCATCCAGACAAATACCTATGCGCGAGTCTGTTACCGTTGTGATCACGACACCCTCCAATCCGTTGTATTGCGGGTGAGAGCTCAGACCACCAACCACGACTCTGGAGCTCAAAGCCAAAATTGAATTTGGTGACATCCAAGCGGATTCTGTTGACAACTGCGATGCGTCTTTCACTAATGCCATTGCATAAAGGCGGCAGAGATTAGCAATATAAGTATTACACGAAGCTGTTTCTGCACTATCCTTGCCAAAAAGACGATTGCAAAGGTCAAGAGCCTGCATGAAAGTGGACTTTGCCTCCGCAAACATTTCGAGATTTGTTTGGACAGAGCCCAATTCAAGCAGCATATGCGGATGATGAATTTGAAGACCTATTTCATTGCTGTGTGCGCTGTGAAACATAACGAATGCCAGGTCCAACTTTGCTTTTGCTTTCAAGCCATTGGCCTTGACATAACTTGATCCTTGATTCAAGTGTTGTCTGTTGAGTGTTTGGGCTTCAGAAAGAAGCTTGCCAACGCGTGACTCCATTCCAGGTCTACAAACATTCACGTGCTCACGCCGCGGGAAACCATATCAAAACCACAACGCTCCAAAATCCATTTCTGAGACAAGCAAATTTCCTTCAAATTTAAGTAGTGGGACAAACAAAGTGAAAGAAAAATCTCCCTCCACATAAATGTAAGGAAAAATTAAAGATATGCTCATTTCTGGACGTCATCATCCCGGATGATGATGTCCACAAGTGTGCTAGCGTCTTCAATACCGGTAGGGTAAACGTTTATCCCCACAATTTGCTTGTCCGAAGCAGAGGTGGTCGCGATAGCCACTCGAGACTGCGGAGGAGTGTTCAGGTAACGAAAAAGCGTGAGACTTTGCTCGTTCTATAGTGCAGTGTGATTAACATATGTCAGTATTGATATTGTGTTGCTATTTTTCAAGCCCTAGAACCTGAAACTACCATACAACTGCATCGGAATGCGAAGGTTCTGGTCATTTGCAGTTGTATTTATCTATGACAAAGAGAAGGATCTGAGCATATACCTACAGGACAAAGCAGTTCAATCTGCTTCGTAAGGAGCAAATTGCAGGTCTCAATATGCCTTGCAAGCATGTCCCTGAATGCGGTATTGATGCTGAGCACAAGAGTTTTGATACAAGGGCTGATATGCTCAATTTGTTTTGAGTTCGGCTTCTCTAGCTTCTTGCTGACAAACAGATGCGGTCGGACTATGAGGGCATGGGCACGGGGGACAAGACAAGATTGGAAATGAGGCTTTTCGATAGACGAGGGCCAACGTAATCAACTGCAACAAGACTTCAGTTGGTAGGACAATTGCCATTGGATGCGCCCCGCGCTGCCATCTGTCTGAACAGTCTTGTGATGTTTCGCTCGGGTCTGGATGATGGTTACGATGACGGGGGTGGTCAGGGAGGGATGTCGGAGGAGGTTGGGTTGGAGAGGGCGGGGGAGTGGGAAGGGGCCAGGGAGGGGGAGAGGGGGTAGGTGGGGGCGGGGGTGTGGTGGAAAGAGGGGGTGGGGATGGAGGACGTGGAGGTGGAGGGGGTTGGGGGGCAGTTGAAGTGGGAACAGCTAGCTGGGGAGGAGGTGCTGTTGATGGTGGCTCCTTAAATGTGTTTGTGGCTGCTGCCATCACGTGTGTTATGCGTGCTGCTGTACCCATCCCTGCTGTTGCTTCTGTTTCTGTTTGGCATTCTAGTGCTTTTGGTGGATCTGTCGGAGGTGTTGTGGGTTCCCTATAGATAATTGGGTTGTGCAACAGCTGCGAAGTGAGTGTCTTTCGATATTAATGTTGCATACTCCTCTTGCTGAGGTTACTCCTTAATAGACACTCTGAAATGAAAAAAAAACTTTATGAGTATTTATTGAGAAGCAACCTCAGCAAGAGTAGTAATAAAAATTAAAATCGAAAGAACCTAGTTTGCAGCTGTTAAGCTCCCTAAATGAGTAAAAGGGCCCGAAAATACATTCTCCGGATCCACCAAGAGCAGCAGAACGCAACACAGAAGCAGCAGCAACGGAAGGAATGGCCACAGTAGCACACATGACACGCGTGAGGGCAGCAGCCAAATATGAAATAAATTATTTGTTTTCACATACGTGCATATTTGTAACTTCGCAGGTGTTTGCGAAGTTTAAAGTATGAATGGCGCTCTGGCCAGCGACTTGGCCCGTCAGCCATTAGGCCCAAAGTTGGTACGTGCTCTGTCCACTTGTGGACGCAGAGACCAGCTCGAACTGGTACACATTGCCGCCTTTGCTCATGTGGACTGAGTGACTAGACTGTGACCCATGAGACTCCAAGTGTTGACGTTATCCTGATAGAAAGCGAGGCGCTCTGTAGAAACAATACATGTCTTCCAAATTATGTGTCCAGGCGTGCCGCAGAGGAGGTAAGAGACAGCCAGCAGGCGCAGCGAAAGAGTACTTGTACGTGGAGAAATCGGTAAGCGATACAATCTTTGATCTGTCTTGATTCTCTCTCGATCTTCGAGCAGCAGCCTTCCGCAGTTGTGTTCCCCGTGAGGAGGAGATTCGTGTTTTTCCCATGACTCGATTACAATATTGTAGGGTAAACTCGGAACAATTTTTTCACCGTGACATGCATAAAAACCAATCTTGTGCACGAGTCCCGCAGAGAATTCCAAACCATCCTCCTGTGAGACTATAACCTCTGAACAGTGTTTGATCCCCATATGAGGCGCCGCGCACATCGAGAATACAGGCATATATATATAAATGAATATATATATAAATACTTCTGTATATATATGCACATACACATATATATATGTTAATATTTGTATAAATGTACGTTAATGGTCAGGTAAATATATGGACAATGATAGCAAAATATATATACATACATGTGTACATATATACACATATGTTTGTGTATACATATATATATATATGCATATACCTGTACATATACATATATATATATGTATATATATATATATGTATATATATATACATATATATATATACATGTATATATATATATATATATATATATATATATATATATATATATATATATATATATATATATATATATATATATATATATATATATATATATATATATATATGTATATATATATATATATAAATATACATATATATATATGTATATATATATACATACATATGTATACATATATAGATATATATGTATATGTATATATATGCATATGCATGTATATATGCATA
>Ga0209491_10008112_pt1 | contig 13481 bp, 12 predicted proteins | sample BON02_FD_187213 | JGI IMG/M metagenome (GOLD analysis project Ga0209491, IMG submission 187213) | Freshwater microbial communities from Lake Bonney liftoff mats and glacier meltwater in Antarctica - BON-02 (SPAdes) (version 2) | ecosystem: Environmental > Aquatic > Freshwater > Ice > Glacier... | reverse complement strand
TTCGTCGCGCTCGGCGAGACCAATGCGGTCACCTACCTATGTAGCGAGCCCTACGCCCCCGATCGGGAGTTCGCGATCCATCCGCTCGACCCGCAGATCGGCATCGATTGGCCCGACGTCGGCGAACTGCTCCTGTCCGCGAAAGACAGTGTTGCTCCCTCCTTTGAGGAAGCCCAGAACAGCGGGACGTTGGCCAGCTTCGAGGACTGTGCACGATTCCGTGCTTCGCTCGGCGAGTGACGCGACGCCAACGAGTAGTCTCACGCGCATGAATACCGAGTCCGACTGGAATGCGGTTGTTGATCGTGCCCTAGCGGAGCCACTTCGCCTGGACCGCACGGAACTAGCGGCTCTCGAGGCGCGCACACTTCGAGCGGACGAAGCCCGGGCAACCCGGACTGCCGAAGAACTTCGATCGATCAAGTCCTCAGACAGCTACCGAACCGCTCAGCGGTTAGCGCGGGCAAAGTCGGCACTACGTCCGAGAACTAAACGCACTCCCTCGGATAGCGGCACCGCAGAGAAGGCTGCCGTGAAACACAAGGAATCCGCTGCCGACGAGCGACAGCGACGTTTGGCTGCGCTTACCAGCCGGATCCACACCGTCCTTGCAGAGTTCGTGGCTCAGGTCGGCCCCGCGAGCCAGACCGACGGGAACGCCCAAGAACTGCCAGCGGCCCTCGACCTTCTGACAGACCTCATCTCAGACCACCCGCAAGACCGGCCGCTGTTGTGGTTAACCCACATCGCGATCACGGCGCGCTATCCCTCCGAGGAGGCCATGCGCCGGTTCCATTCCGATATCGCCGTGAACGGCTCACGAGACGCCCTGGAACAACTGCTTCTCGCCCAGGGTCGCCAAAAGCCCACCTGGTCGCTATTCAGTGACCTCGAACTCCTGCGTTCCGTTGCGGTTGACGCGTCAGCAACGAGCCACCGGAGCTTTCACACGGGAATCCAGCGAGTGGTCCGTGAGATCGTCCCGCGTTGGTCGGCCGAGCATGATATTCGTTTGATCGTGTGGGGCGGCGGTGCTAAGTCGTTCCGTAATCCGAGCGAGTCTGAGATCCAACACATCATGAGCTTTGACCCCGGCGTCGCCAGTGCTGACGATATCGAGGAGGGTTTCGACCGCGATCGAATTCTCGTCCCGTGGCGCACGGTTGTCGTCGTACCCGAGGTCATCACAAATCGTTACCGGGCGGATGCACTGGCCTGTTTGGCGACATGGTCGGGATCGGAACTTTCCGTTCTGTTTTACGACTTCCTCGTTTACTCGATGCCTGAGGGCTTCATGGATTCGACGAGGGTTAACTTCGCGTCATTCATTCAGGTCGTCCGCTCATCCCACCGGGTCTCGGCAATATCTGCGGCGGTGGCCCAAGATGTCCGCGACTTCGGCCTGCTATTCGCCCGTCTTGCCCTCACTCCACCCGACGTGCGCGCCCAAGTCCTCCCGGTAGTGCGCGCAGAAGTCGCGCCCGAGAATGAGCTGGCCGCCCGGGCAGATCTGCTCGGCGAATCAGACCGACCGATCGTGCTCTCGGTCGGCAGTATCGAACCCCGAAAGAACCAACTCACGACCCTGCGCGCCGCAGAGTTGCTATGGCAGGACGGTTTGGACTTCCAGTTAGTCTTCATCGGTTGGCATGGGTGGGGGACCGAGTGGTTCGATGACGAGATCGCTCGCCTGCAAGCAAACGGTCGACCCGTCAGGGTGATCAGCGAGGCAAGCGAGGACCTGCTGTGGACCGCGTACCGCAGCGCCGCGTTCTCGGTGTACATCTCGTTTGCGGAGGGTTACGGTCTTCCACCAGCTGAGTCGATCGCCTGCGGAACGCCCGTCATCCTCTCCGATATCGGCTCGATGACCGAGGTAGCGAAGGCCGGTGGAGCCATCCTCGTTGACCCCGCAGACTTAGGAAGTGTCGCGGCCCAAATGCGCACTTTGCTCACGGACCCACGGTCGCAGGAAAGGCTCCGCGGCGAGATTGACAACGTACAGGGAAAAACGTGGGACGAGTACGCGAGCGAAACGTGGGACTGGCTCGTCAACGCAGAACCCATTTCAGAGAAACCACGCGCAACTGCCGCTGCGAAGGGCTAGCCTCCGGGAAACTTCGGGAGAGTTCGGTGTCTAGCTCGCGCTTCTTGTAGCTGTGGCCTGCCCCTAAAAAACCCGCGCCACTTCTTGTCGAAGACCTCGAAGTTTGCGTCCATCTTCGCCCTAAAGAGGGGATCGACGAGGAAGTCCTTCGTGGTCCCGTTCTCTTCGTGGATGAGGTTGACCGGGACCTGATACGTGCGTAGTCCGTGGAGTTGGATACGCATGCAATAGTCGACATCCATGACGTAGGCCCACTTGTAGTCATCGTCGAATGACCCACACATATCAATGGCTTCGCGCCGAATGTAGACGCCCCCGAACGTTGCCCACTCGGTCTGGCGCACCCCCCGATATCGCTCGTCGTACACGCGGTTCCTGCCGCCCATATGCTTGATCTTGCCCTCACGAATCTTGCCGCCGACGCACTGAGCGGCGAGCTCACCAGTCTCCGTCGGCTCAGGGAAGATCAGATCGCAACCAATCGCGCCAGCGTCGGGTAGGTCCTCGACGGAGTCGAGTAGTCGCTCGAACCAGGTGTTGTGGGGATCATCAGGCATCGGATACATATCGGGGTGAATGATGATCACATCCCGATCCGGGAACTGATTCCAACAGTGTTCGAATGCACGTTCCGGACCGATGCGTTCGGTGTCCTGCCAGAAAAAGAACGGCAAACGGCGGCCGCGATCGTCGTCGAGCCCAAACGCCTGACGGACAGTCTCCTGGTCTTCGTCGTGGAGGTAGGGGCAGATGATGACGGGCTCTCGGACCGCGAGTGCCGTCGGCGGCTTCTCTGCCATCGCCGCGAGTTGGGTGGCAGCATCAGAACTGTCGGCAAGAATGACGGACTCGTGCTGGTCAGCATTATCGTGAACAGGTACGGGCAGTTCTGCGATCTCGGCGACGGTCCACGCCTGGTCGTTACGCCGCAGCAGATCCTTGCGTTGCAACATCTCACTGACGTGATCTGGCAGCGAGGCCTTCCGTGTCGACCGTCCCCTCGTAGCGGGGAGCCGCGCGTTGATGCCGGCGATATCGCCGATGTGGGTGAGTCGCCAACCGATACCTTCGAGCGCAGCATCCGACCCCTGGTGGGAACCTTCGCAGGCCCGTATCAACTCTGCAGGCTTGGAGCTTGCGAGCAACGCACCTCGCACTGCGATGCCGCCTACCTCGGTGACCAGGTTCGCATAGTTCAGCATCAAAACAGACTCACGCACCTGGAAGGTCGCCTGCTCGATATCGGCCTGCCCGGCCATCTGTGCCACTGCCAGCGGCGAGGGGATACTCGTGGCGTCAGAGAGGAAGACCGCGTCGCCCGGTGCGAGGTCCGCCAGTCCACGTCCCACGCTGTTCCATTCCAGGGCGTGCTGGTCGACAGGCTTAACTGCGGATTCAACAACCACAACAACGTGACGGATCTTTCGAGCCCACCGTCGGACCTCTGGCCACTGTGCGCGCAGCTGCGACTGCGACGTACCGCCAGCGTGACGAGGCACCATTTCGACTATCACAAAGTAATCGATAACAGGATCAAGAGTGTCGAGCCGAAGTGTGAGCATCGCAATGTCACCGGAGTATGTGAAGCAGTCATAACTGGTCATGTACGGCTCCCAAATTCACCGGCTAAAAGTAGGGTTCTGCCGATCTCTGCCACTGCGATCACGGGACACACAACGGAAAGAATACGACACTTCCACATGGTGGGAGATGACTCCGATTCGCCTGCGCGTTCCGACGAATCAGCCCCACCTAGTCGAGGAGAGAAAGATCATGGTCGACCATCATGGCAACTAGCTCCTCGAAGTCCACTTCTGGCTGCCAACCCAGCAAGTCACGAGCTTTAGCCGCGTCTCCAACGAAGTCGGACGGATCGCTCGGCCGCATGAGGCCCTCGTCTATCAGTACGTGCTCGCGCCAGTTCTCTACGCCAGCAGCAGCGAATGCGCTACGGGCGAAGTCCTCGATACTGTGCGAAACACCGGTCGCGACCACAAAGTCGTCGGGTTCATCTGCTCGCATAACAGCCACCATCGCCCGGACATAGTCGCCGGCGAATCCCCAGTCGCGTCGGGCATCGACGTTACCGAGCCGCAGCGGTTCAGTGGAACCACGAGCGATTCTCGCTGCCGCACTTGTGATCTTTCTGGTAACGAATTTCTCTGGACGGCGCGGGGACTCGTGGTTGTACAGGATGACCGTCGAGACGAATTGGCCTTGGCCGCGCGACACCGTCGCCATCGAATGGGCGAAGGCCTTAACAGCTCCATACGGAGATGCCGGGTTGATAGGGGTCAACTCATCTTGTGGGCTGACTGTCGGGTGGCCGAACATCTCGGCTGTCGAACATAGGAGGGTGCGGGGCTGCGTACCTGATGCCAGGCCGTACCTGCGTACCGCCGCCAGAACACGAACCGTTCCCGTCCCATTCAGTTCACTGGTACTGACCGGATCGTCCCAGGACGCCGCGACCGACGATGCAGCCGCCAGATGGTAGACCTCATCTGGGCGAGACGCATCGACCGCAGCCTGGACCGATTCGGTGTCCCGGAGATCTCCCTCGTGGAAGCAGATTCCGGGGACGAGTTGTTCGAGGGATACCCGTTGCGGGTCGTCTGGCGTGACAAGCGCATGAATGTCGCATTCCTCGCCTGCGAGTAGCTCGCACAGGTAGCCGCCGTCCTGGCCGGTGGCTCCGGTGATCAGTACCCGACGAACTGTCACGACGACATCAGTCTCTTCTGCTCAGCGAGATCGGACTCAACCATCATCTGCACTAACTCGGGGAAGGACACTGTCGGCGTCCATCCCAGCTTGTCTCGCGCTTTCGAGGCATCACCCAGCAGAAGGTCTACCTCGGCAGGACGCATGAAGGCCGGATCCTGTCGCACGTAGCGTTCCCAGTCAGGCAGGTCGGCGACGGCGAACGCGGTATCGAGTAAGTCCCGAATCGAGTGGGTCACGCCGGTGGAGATGACGTAGTCGTCGGCCTGCTCTTGTTGCAGCATCAACCACATCGCCTCGACGTAGTCCCCAGCAAATCCCCAGTCCCGGCGGGCATCGAGCGTTCCCATAACGAGTTCGTCTTGCAACCCCAGTTTGATCCGTGCGACGGCTCGCGATACTTTGCGGGTAACGAATTCTGGGCCACGGCGGGGCGACTCGTGATTGAACAGAATGCCCGAGCACGCGTACATGTCGTAGGACTCGCGGTAGTTGATCGTCGTGTAGTGGCCGAAGACCTTCGCAACTCCATAGGGCGAGCGCGGCCAAAGCAGCGTCTCTTCGGTCTGCGGGACGCTTTGGACCTTTCCGAACATCTCTGATGAAGAGGCCTGGTAGAACTTGGTCGTACTACCGGTGATCTGCTCGTAGAGGCGAATCGCCTCCAGGAGGTTCAGGACTCCTCGGCCCGTGACATCTGAGGTCAGTAATGCTTGATCCCACGAGTACGCGACGTAGGAGATGGCTCCGAGGTTGTAGACCTCATCAGGCGTCGACGCCTCTAGCGCTCGCAACAAGCTGGGGATATCGGCCAAATCACCGGCGAGCAACCGCACATTCGGTGCTGTTGTCTGAACGAGCGCTGCTTTTGGATTGTTCTGGCCCCGGATCAACCCGAAGACCGTGTATCCCTTGGACTCCAGCAGTTCGGCCAAGTAGAGGCCGTCCTGGCCGGTGATTCCTGTGATTAAGGCGTTAGGCACTAGCTCTCCAATGATCGCTCAACTGCGACTGTTTCCGACTTGATGCTACCCATTTGTGTCGCGTTCTACTCCCGGGAGTGACCCTGCGGCGAGGCTCGCCGCACCCGGAGCACCAGATGGGAGTTCGCGTTCCACGAAGGAATGTGCCCAAATGGAAACCAGTCGATTTGCATGTCATCGTCAGCAAAAACGTACCGGGTAATCGTGAGCAGACTTCCGACTGGGCGTTTGTGATCGCTAGCGTTGACGAGATCAAAGTACTCGAACCCAAGTTTTTTGGCGCGCCGCCGCGAGAACAGCGCCCGGTACAGCCGCACCGCTGCGCCCGGATCGCACGGGATGAGAATGTCGAGTACACCCCCTGGGCGTACGACACGGCGCCAGTCGCGCAGGGCACTCTCTGGGTCGTCTAGATGCATCAACAGACATGTGGCAGCTAGTCGATCAAAGCTTGCGTCCTCGAACGAGAGCGTCTGGGCGTCGAGCTCGACGAAGTGTCTACCAGATGAGCTAGGAACTTCGCCTTGTTTGAGGACATGCCAGCCCTCGAGGGATTGCGGTGTGCGGATATCGCCGGCGACGTAGGTATCGAAGGAGTGCTGGACGTGCGAGATATGGGAGAGATTCCCAGCCCCAAGCTCCAGTACCCAGTCGAAGTGTTTGCCCTCATGGGGGCGTTCAAGGTCGTGCTGCAGCTTTGCGTTAGCGGCACCTGTCGCCGCACCACCATGGACTTTGCCGTAGTAGTTCGCGTAGTAATCGTCTACGATTTCAGACATCACTTCACCCTATCGACGAAAACCCCCGGTAGCGCTGTGATTAAAGAATCGCAGAATCGGGTGCGAGGTAGTGTCCGCTGCGCGCCGCGCCAGTTAGCATCGGGCAATGCAAGGTGAAGCTGTCGGGACACAGCGGCCAGTCCTATCCGTCGTCGTCCCGGTATTCAACGAATCGGCTTCTATCCTGCCTCTCTACGAAGAGGTCTCGCGAGTCATTCGATCGCTCGGTGTGACAGCTGAAGTTGTCTTTGTCGACGATGGCTCTTCCGACGATTCCTGGCAACAGATCTGTAACCTCAGCGGACCAGTCCGGTGGGTGCGGTTCTCGCGAAACTTCGGCAAAGAAGCGGCTCTCAGTGCTGGCATCGATGTGGCCACGGGAGATGCGATCGTTGTGATTGATGCGGATCTACAACACCCCCCATCGGTCATCATCGAACTTTTTGAACAGTGGAAATCCGGCAGCAAAATCGTTTGCGCGTCGCGCGAGAACCGTGACGAAGACGGCCGGATCCGCGGATTCATGTCGAACGCGTTCTACCGCACGTTCAACTCCCTAAGCGATCACCCCATCCCCCAGGGGGTCAGCGATTTCCGGTTGATAGATCGCCATGTCGCCGATGTGGTCCGGTTGATGCCAGAACGGTCCCGCTTTATGAAAGCCATGCTGACCTGGCCCGGTTTTGATCTGGCGATCGTCCCTTTCCAGGTTGCCCCACGCACCGCCGGCAAGTCGACATTCAGTCCGCTCCGGCTATGGCGCTTTGGCCTCGACGGGCTCCTCAACTTCTCGAGCCGCCCGCTCCAGGTCTGGATGTACCTCGGACTAGCGACGATTAGTATCTCGCTCATTGTCGTCGCCTGGATGTTCATCGACTACTTAATACTCGGTGCATCGCTTTCCGGCTACCGAACCGTCATCGCGATTGTGATCGGATTAGCAGGCGTGCAGATCCTTGGGATCGGAGTCCTCGGGGAGTACCTCGCCCGCCTCTTCATCGAAACCAAAGGCCGACCGCTCTACGTGGTCAGTGAATCCAACACCGTTCCCACGACCGACATGCTGACGGATCCACGCCGAAGCGAACTCCTGACCTATCCCCGCCCACAAACAGACCCCGCAGACTAACCCGCTCCGCTGAGTAAATAGACCTCAAACCGCTCATTGGCGAAGTCAGGCGTCCCTAAGGAACCGACATCATTACCGGGGAGTGGTTCGCCCTCCGAGCGGAGTATCTCGCCGGCCTCCTTGTCGAAGAGAACCGCACAGAATGGATCCAACGCAGGGTCCCCCGGGGTGAGTGAGGAATCTGCGATCTCCTCAATCTCAGCGATCACCTGGGGTGAGACGGCGCCATAAGTCCAGGTGTAGTTGGGGGCGAGCAGGAACGGGATATAGCCCCGGTAATAGAACCTCGGCCTTTCCGCCGCCTCCATTGGAGTGCGTGGGAGGAGCCCGTCCGTCACCGGCAGTTGGAGGACCGCGCAGGGTTCAGACTCTGCGGAACGCAAGAACTCAACGGCTCCACTCTCGGGGAAGGCGCTCGGTTGCTCGATCCGACTGACACCCTCCATCGTCGTCACCTCGCGAGTATCCACAAAGACCACTACGACCACTGCCGCAGCACCCAATAGGGGCAGCACCGACTTCCATCTCGTCGGAGTACCTTCCGCCGGGGATTTAGCCAGCCGACTGGCATGCCAACGAGTTGCGATGAGCACGGCCCACGCGGCACCGAACATCGCCACAATCAACGCCAACCGAGACCATCCTCTGGCGGGAGAGCCACCCCCAATCAGGATGGCAATTGCGGCCTGGAGATTGCCGATTCCGCCAACGAGGAAGCACAAAAGTGCCACCATTGACCATTGGCTCAACGGCGTCGCGTGGTCAGCTAAACCGCGTGGCAACAAGCGATTCGCGGCCAACCCGAGCAGCGACACAAGAACCAAGAAGGCACCCAAGGCCCCCGCGACTAGCCCGACCGGCTTGAACTCGGTACTCGCGCCAATGATCAGATCTGAGAAGGGTACGACACGATTATTTGCCCATGGGGAGGCAACGACGAAGTCAACGAGGTGTCCGCCAAAAACGTTCGAATCCCAGCGCCCTCTGGACTCGCTACCGGACAAGTTGGGGTAGTTCCGGAAGATGACGATCTGCGCCATGAGCCCGACGAGCAGCATGGCCGTGACCCAGAGGCGATTCTGGAGCCCCCGCCAATCACGCGACACCAACCCAATAATGATCATTAAGCCAATCATCAGAGCAAAGACGATCAGCCACCAGAGCGGTGATACCAACGAGACTGCCAACGCGGCGAGCAGCAACCAGACCCGTGCCCGACCGGTGGCGCGACGTAGCCGAAACGTGATCCCCACAAGGAGGGGAACCAAGGACCATGTCGAGACATTGAGGTGGCCGATCACGACGAGGCCTGCTGGCGGTGCCCCCAACGCGATCGCGAGTGGAACCGCGTAGGCCCACCGACACCCGGGGGCAACCGACCGCAACAAGAACAGGCACGCCATTGCTGTGATGCCACCACTGACGGCCACTGCCCACAGAACCGAGCCAGCGCTGCCCACGCCAAGAACCCCGCCGAGAATCCAAAGAAGCGTGCCGAGCAAAATACCGAGTTGCGGGACACTCCACAACGAGTAGCCACTCGGCCAGCCAAGGTTCGGGTCGATGCCGAATGGACCGACGTGTGCCGCGACTTGAGCGGAAGCCTGCAGCCACAAGTCGTCGCCGCCAATGGCGAAGACGCCCGGTCCGACTGCCCACGGTTTCAAGATCACAGCTAGTATTCCAGCCGTAATCAGTCCGGTGAGGACATAAGCCAGAGCAGTTCGTATCTGTCCGCGCTTATCGGCGTACTGAGGCGTCGAATTCTGCTGCTCCGTACCACCACTGGGCAGTGAGTTCGCGGCCGTATCTACCTTCTCTTCTGACACAACAACTCCTGGCCCCCGGTCGTTTGCGCGATCGCGCGGCACTCAGTTTCGAACAGTAGCGCGCGGGAGGCAGGTAGTTCGCTGCGAAGGAATCGGCAGTAGACCTTCCGGACCTACGAACCCTGGGTATCCAACCCATTTGCTCGCGCCTGGGCATTGCGCATCGACGGCGACTGCGGGCCCAGCACCAACGACAGCGCCCCGAGCATCGAGGACACTGCCGGTTTGGCGATCGGCATCGGCACGGTGGGAACCCCCAGCATCGACCGATATCGCGGCGGTAACGACGCCACGGCACCGGCGAACAGCACGCCGTAGGGAGGGCGAGCCGGAAGCGGTAGCGGCGGGTTACGGATGAACGAGACGGTCTTGGCGGTCGCGTCTCCGCCGGTCAGGATGTGATCGAAGCTCGCGAGCTGGTCAGCTAACTCAGCGGCTGAGCGTGGCGGATCGGCCAACCCGACGAGTTCACCCGCCTTGGCCCATTCCGCGACGTACTGATCTTCCCCACCCGGGATCTCGCCACCCCAGACTCGATGGGCGCTGAGGAACGAGTCGGTGAACGCCACGTGCACCCAGCGCAGCAACTCGGGATCGCTCGCGGAATAGACGGCACTTGCGCCGTGTTCGTCGTACGTTCCGCGCACCTTCTTGTGCATCCCGCGGACACGCGCGCACTCGCGGTCAGCCATCGCCGTATCGCCGAACGTTGTGACCGTCAGCCAGCGGGTCGTGCCGACGAGACGGCCGAGCGCATCCTCCTCGTAGCGCGAATGCTGCATGACTCCGGCGAGCGCGGCAGGATGCAACGTTTGCAGGAGTAGTGCCCGCACGCCGCCGACCAATGTCGGGAGCGAACCGTGTACCGCCCAGGTCGCTGATCCGGGGCCGAAGTAGCCATCGTCGGTGCCGTCGCCAAGTTGGCGAACCCAGTCCGGTTGCCCGTCTGATTCGCCGGACAGCAGGTTCCGAAATCCGCCCGCAATGAGCTCACGAGCCTGCTGGACGAGACGCCCGGCAGGCGAATCGGAAGCAGCCGAGGTAACGGCCGATGGGACAGCCGCTGCCGAGATACGAGGGGTCGGAATGCACGGAATCGAGATCCGCGGATTAGGCAAGTTCGGGGTCATTGGACAAGCATGCTGTATCGGAGAATCGTCGTGCGCACGGAGTAGGGAGCTACCGGACCTCCGCGCTGCTACTAGCGCGTACTGAGGAAGCCGAATAGTGCGCCAACCCCAACCAGCACCGTCATCGCAATCAAAACCGCAGTGCGCGAGCGCTGCTCCTGATTCACTCCGAAGAGTTCTTGTTCTGCTGGTACTGGGAGGCGACCGGGCCGGACTGCCCGACGTATTTGGAGTTCAACTCCGGGTGCCCGTATGGCCGCTCGGCGGGAGCGTCGAGGGTGTGGAAGGACAGTTGACCGATCCTCATTCCCGGCCAGAGCTTAATCGGCAACGTGGCGACGTTCGATAGCTCAAGCGTGATCTGCCCACGCTGCCAGCCCGGATCAACGAAGCCAGCGGTCGCGTGAATCAGTAGCCCAAGCCGACCGAGTGAGGACTTACCTTCTACTCGCGCCACGATGTCATCAGGTAGGCCGATCTGCTCAAGGGTCGTCCCGAGTACGAACTCGCCGGGATGAAGGATGAAGGCCGCGCCATCGCCGACCGTGACCGACTCCATGAGGTCCGCGGGTTTATCGAACGGATCGATGACCTCGCACGTGTGGTTGCGAAAGACGAGGAACTCATCGCCAAGCCGAACATCGACGCTTGCCGGTTGAACCTGTTGGGGCTCCAGCGGATCGAGGATCAGGCGGCCTTCGCCGAGCAGTCGGCGGATCGTCCCATCAGACAGAATCATGGTGCGAGGTTACCTGCGCGTTCCCATCGCGCCTGCGTCTGGCGGTGCCGCGTGTCCCGCGGGCACTAGAAGCCCCGAATCGGGCTAGCGTTAGACCATGCGGACTTCAACGATCAAACCCCAAGCACGGCGTCGCCGGACCGCGCTCACCACCGCGGTGGCGGGGCTTGTGTGCATCAGCTTGGCAGCCTGCGCGACGGACTCGGTCCGTAGCAACAACTTCACCAAACCGCTCAATGACTTCCAGGTGACCATCACCACGGTTGCTCAAGCCAAGCCCGGAAAGGATTTGTCGACAGCCATCACAAATGCCAAGCCGGAGATCGAACAGCAGTTCAAAGCGATGGAGGCCGCCGTTCCGTTCCTACCCGATGAGCTGAAGTCGGTTGCTGACACGTGCATCCGGCTGTCGAAAGCGGTGACGGTGTCTGTTGAGACCATCGCGCAGGCTGAGGTCGACAAGTCGCAGAAGAAGCTTGATGCTGGCATCGCTGAATTGCAGACCACGCTGCCGGCCTTCGATCGCGATTGTGTGCAGGCGTACAACGACGCGACGGGTGTGACTGTTGTGAAGCCCGAGCCCGCCGCTACGCAGTAGCCGGCGGCATCATCGGCGGCGGAATGTGCTGGCCCTTGGGATTAGGACCGAAGCGGTTATCTGGGCCTGAGTCGGTGACGTAGAAGATGAACAGCACGATCCACCCGATGAAGCACAGGAACCCGAGCCACCACCACCAGCCGGACTTATCGGTGTCATGTAGTCGTCGTACAACAACTGAGATTCCCGGCAGCAGCACTAACAGGGTGAACAGGCCACTGATCCAGCCGACCTGAGCCGTGACGATGCCGTTGTTTGCAGCGTCGCTGAACTTGTACGTCGTGCCGATGAGTCCGTCGAGGAGCTGCGTGATCGACGACACCACCACCACGAACAAAGTCCACCACCAGAACTCACTGCGAGAAGCCCGGCCGGAGAAACTCGCGTACTTAGAGAAGCAGGTAGAGATTGCTTGGCCAAATCCCATGGCACTCGTCCTTTGCTCGTTCGTTTCACTGGCTACCGCGTACTTACTGCCGTGCGCCGTAGAGGTCGAATCTTTGCGGAGTCGGGCTCCGGATCGCAACCTGAGCCGTTCTGCTGACCATCATTCTTGTTGCATCCAGGCTGGTAGGCCTGTACTCGGCTCACCCGGCGAACACCGCCACAGTTATGCGGCACTAGACGGTGCCATCGCCCACGCCAGTACCCACTAGCTCTTCAGCTCAGCCTCACGCGCAATCTCCTCAGCGATCAGAGTCCGGACGTAGGCCGTCAGCTCCGTGGTGTCCATGCTCTCGACAACATCGACCGGCACCTCAGGGAGCACCGTCACCGAGATTGCGTGGCGACCCTGCAACACGAACCCATGCTTAGGCAGCGCGTCATGCGTTCCGTGAACGACCATCGGAATGATTGGCGTGTGGGTCGTTCGGGCCAGATCGAAGGCGCCGGTCTTGAAGTCGCGTAACTCACCGGTCTTTGAGCGGGTTCCTTCCGGGAACATCATGATCGATGAGCCACCGCGGATCGTCTTATCGCACGCGGCCATCATCACTTTGATACTCGCTTTGTCACCGCGTTTCAGCGGGATGTATTTATTCAGGCTCATATTCCAGCCGACCGCGGGAACCTTGAAGATCTCCGCCTTTGATACCCACTTGAAGTCCTTGAACAACCGAAATAACACCAGGATGTCCAACAGTGAGAGGTGGTTTGCCACCATCACGTACGTCGTGTCCCGATGGATGTTCTCTCGCCCCGTGATGGACACCCGCCACGCTGGATTCGTCCAGGTATAGAGCGACGCCCAGAAGCAGGTAAACAGGTGCAGTGCCCGACGCCGCTTATCGAACGGGGCAGTCACTGCCCACACCACACCAGCGATGATGAACAGGGGGATAGAGCTGAGCACTACCCAGAGCCAGAAGATCGCCGAACCAACTTGTCGCATTAGGGAAGGCTAGCCTGCTGGACTACTTGTCGAGGATCGACAGCCCAGATCTATCGTCGGGTGCCTGCTT
>Ga0209491_10008109_pt1 | contig 13485 bp, 12 predicted proteins | sample BON02_FD_187213 | JGI IMG/M metagenome (GOLD analysis project Ga0209491, IMG submission 187213) | Freshwater microbial communities from Lake Bonney liftoff mats and glacier meltwater in Antarctica - BON-02 (SPAdes) (version 2) | ecosystem: Environmental > Aquatic > Freshwater > Ice > Glacier... | reverse complement strand
GTCGCGAGTCTAGCAGTTTCTCAATCCATGAATATAAGGGATTACCCACTCAGGGCTTGCCCTAAACGCTCAATTTCGAGTGAATTTGGAAATCCGCAACCAGTAAGCCGGAATTTCTGCGCCTGTGTTACCCAAAAACGGCATTTTTTGAACCACGCCGAAAGGTGTCATTACGACGAGAGGTGTCGGTGATTCGGTGTCGCGATTACTTCGTCGCGCTGGCGCGCTCGAGCAGCCCGGCATCATTGACCGACAGGTCGCTGCCCATCAGGTCGCGCGGCAGGGTATCGGCGAGCCAGGCGATGACGCCGGCCGACAATTCAGGCGACGCCAGTTTCTTCTGCGGAATGCGGCTGATCTCATTCACGCCCTGACTGCGGATGCGTGCCTGCATCTCGGTATCGACCAGGCCTGGCTGTAGGCTGTAGACCGAGACGCCCTCTTTGCCATATTCATTGAGTACAGAGCGGCTCAGCATGTAAAGTCCGGCTTTCGAACTGCAATATACCGACCAGCGTCGGCGTGGCGATGTCGTCGAGCGGCCAGATCGGGCGTTTGATTTTTCGGTATGGCAGTGTAGACAAGTGTGGGGTGGCCGTGCCCGGTGCGCCGGCATAAATTACGTGCCGGGCCACCTTGGCGAACGAGGCATGAAAATGCTGAGCTGATTTGACGACGATGATTTTTTTGCCCACCAGATCGGAACCGAGTTGGGTGAACACGTCGGTGTCCATGGCCTGGTTGCGCAGCGTGATGAGTAGGATATCGATGCCGCCCGCCTCGACCAGCGCGGCGTCGCCCACGGATGTCAGCGCACCGGCCAGCCCGGTCATGATGAGGTCGCTGCACAGGGCCTTGACCGTGCAGTCCAGATCGATGGGATCGCCCGACATCGGGCTAATCTTGCCGCCGATGCGCAGCATGAGGCGCGCGCCGACGCCGGCCTCGAACGCAATGCGCGCCGCCACCGGATCCCAGATTGGACCGACGGCCGCGTTGACGATGCCGCGCTCGACCAGGCGGCGCAGGATGAAGGTCGAGTCGCCGGCCGCACCGCTGCCGGGATTGTCGGCCCGGTCGGCCAGCACAACTGGGCCACCGTCAAAGGCCAGGGCCTCGTCCAGTGCGCTGTCAACGTCCGGATAACGCACGGCCAAACGGTCGCGCAGACCGATCAATTCATGGGCCAGCTGCAGCGCCAGCGCATCGGCCTTGGCCTGATCGCCATCGGTGTACACCAGCACCTTGGTGCCCATCTCCGGTACATCCCCCAGCGAAAAACCGTGGCCAATGGAGATGGAGAGCACGCCGTCCCGGCCCTCCAGCGCCTGGATGCGCTGCACGAAGGACTTCGCGGGATCGCGCGTGGTGTGCACCGGCACCACCATGTGGCAGTCCGCCACCGCGTGCACGGGACGGATCCGGCCCAGTACTTTGGCTTCGCACAGGTCAACCAGCTCGCGCGCGCGCTCGACGATATCGGTGTGCGGGTACTCCTTGAACGCGACAAGCACGTCGGCGTTGCCCACCATCGCGCGGGTCAGGTGCACGTGTGGATCGAGTTCAGCGCCGACCACCACGTCGGGCCCCACGATGGCGCGCACACGCTGCAGCAAGTCACCCTCGCAATCGTCGTAGCCGTCGGCCACCATGGCGCCGTGCAGGCCCAGCAGGACCATGTCCAGGGGCAAGGCTGCGCGCAGATCGGCCAGCAGTTCGTCGCGCAGGGTTTCGTAGGCTTCGCGGGTGACGGTGCCGCTGGGTTGTGCGGCAGCGACCATGCCTTCGATCAGGGTCCAGCCTTTGGCGGCACCGACTTCGCGCGCCACCCACAACGGGCCGGCGAAGACCGTCAACTGGTCCGGGTGCTGGCCGGCAGGAAAATAGCCCCTATCCTTGAACGAGGCCAGGCCGGTGGGCATGGGGCCGAAAGTATTGGTTTCGGTGGCAAGTGAACCGCTGAAGACGCGCATGGTGTGTAAATGTGTGAAGTGGTTGGGGTTCAGGCGATGGTGAACAGCCGCGACGGCGACAGCATCTCGGCCGTCAGGCCAAAAGAGGCGATCCGCTCGGGCAGCGGCAGACCACGCGCCATGGCTGCGCAGGCTTCGCCCATGGCCGCCGAAGTTTGGATGCCATAGCCGCCCTGTGCCGCGACCCAGAAGAAACCGGGCACCTGCGGGTCGAAGCCACCGACCAGGTCACCATCGTGGACAAACGAACGCAGACCCGCCCAGGTGCGCGTGGGGCGGGCAATGTTGAGCGTGGTCATCTCCTCGATGCGATGGATGGCCAGCGCGATGTCGAGCTCTTCGGGCTGGACGTCCTGCGCTTGAACCGGGTCAGCGTTGGCCGGTGAGCCAAGCAGCATGCCGGCATCGGGCTTGAAGTACCAGTCCTCGCCAACACCGGCGACCAGGGGCCATGCTGCGGTGGCCATGCCCGCGGGCGGTGCGAAGATAAGGGCCGAGCGGCGGCGCGGCTGCAGGCCCAGCGGACGGACACCGGCCATGCGCGCCACTTCATCGGCCCAGGCACCGGCGGCATTGAGCAGCACGGGCGCTTCGTACACCTGCTCGCCCGCATGCACCTGCCACACGTCGCCCCGGCGCTGCAGCGCTGTGACGCCGGCGTTGCAGACCAGAGTGCCGCCCGCGCGGCGCAGGCCCCGCAGGTAGCCCTGGTGGATGGCGTGGACATCCATATCTGCCGCGTCGGGCTCCAGCACCGAGCCGAGCACTTTTTCGGGGCGCAGAACGGGAATCAGTGAACAGGTTTGCGCAGCGTCCAGGCGCCGTGCTTTCGGCGTGATGCTGCGCAGCACGTCCCACTGCTCTTGAAGCAATGCTTCCTGACCCGGAGACGCCACCATCAAGGCGCCACGCGGTGTCAGCAATGGGTGTTCGCTAAACCCCTCGGGGGGATGCTCAAGAAAGGCACGGCTGGCCATGGTGAGCGCGCGCACCTGCGGCGTGCCATAGCTTTCCATGAAGAGAGCGGCCGAGCGGCCGGTGGAGTGATAGCCCGGCTGTGACTCACGCTCGAGCAGGATCACGCGCCCGTGCGGTGCGAGCCAGTGGCCTGCTGACGCAGCGGCAATACCTCCGCCTATGATGAGGAAGTCGGCATGGTGGGCCGTTTGCGTAGCCTTCATTGTGTACCTGGTGGGTCCGCGGAGCGTGCAGCCGCAGTTTTCTACTTTCGGCAATGTGGGTTTCAGTGTAGCTAATAAATTTACGTATGTGCAACCCTCGACCGGCCAGTACTTACACGGGCAAGCGAAGACGTGGTCTACCGGGGCTTGTCGGTCTTGTATGAGTTTCTAGACACCATCGCAGTTGCCAAACAGATGAGTCCGGTGCTTGGGATAGTGCATGCGCGAGGGATTAATGACTGGGTAGGCCGTCGGGCAGCAGATCGGTCAGCGCGGCGCGGCAGTGTCCGTTGCAGCCAGTCACGGCACGGGCGCGCCACAAGGCGTGCACGATGGCCTGCTCGGTGCTGTCGACGACGGCTTGAAACAGCGGGTCGGTCAGCTCGTCATGCAACATCGCCAGGGCTGGCATGGGTCGGCGGTTTTGTTGGGGCACGGTGTAGGCGGTGGAAAACGCCAGCGCAATGTCGCCACTGCCGTGGCCGAACACCGACCCGGTTCGGGCCAGGCCGGCACTGGTGCGCAGTGCCAGCCGACGCAGTTGGCGCGCATCCAGCGGGGCGTCCGTAGCGATCAACATGATGATGGAGCCTTTTTCCGGCTCGCTCGCCAGCGGAGTGTTCAACCGGCTGGACAACTGTGCGCCCAGGGCATGACCGGCCATGACCAGTTGCGGCAGTCGACCGTAGTTGGCCAGCACCAGCGCGCCGACGGTATAGGTCGCGCCCGTGATCTGTACCCGACGTGACGCCGTACCGATGCCACCCTTGAGCCCAAAGCTCGACATGCCGCGCCCGGCGCCGACCGAACCTTCTTCGACGTCCACGCCCGCCTGCGCGTACGCCTGCAGGTAGTGCTGCTCGGTGATGGCCATGCGCTGGATGTCATTGAGAAAACCATCGTTGCATTCAAACACCAGCGGGTTGACCGTACTCAGGCTGCGTCCGGTCTCCGGGTTGGCTGCGATGCACTGGCGGATTTGTGCCGTGGCCACGGCGGCGACCGAGAACGTGTTGGTCAGTGCAATCGGCGTCTCCAGCACGCCCAGTTCCTCGACCTGGACTAGGCCGACACTCTTGCCAAAGCCGTTGAGCACCACCGCAGCGGCTGGCACCCGGTCGCGAAACGGGTCGCCGGCATGCGGGCGCACCACGGTCACACCGGTTTGCACCTCATTCGCGTCGAGCGTGTGATGGCCCACGGTCACGCCGGCCACGTCGGTAATGGCGTTGCCCGGCCCGTGCGGCAGGTTTCCGATGTGGGGCAGTAGATGGCGGGGAATCACGGTGGGCGCACTTTCTTATTGACGGTCGATTTTGAGGTCCAGCGCATCGCGCAGGCCATCACCCAGCAAGTTGAAAACCAGCACGGGCAGGAAAAATGGAGGATCAGCGAAAGATTGCTGTTTGCGGCGCTTCGACGGTGTCATTTACGCATGGGTCAGCTTCGGCAACACCGATCCGATACGCTGTGCCATGGAGGGGTTGCCAGGATGTGTTGCCATCAGGGATAGGGGTCAAACCGAAATGTATCTGAATTTACAAAGAGTTCCATCGTAATGGAATTTATGAAATAGCCACTGCACCGGCTGGCGCTCAGGCGGGTTTCGCCACCGGGCTGTGTTGACGCACCCGGTACAGCAGAAAAAACGCGATGCTGAAGTTCAGCAGGTTCCACGCCGTACCGTTGATGAATGCGGCCTGGTACGAACCCGTCAGGTCAAACACTTTGCCAGACATCCAGCCGCCCAGCGCCATGCCGACCATGGTCGCCATGATCACCGTGGCCACCCGCGCGCCGGCTTCGGCAGGCAGAAAGTATTCGCGCACGATGATGGCGTACGCTGGCACGATGCCGCCCTGAAACAGGCCAAACAGCGCGGCAATCACATACAGCGACACCAGTCCGTTGAACGGCAAAAACAGCAGCAAGGCAATGGCCTGCAAGATCGAGCCCAGCATCAGCGTGCGCAAGCCACCAATGCGGTCGCAGATCAGCCCCGACACCAGTCGGCTCACGATTCCGCAGGCCAGCATCAGCGAGAGCATTTCCGCGCCACGCGCCGGGCCGTAACCCAAGTCTGTGCAGTACGAGACGATGTGCACCTGCGGCATGGCCATGGCTACGCAGCAGGCCACGCCCGCCACGCACAGCAGGGTTTGCGCTTTTCCCGGCGGCAGGCCAAAAGGCATGCTGCTGGGTGTCGCCGAAAAGTTCGCCTTAGCCGCCGCGGGCACGGCCGTCGGCGGACGCTTGTGCATCAGCAAGGCCAGTGCCGTCATGGTGACAAAGCTGAAGAGCCCCATGCCCAGGTAGGTGTGGCGCCAGCCCACGACCTCTACAAAGTGCTGCACGATGGGCGGCCAGATCGCGCCTCCCAAGTAGTTGCCGCTGGCACACACCGCCACCGCAATGCCGCGGCGGCGCACAAACCACAAGGACGTATCGGCCAGCAGCGGCGCAAAGGTGGCCGAGCTGCCAAAAAGGCCAATCAGGAAACCATGCGCCAGGGTGAACATCCAGATGCTGCCTGCCATGGCCGCCGCGCTGTAACCCAGGCCCATGCCGACCGCGCCAATCAGCAGCGGCACCATCACGCCAAAACGGTCGGCCAGCCGCCCCATCAGGATGCCGCCAATGCCAAAACCGATCATCATGAGGGTGTAGGGCAACGTGGCATCGGCCCGCGCCACGCCAAATTCAGCCTGCACCGCAGGCATCACCACGGCCACCACATACATGCCGCTGGCACCCACCGTCATCAGGGCCAGCGTGATCATCAGGCGCGCCGCGGCGTAGCGTGAATCGGTGAGCGGGGGCGGGTTGTGCGGGGTAAGTGTCTGGCTCATTGTGGCTAGCGTACACCAGCACGCCCGTCGGTGGCTTATCGGGTGTGGCTCAAAACTGGGTACCACTTTTTCGGATGTCCATCGATTGAGTCATAGACAAACCATTCAAAATTGACATTGTCCGTGTTGCCCAAAACGTTACTTTTCAACCACGCCGAATCTGAAATTTTTGCGGGTTCCGACGCACGACCTCAATCCCGGATCAGGCAAAAACCGGCTGCTGCAATAATGCCGCTCATTCACTACAAAATCGGGACCGATCTAAATGGACGACAACAGGCAAGGTACTAACGCCGAGGCGCGCATTCCCGGCGAGCGCTTCCTGCATTCCCCCGGCCCCACGCATATCCCGGGCGAGGTGCTCAATGCCATGCACCGCCAGCCGATGGACCACGGGGACCCGCGTCTCGAGGAGATGATCAGCGTATGCGAAGCCGGCCTTAGGCGCGTGTTGCGCACCGACAAGGCCGACCTGTACATGTACTCCTCCAACGGCCACGGCGCCTGGGAGGCGACGATAGAAAATCTGCTCGCCCCGAGCCAGGCCGTGCTGATTCCGGCCACCGGACATTTCTCCGAGCAGTGGGCACTGCAGGCCGAAGCAACCGGGCGCCGCGTCATCCGCACGCCCTACCGGGAGGGTTATCCGATCGATCCGAACGCGCTCGAGCAGGCGCTGCGCGCCGACAAGCAGCAGGACATCGTGGCCGTCTTCGCCGTGCATACCGATACGGCGAGCGGCTGCACCAGCGACATGCAGGCGATCCGTGCGGCCATCGATGCCGCGCAGCACCCGGCGCTGTTCGTGGTCGATGTCGTCGCCTCGCTCGCCGCCGCGCCGTTCGCCATGGATGCGCTGGGTGTGAACGTTGCGGTCGGGGCATCGCAGAAGGGGCTGATGTGCCCGGCGGGCCTGGGCTTCGTCGCCGTGGATGAACGCGCTGGCGCGCTCGCCGCCAAGAACCCCGCGCCGCGCTATTACTGGGACTGGGAGCGGCGCAAGTCGGAGTACAGCTACAAGAAATTTTGCGGCAGTGCGCCGCAAAATATGCTGTTTGGCCTTGAGGCAGCGTTGGCGCTGCTCTTGAAGGAAGGCCTGGACGCAGTGATCGCACGCCACGCGCTGCTCGCGCGCGCGGTGCAGGCGGCGGTGGACTGCTGGTCGCGCGAAGGTGCTGTCTCTCTGCACTGCCGGGTTCCGGCGGCATGTTCGGCGTCCGTCACCACCATCGACGTTCGGCCCGGGGTTGACGTCGGAGCACTGCGCACGGTGGCGCGCGAGCGCTTCCAGGTCGCGTTTGCCGGCGCGCTCGGGCCGCAGCTCGGGCGCGCGTTTCGCATTGGTCACCTCGGCGATGTCAATAGCGCCATGATTCTCGGCTGCCTTTCCGGCATCGAAGCGGCGATGACCGTACGCGGCATTCCGTATGGCCGCGACGGGATGCAGAAGGCCGTGGCGTGCCTCGCCGCCGGCTGAGCCGGCACGCGAGCCACCGCTGTGGGATGACTATGGTGCGCAGGAGCCTGGGGAGGCTGTGGATACCGAGCCGAACCGGGATATGACCAGCCAAGCAGCACCAGACTACCCCGACGATCAACGCACAGTGTGGTGAACCTGCTGACCTAAAAAGCGACGACTGCGCCGGAGTAGGTCCGTGCCCGCAGCTTAAGCTTTGCATGTCGTTTCTGCCGGCGGACGGAAAAACTTTGAGGATTCAGATCGCCACATCAGGGAAAGCACGACTCTTGAGAAGGCTTTTAGGAGGGATACTTGGCCTGATGCGGTTGGAATTCCTACCTTTCCCCCGCTTGAACCTTGCCCAAACTTCGCCGCATTGCCCACCTCGACATGGACGCGTTTTTCGCGTCGGTTGAACTGCTGCGCTATCCACAACTCAAGGGCTTGCCGGTGGTAATTGGCGGCGGGCGGCGCACGCTGGACGAGGCCTTGCTGGCGAGGCATGACGAAGGGGGCGAGCGAGCGCTGCGTTTCATTCCGCTGGCGGACTTTCCGCGGCTCAAGGACTACGTGGGGCGCGGCGTGATCACCACGGCGACCTATGCGGCACGGCAGTTTGGCGTGGGTTCGGCGATGGGCATGATGAAGGCGGCCAAGCTGTGCCCGCAAGCCATCGTCTTGCCGGTGGATTTTGACGAGATACGCAAATACTCGCGGCTGTTTAAAAGCACCATCACCGAGATCGCGCCGCTGATGCAGGACCGGGGTGTGGACGAGGTGTACATCGACTTCACCGAGGTGCCGGGCGGTCAGCGCGAGGGCGGCCGGGTGCTGGCACGGCTGATCCAGAAAAGCATTTTCGACAAGACCGGCCTGACCTGCTCGGTCGGCGTGGCGCCCAACAAGCTGCTGGCCAAGATGGCCAGCGAATTCAACAAACCCAATGGCATTTCGATTGTTCATGAGGACGACCTGCAAGCCAGCATCTGGCCGCTGCCCTGCCGCAAGATCAACGGCATTGGCCCCAAGGCCGACGAAAAGCTCGCCAAGCTGAACGTTCACAGCATCGGCGAGCTGGCAGCGCAAGGCCCGGCGTTTTTGATCGCGCACTTCGGTAAAGCCACTGGCGCCTGGATGCATGAAGCCGCTTGGGGCCGCGATGAACGCCCGGTGGTGACCGAGAGCGAGCCCGTCAGCATGAGCCGCGAAACCACGTTTGAGCACGACCTGCATGCGGTACGCGACAAGGCCGAGCTGAGCGCCATTTTTACCCGGCTGTGCGAGCAGGTGGCGGCCGATCTGCAGCGCAAGGGCTATCTGGCCAAAACCATTGGCATCAAGCTGCGCTATGACGATTTCAAAAGCGTGACCCGCGACCAGACGCTTGAGCAGTTCATCGCCGACGCGAAAACCATCCGGAAAATTGCCGGCCTGTGCTTGACACGGGTGCCGCTGGACAAGCGGCTGCGCCTACTGGGGGTTCGCGCTGCCACGCTGGTGAAAGCCGGAAAAGAGCCGGCGTATGAACAAAAAAGGCCTCCAGCCCAATCAGGACAGATGCAAGCAGCTACTCAATCAACAGCAACTGATCAACTTTTTTAGCCAAGTAATCCTCATGGGCCACCCAAACCACGGCGCAAGGGTTGACGGCGTGGTTCGAAAGGTAACGTTTTTGGGTAACAGGGGCAAGATCAGTCCGCGTAATGGGCAGTCTATGGAGTCGAAGAAGCGCGTCAAAATGAGGATGGAAAGTAGCCGAGAACTCGGTACTTTCAGGTGAAAGATGAGAATTAGAATGAGGGTAAATACTTATGGCTATGCGGCCATGAGCCTATCAAAATCTTAAGTTGGCAGGTAAATACAAATACTTTTTTGGAGTCAAAATCATGAATTGCATTGTTTCCCGTTTTTCTAGGGTTGTTCTCGCGCTAAGCTTGATTGCGGGCGCCGGGTCAGCGTCGGCTCAGGCACAGCAGCACAAATGGAAAACTCAAATCCTCTATGGACCCAATACGGTTGTCTACAAAGAGTTCCTAAAGTTTGCAGAGCGCGTGAAGGTTGTGACAAAAGGCGCAGTGATCATTGAGACCTTTCCCGTTGGCACCATCGTTCCCCAAGCCGAGGCACTTGATGCGGTAAAAGTTGGCCTGCTCGATGCAGCTTCTGGCACGATGGCATACCAGGGGGGCAAGGAAGCGGCCGCAGCATTTTGGGATCTTACGGCCGCTTACGACAACCCTCTGCATCTGATGATGTGGTACCGGCATGGCGGGGGCGATGCCATCATGAACAAGATCGCAGCGCGCTGGGATGCCGAATTCATCGCTCCGATTATTTTGGGTTTAGAGTCGGTCCCGTCGAAGAAGCCAATCCGCTCCATTGCTGATTTCAAGGGCGTTAAAATGCGCTCCCCGGATGGCATTCCAGCTGCGATCTTCTCGGCACTTGGCGCGGCGGTTTCAGTGATGCCTGGGACAGAAGTTTACACAGCGCTCGACACCGGAAAAATCGATGCGACCGACTGGGGCACTCTCTCGGTTAATGATGAAGCAGGCTACAACCGCATAGCGCCCTACGCGATATATCCCGGAATACATTCTTTGAACTCGACTGATTTTGTGGTGAGCAAGAAAAAATGGGCGGCTCTGTCGCCAGATCTGAAGGCTGCGGTTCGTGCTGCCGCCGATGAATGGTCCCTCGCCACCTGGATGAGCCAAGAATTGGAGGACCGTAAGGCGGTAGCCAAACGCGATCCGAAAACATTGATTGCTTGGGGCGAGGCTGAAAAGGCCGAGTTCCGTAAGGTCGCCCGCGGCGTGTGGGTTGATTGGTCAAAGAAAAGTCCGCTTGCTAAAGAGACTTATGACAGCCAAGTTAAGTTTCTGACTTCGATTGGCAAGCTGTAAGGTTTGCTTTAGACGAAATCAGGCACTGAAGCCTCACAGCGCGTGGCTTTGTAGACGACGGGCTATCCACTTAGCTCCTCAGTTGACTCTTCATCTTCCTGGTGAATAGATGCCACGGCAACGGCTTCGCTGGGCCAATCAATGTGCCCAATAAAAACGTAGTTCAAAAAACCTGCGGAGCCACAAATGGCGGGCCCCATGACGGCTCCAAGGAGCTAACTAGATAGCCCGTCTAGCCCGTCTTTGTAGTCAGCGATAAGGGAACCAATATGACGAATCACCGCAAGAAATCGTTGCTAGGAAGTTTGCAGCTTGTCAATCAGGCAATAGTTGTAACGTCCAAAGGGCTTTGCCTAACCTTTGCTCTTGCTGTCGTAGTTACGATTTATGACGTGATCCTAGACGTTTTTTTCAACGCACCAACGGTCTGGGTGTATGACGTGGTCACGACATTAATAGCCGTCGCCTTCCTGATTGGCGGCTCCTATGCGTTACAACGACGCGAACACATCTGCATCACCGCCCTCTACAACCTGTATCCCAAAGGGGCCCAGTTGACTTTAGGCATTCTGTCGTCAATGCTCACTATCATGTATCTGCTCACTTTCAGCTGGTTTGCTTGGGAGATGGCTTATCAAGCAGTATTGAGTTGGGAGGTAGGTGGGTCAGTCTGGCGCCAGCCGACCCCTGTTGTCGTCAAGACAGCTATGTTTGTGGGTACCGTCATGATGATCATGCAGGCAGCCTCAAATATGCTGGGCGATATTCTCATGATTAAAGCCGAGGACTGAGCCATGGGCATCGAATTTATCTCGCTGTTGATGCTGGGCGCTTTCGTCCTTCTCATCTTAGTCATGGGTATGCCGATCGCTTTTGCGACTGGGCTCATTGCGGTCATTTTCTGTAGCGTTTTCGCCGACATCAATAGCTTGGCAATCATTACATTTCGTACCTATGGATTCGTCAATTCATACGTCCTGCTATCGGTGCCAATGTTCTTGCTGATGGCCGCGATCTTGGACAAGTCGGGCGTAGCCCATGACCTTTATGATGCCTTGAAGATCTGGGCGGGTCGACTCCCAGGGGGCGTTGGTGTCATGACCCTTATCGCCGCCACATTGATGGCCGCCATGACTGGCATCATCGGCGGTGAGGTTATCTTGCTGGGGTTGGTGGCGCTACCGCAAATGTTGCGTCTGGGGTACGATAAAAAATTAGCGATTGGCATTGTTTGCGCCGGAGGATCGCTCGGGACAATGATTCCTCCCAGCTTGGTGATGGTGTTCTATGGCCTAACGACATCGACCTCTATTGGTGATTTATTTATCGCGACCACTATCCCTGGCATCATGCTGGCCTTGTTGTATACGGGCTATGTGCTGGTTCGCTGCTTTATTAATCCAAACCTTGGACCACCGGCCTCGGATGAAATTCACAACATTCCTATTCTTGCCAAGTTAGCCGCGTTGAAGAAGGTATTGCTGCCTCTTATGATCATTTTTTCGGTCTTAGGTAGCATTTACAGCGGCATCACCTCGGTCAGTGAAGCCGCTGCTATGGGGGTGGCCGGGGTCGTCGTCTCTGCAGCAATCAGGCGCACCTTGAACTATAAAATGCTTCGTGACTCACTTTTCACGACGATGTCGACTTGTGGGCTGTTGATATGGCTGTCAATTGGCGCCAACGCCATGGTCGGCGTATACAACCTTTTGGGCGGCATCACTTATTTAAAGGGCGTGATGACCGGACTCCCTTTTGGGCCGTTGGGTGTGATCATGTTCATGATGTTTATCCTGCTGCTTTTGGGAATGTTCATGGACTGGTTTTCGATCATGTTACTCACTATGCCTGTGTTCACGCCTGTGGTCTTAGCTCTGGGCTACGATCTTATTTGGTTCGGTGTTTTGTTCAACATCACGATGCAAATAGGCTATCTTTCCCCGCCCTTTGGGCAGGCGGCTTTTTATCTCAAATCGGTTACGCCGCCAGATATAAGCCTGAATGACATATATGCGTCCATGTGGCCCTTCATTGGTCTTCAGGTCATAGGGTTAACGTTGGTGCTGCTCTTCCCGTCGATTTCCCTGACCCTTGGGACGCTTCTCAAATAATTAAGGTAAACACGCACCATGAGTGATAAACAAACATCGGTGGGCTTGAGCACTAGACAGGTGGAAAGTTACCGCCGAGACGGCTATTTATTCCCATTGCCAGCGCTGGACGACGCAGTTTGTGCCGATGCACGCCGGCGAATAGAAGTATTTGAATTCAGCCAGGGGAAACCGGTCACAAAGGAACAGCGGTTTAAGCCGCATCTCATGATGACGTTCCTCGATGCGGCGATCCGAACACCGCTGATTCTCGACGCGGTAGAGTCACTGATAGGCGGCGACATTCTTTGCTGGGAGACCTCTTTGTTTATCAAGGAAGCCGGCGATCCTGCATACATTAGCTGGCACCAGGACGCCACCTATTGGGGACTGGAGCCATTCGACGTTATAACCGCTTGGGTCGCCTTGTCCCCGAGTACGGTCCAGAGCGGCTGTATGCGGGTCATACCTGGCACCCATATCGGTGGACTTGTAGAACACATTGATACCTTCGCGCCCAACAACTTGCTCTCCCGTGGACAGGAGGTTGCTGTCACAGTGGATGAAGCGAAGGCGGTGGATCTGATTCTGGCGCCAGGTGAAATGTCGCTCCACGACGTAAAGATTGTGCACGGATCGGAGCCAAACCAGGCGGACGATCGCCGCATCGGGCTTGCGATACGCTACATCCCTACCTACGTGCGTCAGGGTGCTGGCACAGGCGACTCTGCCATGCTAGTGCGCGGCGTCGATCGCTTCAATCATTTCGCATCAGACCCAAGGCCGACCAGCGACTTCACGCCTGAGAGCTTTGCTGCACACAAGTCCGCGCGGGACAACCGCATGCGCATTCTGCTGGGTTAACCCGAAGCAGGACGAGGGGGAAACTATCATCAGGATCGCAGAGGCAACGCTTAGCCCCTTCATCCGTGCGCTATTCGAAGCGAGTGGATCGAACGCTTACGAGGCACCGATCGTCGCGCGGCATCTGATTGATGCGAGTCTCGCCGGGCATGACTCGCATGGA
>Ga0209491_10008106_pt1 | contig 13493 bp, 10 predicted proteins | sample BON02_FD_187213 | JGI IMG/M metagenome (GOLD analysis project Ga0209491, IMG submission 187213) | Freshwater microbial communities from Lake Bonney liftoff mats and glacier meltwater in Antarctica - BON-02 (SPAdes) (version 2) | ecosystem: Environmental > Aquatic > Freshwater > Ice > Glacier... | reverse complement strand
GGGGGGGGGGGGGGGGGGGGGGGGGGGGCGGCGGCGGCAATGGCGGCGGCGGCAATGGCGGCGGCGGCAATGGCGGCGGCGGCAATGGCGGCGGCGGCGGCGGCGGCAAAGGAGACGAGGGCGACGAGGAGGCGATCCAGCTGGTCCTGACGGACGGCCGCTGGTTCCGCGAGCCCATGCCCTGCTCGCGGCGCGAGCGCTGGTGCCGCGCGGTGCTGTCGGACTTTGCCGCGTCCTCCTCCTCGGGCGGCGGCGGCGGCGCGGGCGAGCGCCCGCCGAATTTCTTCGCCTCGGACGCCGAGGCGGCCTGGTGCGACGACTTCTTGCGGACGGGCGACCCCTCTGGCGCCATCGGCGGCGGCGGCGGCGGTGGGTCGTGCTGCCGCAAGGACGACGAGTGGGAGGCCTGGTGCCGCGGCCCCGACGCGGCCGCCGCGCCCGAGCGCCACCGGCGCGTGCTGTGCGACCCGCTCGACCCGGAGTTTGCGATGGACGAGGCCGTGCTGCTGCCGCGCGCCTCCGCCGCCGCCGCCGCAAACGCCTCGTCACCCGCCTCTGCCCGGGGGGACGCCGGGGGCGAGGAGGCCGTGTTTGACCTCGCCGCGGCCTGGGACCGCCCCTGGCAGCCGTCGCCGCCGTCGTCGTCGTCCCCCTCCTCAGAGGCGGGCGGTGATGGCGAGCGCGGCGGCGGCGACGTGTGGCGGCGGCGCCTGGTCGAGGGCAGCGACTCGCCGCTGTGCGAGGTGCTCGGGCAGCGGCAGCGCCGGTGGCTCCGGTCGGCGCTCGCGCGCTCGCGCGCGCCGCTGCGGCTGGTGGCGTCCGGCAGCGTGCTGCTCGGGTCGCTGCTGTACGGCGAGCAGGACGACGGCGGCGGCGGCGGCGACGCGGCGTCGGTCCGGCGGCGCCCGCAGGTGTGCTCGGGCGACGACTGGCTGTGCTGGTCGCGCGCGCAGCTCAACTTCTTGCACACGCTCGCCAACGCGACGGCCGGCAGCGGCGGCGGCGGCGGGGAGGAGGAGGGGGGCGCGGGCGGCAGCGGCGGCGGCAGCGGCGGCGGCAGCGGCGGCGGCGGCGGCGGCGGCGGCGGCGGCGGCGGCGGCTGCGTCGTGGTCCTCACGGGCGACTATCACTACAGCGACATCAAGGTGGCGCGGCCCACACCACCAGCCGCCGACGCCGCCTCCAGTGCTGCCGCCGCCGCCGCCGCCGCCGCCGCCGGGCCTCCGTCGCCGTTGTCCCCCGCCGCCGCGCCCCCCTTTACCCCGCCGGCCGCTGCCAGCGCCCTGCGCCTCGACCGCCTCGCCCGCCCCGTCTACCAGCTCATGGCCAGCGGCCTGACCGACTCGACCGCCGCCCGCCACGCTGGCGAGCGGGCGTGCGAGGGCACGTACCGCGAGGACCTGGCCGGCCTGCGGCCGCTGGGCAGGTGCTCTTTCGTCGCGAAACCGGCGTTTGGCGGCGTCGAGGTCGACTGGGCCGCGCGGTGGTTTGAGCTGAGCGTGCGGGACGCGGAGGGCGGGGCTGTGGCGGTCGGGGAGGACGGGGCGCGGCAGCGGGTGCGCGTGAGCCTGGACACGTGCGAGATCCTGGAGATGGGGTGAAAAATGATCGGGGAGAACAGATTGCGAGATCCTCGAGATGGAGCGAAATGAGCAGAAATCAGATCTCCTCTGATCCCCTCGGCCGTGTTGAAACGCGGGGCGACTTCTTTGCAAGGCGCGCCAAACCAAACGCGCCGCCCCCGGCTAGCCGCCTCCCCTCGTCGACCTCCTCCTTCTTCTCTCAGACTTGTGATTCCACCCGCGCCTCGCCCTCTCGCCCTCTGTGGTCCACCACCGAGCGCGCCAAGCGCCTCGAGGAGGGGCAGTCGGCGGGCGCCAACTTTCGAAAAGTTAATCAGTCACTCGGCGCGCCTCCAAGCCCCTGAGCCCGTCGATCAAGTCTTGCCAGCGAGCGCTGAGCGAACCTGATCACTTCTGGGGGGCGCGCCAGCTCCTGAGCTCGTCGAGCATCTTGTTGGCGCCGCCCCCCGGGCCGCCGCCGACGCCGCCCGGCCGCGTCGCCATGTGCGCCAGCACGCCGAGCGCCGACCCCAGCGCCGCGCCCCCGGCCACCGCCACGCGCAGCGGCACGTCGGCCGACGGCTTGACGGGAAATTTGCAGTCGCTCGAGCCGCCCTTTTTGACCAGGGCGTAGGCCGCGGCGGCGCCGAGCGCGCCGCCGGCCACGGAAAAGGCGTCGACGCGCCGCTGAGACTCGTTGTGGCACAGGCGGTAAACGCGATCCTCGAGGCCCGCGCGCTCGGACGTGGCGATCTTGGCGAGGCCGAGCAGCGCGGCGAGGGTGGCGCCGCCCGCGGCGCCGTAGGCCGCGCCGGTCAGCAGCGAATCCTGGGCGGGCACGCCCGTCTTGCGGGCGCAGGCGACCAAGGGGCCTGCGAGCGCGCCGACCAGGGCGCCGGCCTCGGCGCCCTTGAGGGCGACGTGCCCCTCGAGCAGCGCGGCAAGCGTGACCGAGTGCTTGCTGGCGACGTCGATCTCCGGCATGGTTGGTGTGTGGCGGCGGCGGCGGATGGCTGTTTGGTGTTTAATGTCGTTCTAATAAGAGGGGCGGGAGGAGGAGGGCGTCGTGAGCGCAGAGCGGCGTCGGCTTTTTCCGGTTGTGGCGTCGTCGGTTTCGGTTTGGCGGTGCGGGCATCGGCGTCGGCGCTGCCTTGAGAGGGGGGCGACGCCTGCTCGCTGCGCCTTCGATCACGCGTGACAGGCGCGACGGGACCACCTGGGACCACGAGAGGGGATCACCACAGGCTCTCTCTCTTCTTCGCGGGCGAGTCCGGGAGAAGAGGAGGGAATCCGCGAGAAACGAACACAAACGCTCGAGCGCCCAGTGATCCGAATCACCAGGCGCCGATGAGGGGGCGGATTTCTCGGGGCAAAGACCTCCGGAATCGCGCTGCGCCTCTCCTCGACATCTGCGCGCGCCGCTGCGGGGGGACGCACCGAAAGGTTCTGGTGGAAGAGAGGACTGTGTGCAGCAACTGTCAACGTCGCCACAAAGCCACGAGCGATGGATGCGCGCGAGTTGATGGTCGTGTGTACGTGTGTGCGTACGTGTGTGTGTTGCAAGGGTGTGTGTGCTTTTGGTGCGGTTACTCAGGACGGATGCACCCCAATGCCAGGCAAGTCGCAGGCGCCAGAAGCGAAAAACGGCGCGGCGGCTCGTTGCACGCAAGCCCCCCTCAATCCTCTTGGGCCGCGGTTACCATGGCCTCTGCGCGCCGCACCGCCGCCGCCAGGTCCGCGGCAACCTCGGGCCCGCCCACGTCGCCCCCGCCCAGCGCGGCCTTGGTGCGCGCGCCCAGGCTGCTGCGGCGGCCCTCGCCTGCGCCGCCGCCGCCGCCACCGCCGCCCAGCGGGTCGCCGCCGCCGGGCCGAGCGACCGACAGCAGCGCCGCCAGCAGCGCCGCAGCGCCGCCGACGCCGCCCAGGCCGCGCGCCGCCCACACGCCGTCGCTCGCCAGGCGCCATGCCGCCGCGTCCGCCACGGCCCCGAACGCGGCCGCGCCGCCCGGCGCGCCCGCGTACGCCTCGGCGCCGCGCCCGCGGTCCGAGTGGTACGCGTGCAGCGCGTCGAGCAGCGACAGGCGCCCCGCCTGCAGGCGCGCGCGCTCGCGCTCGGCGGCCGCCTGCGCGTCGGGCGGCGCGCGAGAGCGCTGGTGCGCCTCGGCAACAGCGGCGGCCGCCAGGCGGGCGCGGTCCAGCGGGGGCAGGGCGCGGAGGGCGGCGGCGCGGGCGTGCGCGAGGGAGCGGAAGGGCAGCAGGACGGCGCTGCCGCTGACGCAGGCGTCGAGCAGGACGCGGTCGAGGGCGGCGCGGTCGTTGCCGCGGGTGCCGGGGGCGCCCGCCGCGCGCGCGGCGCTCGAGACGGCCGCCGAAGCCGCCGCCGCCGCCGCCTCGGACTCGGCGCCGACGCCCGGCGCGACCGCGCCGCCGCCCACGCGCAGCGCGGCGGGGAGCTCGGCGAACGCGTTGCTGTAGACGCCGGCCTCCTCGGCGGCGCTCAGAAGCTCGACGATGAGGCGCAGCAGGCGCGAGGCGAGCGAGGCGAGCACGGCGGGGTCGGCGCCGACGCCGGCGCCGTGGCGGGTGCTGCCGCGGCCGCCGCCGTCGCCGTTGCCGTCGCCGCTGCCATCGCCGCCGCCCGCCTGGTCGCCCCCCGGCAGCGACGCGTCCAGCTCGCCCGAGCCCAGCACCAGCAGCAGCACCAGGTTGCGCACGAGGTGGCCCTTGGAGCGGTCGCCCGTCCAAGACAGCTCGTCGCGCAGCAGGCGCCAGAGGAGGCTGTTTGTCAGGAGTCGCGCGGCGGCGGCGCGGCGCGCGGAAAAGGGGGCGCCCGCTGCGCCGCCGCCGGTGCCGCCGCCGCCGCCGGTGCGGCGGGCGTGGCGGCCGCCGCGCCCGGCAGGTGCGGCGGCAGCGGCCTGGCCCCCGCCGCCCTCGACTGCCTCGGGCATCTCCTGATCGCCGCCGCCGCCGGCCGCCCGGTCCCGCGGCGCGCCGCCGCCCTCGTCCGCCGCCGCCGCCGCCGCGTCGTCCTCGGGCGCGCTGGCCGCCGCCGACCACGCTTTTAGGCGCGCGGCCAGGTCGGTCTGCAGCACGTCGACCGTGCAGCCGAGCAGGAGGGCCACCGCCCCGGCGTCCGGGCCGTCGCCGCCGAAGCCGCCCGCAGCGCTCGCGCCGACGCCGCCGCCGCCGCCGCCGAGCAGGCCGCTGCCGCCGCCGGCCGTGCCGCCGCCGCCGCCGACGATGCCGAGCGCGGCGGCGGCCGCGGCGCCTCCCTTGGCCGCGATGGCGGCGCTGAGCGCGTCGTCCACCATGCGGAAGAGCTGGGGAAAGCCCGTGGCGCCCATGCCGCGGGAGGCGGCGGCCGCGGCTTCGCGCGCCTGGGCGCCGCGCGTCAGGCCGCCGCCGCCGCCGCCGCCCTCGTCCTCGTCGTCGCCGCCGCCGCCGCTCGAGCTCGGGCCGAGGCCCGAGGCCAGGGGGTGCCAGACGATGGGGTTGATGCGCACGTGCGCCCTGGCGAGGCCACCGCGCGGGCGCGAGGCGTCGTCGTCGTCGTCCCCGTCGGCCATCTCTTGGTCGGCGCCGCCGCCGCCGCCGCCAGTCGTCCTGCCGCCGCCGCCGCCGCCGACGCTCCGGCGCGTCTGTTTGAGGGGGCTGGCCGCGTCCCCGCGGCCCGCCGCCGCCACAAGCCCGCCGGCCGGCACGAACACCGCGGGCGGGTGCGCCGCTAGGCACGCCGACAGCAGGGCCGCCGCGCGCCCGGCCAGCGCGCCGCCGTCCCCGTGCAGCGGGCGGTCCCGCGCCAGCGCCGCCAGCCGGGCCTGCGCGCCGAGCGGCAGCGCGTGGCGCGCGCCGGCGCCGAATCGCCAGAACCCGGCGACAGCGGCGTCGCCGAGGGCGACCCAGCGCTGGCGGTGGGGCTCGGCCGCGCCGGAGGCGCCGGCGTCGGGGGCGCCGCCCGCGGGGGCGCCGCCCTTTTGCGCGGCGGCGGGGGGGGCGGCGGGGGGCGCGCCGGTCGGGCGGCCGCGGGTCGTGCTGCCGCCGCCGCGGCGCGGGCCGCCGCCGCCCCCGCCTCCGGCGCCGCCCGCGCTGCCGCCGGCCCCAGCGGCGTCCTCCTCGTCGGCCGCGGCCGCCGCCTCGTCACGCGCCGCCGCCAGCATCAAGCTCACGCGCTCCTCGCGCCCGGCGTCGTAGTCGGCGAACGCCTTGTGCGCCTTGAGCAGCAGGGCGGACGGCACCTCCTCGGGCACGGCCCAGAGCTCAAACTCGGCGGCGAGCAGGGACGGGGACGAGGAGGGGGGGTCGGCGGCCGCGCCGGCGCCGCCGGGAGTCGCGGGCCCCCCGCCGGCGCCGCGGGCCTTGCGGCCCCTGGTCGGGGTGGACATGGCGCCCGTGTGTGTTTCTTGTTTTCGTTGGAGCGGTGGCGGGCGTGTTTGTTTGCGTGTGTGGCGCGGAGGAGGGGCAAAAAGAGCGCGTCCTCCCGAATCGCAGCGGTTTCCTTGTCTCTGTGCGGGCTCAGGTGCGGTGTGGCCCGGTTGCCGAGGAGTCGCTTCGCCAGTTGCTAAGAGCGTCGTTGGGTAGCGTCGGGCAGAAAGACGGAGGGGGCGCGACGCCCTCAAGAAGACGACCGATCGCCGCCTCGAAAAATTTGAACGGCGCCGCGCGCGATCCGCGTCGTCGCTGAGAAAACCACAACTCAAAAGAGAGAAGGCGCACGCGCGCCGAGTCGTTACAAAGACAAAGAGGAAGCAAGACTGAGCGTTTGTGCGTGCCTGCGGTTGGAAAAAGAGGGCGTCCCTCCTTCGAAGAAACCAAGCTCGACGAACACAACACCGCGGGCGGACTCTCAGCGCCGCGACGGCACCGGCCCGCCGCTAAAGGTCGCCGCCGACGGCGCCGCGGCCACGCTCGACGGCGCGGGCCCCCCGCCGCCCCCGCCCGCCGCGCCCGAGGGCGTCACGAACGAGGGCGGCGCCGCCGTGCCCGCAGGCGCGGCCAGCCCCGCCGCCGCGCGCGCCGCCGCCGCCGCCGCGTCCTCCGACGTGGCCGCCCCCCCGCCCACGGCGCCGCCGCCGCCGCCCGCCCCCCCGCCGGCCGGCGCGCCGCCCATCGCGTCGTCCTCCGTCGCGTCCGCCCCCTGCCCGACCGACCCCGAGCCGTCCGGGTCGCCCGTCGGCTGCGCCGCCTGCGACGACGGGTGCAGCGACTCGGCCTGCTCGCCGTCCGCGCCGCCGCCGGGCGCCCGCGGCGGCGGCGGCGGCGGCTCCGTGACCGTCGGACCGCCCGCGCCCGGGATGGTCTCGAGCAGCTCGTCGGCGGCGGCCGCAAAGGCGTCGAGCGCCTTCTGGTCGAACAGCACGAACTCGACGTAGCGCACGGGGCTGGTGGGCGCGGCCGCGCCGCCGCTGCTGCCGCCGAGCGCCGCGCTGCCGCCGCCGCTGCTGGGCGCGGGGCCGCCGCCGCCGCCCGTGCCCGCGCCGCCGCCGCCCGTGCCCGCGCCGCCGCCGCCGCCGCCGCCGCTGCCCGCCAGCGTCTCCTTGACCGCCGTCAGCGCCACGGTCGCCGCCAAGCCCATCGGGTACCCGTAGATGCCCGTCGAGATTGCGGGGAAGGCCACGTTCTCCAGGCGGTGCTTGGCGGCCAGCGCCAGCGAGGCGCGGTAGGCCGAGTACAGAAGCCGCGGCGCCTCGTCGCCGTCGCCGCGGTCGCCGTAGACCGGGCCGACGGTGTGGATGACGTACTTGGCCTGCAGCCTGCCCCCGCGGGTGATGCGGGCCTCGCCCGTCGGGCACCGCACGTCGGGCGCGACCTCGGGCACCAGCAGGCACGCCTCGCGCAGCTTTGGGCCCGCCGCCCGGTGCACGGCGCCGTCGACGCCGCCGCCGCCGAGCATGCGCTCGTTGGCGGCGTTGACGATGGCGTCGCCGCTCCACTGGGTGATGTCGCCGACGGAGAGGACGAGCATGGCCGAGTCGCCGAGGCGGTACCAGCGGGCGTTGGCGGACGGCATCTCTATCTTATGGGTTGTGGTTTGACTTGCAAGCAGGGCTAAAAAGCGCTGGGCGCAGATGGCGCGCGCTCCTTCGTGTTGGCGGCGCCGGCGAAAGGCGCGCGTCGTCGGCAGGACGGGCAGCGACAGGAGCGGTCTGCGGCGGGAGCGCGCGCGTGCGCGGGGGATGCGATGATCGTCGCGGTCGTGGTGGTGGTGGTGGTCCTCGTCCGCAGCTCGCCGTGCTGGCGCGTCTGTTGATGGGGGGAGGGGGAGCCCGCGCGCGTGTTCGCTGATGATGATCGAGAGCTGCGAGACCGCTGTTTGCTGCCGCGTGTGTGTGATGGAGTGTGACGTGACGGAGGCCAAGAGGGAGCGATGCGTTGTGTGTCTGTGTCGTGTGACCTGAGCGCTCGCGCGTCTTCAGAAGCGTGATGGATGTTTGATCGCGAGGAGGGAGCAGGAGGAGGAGGAGGGGGACCAAGGGCAAATCGGCTCATGTGCGTATCGTCTTCCAAACACCTGTTCAGGCAATCGACCCGACAACCGACCAATATGGCCCACCTCTCGTGGCGCGCCTCGAGCGCCGCCCTCTCGAGCGTTCCCCGGGCGCTCACCCGTAACCTCTCTCCGCCCGCCGCCACTCCACGCGCCCTCCTCCCGATCCCGTCCGCCCGGACCTACTCCTGCCCGCGGGGCGCGCTCAACAAGCGCGCGCGCCTGCTGCTCGCACCCGCACCGGCGTCGTCACCAGCACCGGCACCGGCGTCGTCACCAGCGCCGGCACCGGCGACGACGACGGCCGCCGAGCGCGCTGCCGCCGCCGCCGACGCGCTTCTCTCCGACGCGGCCAACGACCTCGTCCTCCCGAGCCGCCGCGCCCAGCCGCCCCTGGCGCGCGACAAGCTGCGCGCCCTGCGCGCCGAGTCCGAGGCGCTCGCAAAATCCAAAAAGCTGGTCCGCGTGCAGGTGGGCGCGAAAGGCCTCAGCGCGGCAGTGATCAATTCGGCGGCCGGCGCCCTGGCCGGCGCGCCGTCGGGGCTGGTCCGCGTCCGCCTGGGCGACGGCTGCGGCCTCGAGCGGCGCTCGGCGGCGGTCGCCATGGAGCGGCTGCTGGACGCGGTGTGCGTCAAGCAGGTGGGCTTCTGCGTCACTCTATACCGAGACCGAGCGCTGCCCCGGCCCGACAACGTGCCCCCCGCCGCCGGTGCCGGCGGCGGCGGCGGCGGCGGCGTCGCCGTGGTCGCGGCCGGGGCGGAGGACGGAGCGGCGGAGGCGGCGGAGGCGGCGGCCGCCGAGGAAGACGAGGCGGAGGCCCCCGCCGCGACGAGGCAGGACACCGGCGGCGGCAAGGGCGGCGGCCGCAGAAAGTCTGCGGGGGCCGGTGTCGAAGCGGGCGGCGGCAGCGGCGACGTCAGCGGCAGCGCCGCCCCAAGGAAGAAGAAGGAGCGGCCGCCGACGTCGCCGCCCGCGTTCACGGTCGTTTAGATAGCCTCTTGTAAACTTTAAATCAACGCTTTGAAAAGGCCGGACGCATGAGGGGGTCTGCCTCGGGGCGCTGTGTGGTGGATCGTCGCGTGGCCCTCTGCAAACCGCGTTTTCAGGCGCCCCATTTGCAATGAAAAGAGGACGAACGATTGGCCTGCCCCCCCCCGTTTCGACGCTCCCCTCCCGTGATTCGTTCGACAGCCAATACAAAACCAAAAACAGAAAACAAAAACACATGGATCCCCTCCCTTTGTTCGAGACTTTCCCGGGCGCGGCGATGGACCCGTTCCCTGCGCCGGGCGGCAGCAGCGGCGCCGCGGCAGCAGCGACCACGGCGCTCATGGAGCCTCTCGGCGACCTCCCGCGGGCGCGCGCCAACGGCGGCGGGCTTGGCGCGGTGGCGGCGAGCGCGCGTCCGGCGCCGGTCCCGCCCCTGCCGCCACCGCCGCAGCAACGGCCGCAACAACAACAACCACAACAACAGCAGCTGCGCCCCCCGTCGACGTCGCCGACGCCGCTGTTCCTGCTGCCGTCGCCCGCGGCCCCTCTGGCGCAGCGCCAGAGCCCGTCCTACGTGCGCGTGCCCGTCAAGTTTCACACCGACAGCGCCGACCTGGCGTGCGAGCTGTCTTCGCGGTCGCGGCAGGAGGGCGGCGGCGCGCCGGCGCACGCGACGCTCATGGGTGACGCAAAAACTTACCACGCTTTGAAACTTGGTCTTGGAAGCGGGCGGCCGCAGCGTCGCCATCGGCGTTGGGTAAGGGTCAAGGTTGGCTCGAGGAAAATCGATCACTGTTGACGAACGGTGCTATTGTCGTGCGGATTCCCGTTGTGATTATTTGGGGGAGAGCCTGCCTAGAACTTTACGAGCAACGCTCGTCGCTCGTCGCTCGCCGCTCGTCGCTCGCCGCTCGCCGCTCGTCGCTCGCCGCTCGTCGCTCGCCGCTCGTCGCTCGTCGCTCGCACCTCCCCGCCCCCGGCCCGGCTGCGCCTGTACAGGGGGTGACCGCCGGAGATACGAGGGCGTGCATGTCACGCGGATACCTGCAACTGCTAGCCGTTGCGGGGATCGCTCGCTTACATAATTATTTCGGCGTGGACGGAGATTGCCGCGCCTCTTTGTTTAGGCGGGGCGGGCGTCTGCGGACGGCCGCGCGTGACGGGGCCTCGCTCGCCCAGTCGACCTTCGATGCGGACGACGAAAAGTGGCGGAAGCGTTCGTGAATGTTCTTTGGGTGATCGGACGAGTTGAAACGCGACTGGACTAACGAGAACAAACTTGTCCGGGGGACCCTAAACCCCAAAAACCCGCCGCCAATGGTGACGTCTTCGTCGGGGGCACCACCGACCGCCGCGGGTGCGACGGTGGCTGGCGCGGGGCGATCGACGGCGACGGGATCGGCCACTTGGGTCGGGCCCGCCTCGCCCCCAAAGACACCGCCCGCCGCGGCGAGGCCTTGTCGGTGCGAGGAGGAGAGCGACGGGCTCCGCCCGGTGGCTGCGTCCGTCGTCCCACCCGCGCGGAACGCGGCGCCCCCCCGGCGTCCCCGGCGAGTGACGGCGGGCGTGGGACCCGATGCGGCTCGACGCGCGCGCGCGGCGGCCACGCCGGCCGCGTTGGCAGCGGCGGCACCCGCAAAGCCCCGGGCGCGCCCCTCGGAGGAGAGCGGCGCCGCCGTCGGGCCGCCGTCCTCGAGCGCCTCGGGTGCGCCGGCTCGTTGCTGCTGCTGCTGCTGCTGCTGGCGCTCCTACTCATGCTGCCGCTGCTGCTGCTGCTGCTGCTGCTGCTGCTGCTGCTGCTGCTGCTGCTGCTGCTCGGCCCGCTGCGCCGCCTCGAGCCGCTCGCGCCGCGCCGCCCAATTCCGTCCGCAGCTCGAGCGCCCGGGCGACGACCGCGTCCGCGTCGACGCGCCCGACTCTGGCGATCCGGCGCCCGGCGGGGACCGCCGGCCCCTCGTTCGACGGCGGCGTCACCGAGACGCACGTCCGCAGCGCCCTCTTCACGTCGGACAGCCGCAGTGGGCCCTGTGCCAGCTCGTCCATGACGCCGCGCCGCGCGCGGAAGAACGGCTCCCAGGCAATCGAAAAGGCAATCAGGTCGCCCGCCTTTGTGGCGGCGCCGAGCGGCGCCTGCACGTCCCTGTGGTACTCGGCCCGCGTCGCCGACCTCGGTAGGACGACGGCGCTCCAGAAGCCTTTTCGGACCATGGCGTCGGCTCGACGCTCGAGGCGGTCGCGGCGGGCGGCAGCCGCCAACCGGTCCTTTGCGTCGAGCGCGACCAGCCACGTTGGCCGCGCACGCCGTGCTTGATCTCGTCAAAACGTCATGCGCGCGTCCGCCCTGGCCAGGATCAGCCCGGTGACGTCGTCGGCCCCGGGCATGGTCGCGCGTCGCCGTTATCGCTCGAGAGGCGCCGGAAAAGGCAGGCGACAAATGGAGCGAGCGTCGGGCGGGCGCGGCCTACGCGAGTGGGCGCGTGGCAGCGGCGGCGGCGTCGGCGGCGAGCGGGGCGGCGCCGTCCGGGGGGAGAATCAGCACAGAGGCCTTCTGGATGGGCGCGATATCGCTCTGCGCGAACGTGAGCTAACGTCGACGATCGAATCTAGCGGTGCTCGGACAGAGCGCGGCTCGCGCGCGCGTGCTGCGCCGCGCGCGCGTAAGGACCAAGGTGGGGGGGCCGAACAAAGAGAAGGGGAAGGGGAAGGGGAAGGGGAAGGGGAAGGGGAAGGGGAAGGGGAAGGGAAGGGAAGGCCGAGGGCGTTGACGGGCCGAGGGCGCCTCCGTCCTCTTCACTTGTCCGCCGGTGTCCCCTCAGCTTTTTGGCGCGTTGTTGTGATGTAGACGTACGCGCGATGATGGTGGTGTTTGCATTATGAGGCCTTGTGGTTGTGTGCGCGTGGCCAGCACATTTGCCGATCAGAATGGGAGGATGAGAGAGAGGGCAAAAACGACCGGCGGCTCCCCACCAGGGCACCCGCCGTTCGTCACTCATGACGCACACCCGCGAGCGCCGAGGCCGGCGCTTGACCTCCCGAGGCACTCTGCTGCCAGATGCGCGCGGCAGATTCCGGCCGGGGCGGGCGGATCCGGGCGCACGGGAGGCGAGAAAGATGGCTGCCGCCACCTGGACCGGGAAAACCCCTTTCCCGCCCCACATCCTACATAAGCCGCCCCTCCCTCCCTCGTCCCTCTCATACCAAGCTCCCTTTTCTCACATGCTCGATTACACACACACACACACACCACACGCAACCCAGCCCTCAAAGCAAAACAAACACAACACTCCAAACGTCTCTTCTCTTCGCGAAAAAAATAAAGATCGCCGAAAATAAGTTTTTCGTCGGGCGGAACCCCCCTTCTCCCCGGATCCGCCCCCCCGCCCTCCCCCCTACGCTAACAATGCCGCGCAGCATCACCGCCTCCAAGGGCTTCGTCCAGTTCGGTGAGTCGTCGGCGCGTGTCGGGAGCAATCGGGGCAATCGGCCTTTGTGTCTTTTCAGGGGGGGGGGGTCCGCGAGCCCCGACGAAAAAACACACTCCCCCCCCCCCCTCACAAAAACATTCCCTAACCCTTCCCGCCAACCACACAGCCCTCCTCGCCCTCCTCGCCCTGGTCTTCCTGGCCGCCCCGGCCAGCGCCGCGCGCAGCCTCAAGGATGTGGAATCGGGCACCTCGTGCGTCTGCATTGCAGGCTGGTTCTCGATGACCGGCAGCCCGCCGTGCACGCAGTGCGGCGACGGGTCGACCAACATGGGCGACTCTAACATGGCCTGCACTTGCGACCCGGATTCGCCGACCGGCGAGACCCAATGGGTGAGTGGTGGTGCTATTTTTGAGAGAGACGGCGCGGGGGGGGCGGGGGGGCGGCCGGCGGGGTATGCGCACGCGGTCTCTCTCGCGCTCTCGAGCGCGCTGCTGGCCGCGCTTGGCTTTTGTTCCCCTCCCGGTGGCCGTTGATCCCGCGCCGCGGCTACCCGTGTCCGCGCCCGCCAACGGCGCGGGCCTGATGTCGAGGACAGGCGCGCGCGCGTCGTTGCCGTCTGCCTTTTTCTCTCGCGTCGACGCTCACACCCCGCCCCTGCCCCCATCTTTGCGTCAACCCTCTAAAAAACCAACACGGACGAAAACAGGTGTCGAACAAGTGCGAGTGCCCCGCCGGCGAATCGCTGGTCGTCGGCGTTTGCAAGCCGGCCTGCCCCTCGCCTAGAGCGTACAACACCGTGGGGGATTGCGTGTGCCCCGCGACGACGAGCGGCGAGACCTTCTTCAACGAGGTGAGTGGTGGTGCTATTTTCGAGAGAGACGGCGGGCGGGCGGGGGGGGGGGGGGGGGGGGGGGGGGGGGGGGGGGGGGGACGCGGCCGGCGGGGTATGCGCACGCGGTCTCTCTCGCGCTCTCGAGCGCGCTGCTGGCCGCGCTTGGCTTTTGTTCCCCTCCCGGTGGCCGTTGATCCCG
>Ga0209491_10008102_pt1 | contig 13495 bp, 2 predicted proteins | sample BON02_FD_187213 | JGI IMG/M metagenome (GOLD analysis project Ga0209491, IMG submission 187213) | Freshwater microbial communities from Lake Bonney liftoff mats and glacier meltwater in Antarctica - BON-02 (SPAdes) (version 2) | ecosystem: Environmental > Aquatic > Freshwater > Ice > Glacier... | reverse complement strand
ACCACAGTCTGTTTGCACGACGCTCAAGGAGAAGCTTGACGAGTTCAAGCCCTATTTGCCCGTCATTTCTGCCTTGCGCAACGCAGGTGTCAAGGATCGTCATTGGCAGAGGCTGAGCGAAGAGATTAGCACTGACGAAATAAAGCACGATTTGCTGCCTGATGGCAATCTAACACTTCGAGGCCTCCTAGAGATAGGCATCCTCCAACACGAGAACTACATTGTTACACTGTCAGAGCAGGCAGGCAAGGAGTACAGCTTCGAACGAACCCTCGATAAAATGAAGTCAGAGTGGCGCGAGATCATTTTCGACTTTTCTGCTTACAAGGACTCTGGAACCTTTGTTCTCAAGGGCATTGAAGATACGGTCATGTTACTTGACGACCAGATCGTCAAGGTTCAGGCTATGCGCGGCTCGCCTTACGCCAAGGCCATGGAGCAGGTTGTCATCGAATGGGCCAATAAGCTCATTTATATGCAAGATGTCTTGGAGGAATGGCTCAAGTGTCAAAAGACGTGGCAGTACCTCGAGCCCATTTTCGCATCGCCGGACATGATGCGGCAGATGCCTACCGAGGGGCGGCGGTTCCAGAAGGTAGACCTCATGTGGCGGCAGACGATGCAGACAGGCGCTGATGCTCCTGGCGTCTTGACCGTTATGAGCATTGAAAATCTCAAGGGCAATTTCGTGGAGGCGAACAAGACACTGGATATGGTCCAGAAAGGTCTCAACGACTATCTCGAGACGAAACGCTCGGCCTTTCCGCGCTTTTTTTTCCTGAGCAATGATGAGCTACTCGATATCTTGTCGGAGACCAAGGATCCACGGCGTGTCGTACCTCATCTTCCCAAGGCGTTTGAAGGCATTTGTGGTGTCGAAATGCGCGGCACCACCCCCGAGCAGCAGGCGCAGGGCGAAAAGATGCTTGATATCCTGTGCATGGTGTCTGGTGAAGGCGAGCAAGTACCCCTCAGCACCAACGCTCCAGTCGAGCCCGATGCCGAGAGAAATAGGGGCAATGTTGAACGGTGGCTCTTGGAGATGGAGTCGTCTATGCGAACGACACTAAAGGAGATTGGTCGCGAGGCAGTCGCTGCCTACCCCAAAGCCGTCCGCACTCAATTTGTGCAGTCATGGACTGGCATGATTGTCTTGGCGGCCGATTGCCTGTATTGGACGAGGGACGTAGAGGCTTCGATGGAAGCCAAGGGCCATGAGGGTCTGAAATATGTGCTCAAAAAGATGCAGGATGAGTTGGTAGATATTGTGGCCTTGGTCCGTGGCGAACTGTCCAAGCAGGCGCGTCTCATTATTGGCGCTATGATCACCCTCGACGTACACAACAAGGACGTGGTTGTCATGTTGGTCGACAACGGTGTATCGAATAGGTTTGAATTCGACTGGAACAGTCAGCTGCGCTATTACCAAGAAAGCATTGGTGGACAAGAGAATTTCATCATCATGTGTCGCATGATGAATGCGAGCCTTCCCTACAGCTACGAGTACCTCGGAAACTCGATGCGTCTAGTGGTGACACCCTTGACGGATCGCTGCTATCGCACGCTCATGGGAGCTCTGCACCTCGACCTGGGTGGAGCTCCAGAGGGTCCGGCAGGCACCGGCAAGACAGAGACTGTCAAGGATCTAGCCAAGGCCGTCGCCAAACAGTGCGTCGTCTTCAATTGCTCCGATGGGCTTGACTACCTCGCAATGGCCAAGTTCTTTAAGGGCCTGGCGAGTTGCGGAGCCTGGGCTTGCTTCGACGAGTTCAACCGGATCGATCTTGAGGTTCTGTCTGTGGTTGCACAGCAGCTCCTGTCGCTCTCGGACGCACTTCGCCGCAACCTGCCGCGCATAATGTTCGAAGGCTCTGACATCCCCCTAATTAGGGGCTTTTCATCTTTCATCACTATGAACCCGGGGTATGCGGGTCGGTCGGAGCTACCAGACAACCTCAAAGCCTTGTTCCGTCCGTGCGCTATGATGGTTCCCGACTATGCCATGATCTCCGAAATCTGTCTCTACTCCTACGGCTTCACGGATGCACGCGATCTAGCGCGCAAGCTTGTGAAATCGCTGCAGATCTCCTCTGAGCAGCTCTCATCGCAAGTGCACTACGACTTTGGAATGCGTGCTGTCAAGTCGATTCTGACTGCGGCAGGGATCTTGAAGCGTGCCTTCCTCGCCTCTCCGGAGGACATCCTAGTGCTTCGAGCCATCAATGACGTTAATCTCCCCAAGTTCACTGACGCTGACCTGCCATTATTCAAGGGCATTACTTCAGATCTCTTCTTAGGCCTCAACATCCCGCCACCCGACTACGATGTTCTTGTCGACGGCATGACCACGGCGTGTGGGGAGCTCAAGGACAAGAAATCCACTGCCATGTCCGTGAGCTCCTTCAACACGCACACGATGAATGTGCAGCCAACACCAGAGCTCATTTGCAAGTGCATCCAGCTGTATGAGACTGTGACAGTGCGCCACAGCTTGATGGTCGTCGGCTTAGCTTTGTCCATGAAAACAAGTGTCTTGAAAGTGCTGGAATATGGCATGTGCAATGTGCAAGACAAGGAGCGCTTCCAAGATGTTTTGTGCTTCTCGCTGAATCCCAAGTCAATCACGATCGATCAGATCTATGGCAACTTCGACCCTGTCTCTCGCGAGTGGGTAGAAGGCATTGGAGCCTCGCTTGTCCGGCGGTGTGCGCAAATGGACAGTGACCCCGACCTCAAGGAAAAGCGAAAGTGGATCCTTTTTGATGGTCCTGTCGACGCGATTTGGATTGAGAACATGAACACCGTCATGGATGACAACAAAAAGTTGTGCTTGAATAGTGGCGAGATCATCAAGCTCACAGGATCCATGACTATGATGTTCGAACCAGAAGATCTTCAAGCTGCTTCGCCTGCCACCGTCAGTAGGAATGGTATGGTCCTCATGGAGCCACATATGCTCACCTGGCCTTCCATCATGCTCTCGTGGTTTGAACTGTTGCCGCCCAGCCTTGAGGCCAGCAGAGAAAAGATAGAGAATCTCTTCAATCACTTTGTACCACCTCTTCTGAGGCTCGTAAAGAAGGAGTGCAAGGAACCCGTTGAGACCAAGAACACAGAGCTCTTCCTCAATCTGCTTAAATTGATGAATTCACACCTCAAGGAATTCCACGACGAAGAGGTGTGTGCGAAGATCAGTGCTTCGGATGTGATTAAACGCGTCGATGGAGCCTTCTTGATTTCGCTCATCTGGTCGTTGGGCTGCACAACAGACGAAGGTGGGCGCATCAAGTTCGACACAAGCCTTCGCGAGCTATGCACGGCCGATGGCGTTCCGAAGCTGGCTGCTGCCATTCCTGAGAAGAACACCGTCTATGACTGGGCCTGGGTCACCAAGGACTTGAAGTTCAAGAGCTGGCTTGAAATAGTGCCCTCTTTCAGCATTGTGCCGACTGCTCAATTCCAGGACATTCTTGTGCCGACTCTTGACACCATTCGCTATGGCTACATCCTCGAGACACAGCTGCACAATGACTACCCCGTCATGTTTTGTGGCGAAACGGGCACTGGTAAGTCGGTCATGGTCAAGGAGAAGCTCATGAAGGGCATGGGCGATGACTTCTTGTCGCACTTCATGAATTTCTCTGCCAACTCCAAGGCCAATCAGACTCAAGACATTATTGATGGCAAGGTTGACAAGCGACGCAAGGGTGTTTTCGGGCCACCTCTTGGCAAGAAGCTTGTTGTCTTTGTCGACGACTTAAACATGCCCAACAAAGAGGCCTATGGTGCCCAACCTCCAATTGAAATCCTGCGCCAGATGTTGCACTGGGGTGGATGGTGGGACCGCCGCGAAATTGAATGGCGACAGCTCGTCGACACCATCTATGTTGCTGCGATGGGGTTGCCGGGAGGCGGCAAGACACACATTACCTGCCGCTATTCGCGATGGTACAACCTCGTGATCGTGACTCCTTTCGACGATGAAGCCATGACACGCATCTTTACAACTATCTTTGGGTGGTGGTGCCAGAATCAACTGCCTGCTGTATCAGTTACTGCTATCAATGCGCCGGTGGTTGCAGCAACGCTCGAGGTGTTCAAACAAGTCTCAGTCGGCTTGCTGCCATCACCAGCCAAATCGCACTACACTTTCAACCTGCGGGATCTGGCAAAGGTGGTGCAGGGAATCATGTCTGTGGACCCCGCTAGTATTGGTGGCGCTGATGAAGTCTTCCGCCTTTGGGTCCATGAGTCACAGCGCATCTTCATGGATCGCCTCATTGATTATTCGGACAAGGAATGGTTTGCTAAGATGCAGGGTGAGGTGGCGCAGAAGCTCTTCAAGAAGCCAATCAATAGCATTATTGGAGAGGGTGCCGACGGTAACGGCATGTTGCTCTACGCCGACTTTGTTGTTGGCGGCAACAAGGCCGAGGCTGAATTCGAACAGCGCAAGTACTGCCAGATCTATGACCTCACTGGGACTACTACCATCGTTGGACAATTTATGGAGGACTACAATTCTGTGAGCAAAAGCCCTATGCAGCTTGTTCTTTTTGGATATGTGGTGGAGCACGTATGCCGTCTTTGTCGTGTGTTTCGCCAGCCCGCCGGACATGCGCTCTTGGTGGGCGTCGGAGGCAGTGGGCGCCAATCTCTCACGCGCCTCGCGGCCGGCATCGGCGATTTCTTGCTCTTCGGCATCGAGATCACCAAAAACTACGATCGAAACGCTTGGTTTGAGGACCTCAAGACCGTCTTTAAAAAGGCAGGCTGCGAAAACAGGCGCACCGTCTTCCTCTTCACCGACTCGCAAATCGTCATGGAGACCATGTTAGAAGATCTTAACAACGTTCTAAACACAGGATCCGTGCCCAATCTCTTCCCAGCTGACGAAGTCATGCAAATCCTTGATGCCGTGAATTCAAGGGCCAAGGCGGCAGGGCGCAACCAGACACCAACTGATACCTTTGAATTTTTCATCGACGAGTGCAAGAAAAACCTGCACATGGTCATCTGTATGAGTCCCATCGGGTCGGGGCTTCGGGATCGACTTCGTAGCTTCCCCTCGCTCGTCAACTGCTGCACCATCGACTGGTTCTTTGCCTGGCCTGAAGACGGTCTTATTGCTGTAGCTCGCCAGTCTCTGACAAACATGGGACTTGAAGCGGATGTTACAGAAAAGGTCATCGACCAGTGTATGCAGTTCCAGGTGCAGGCTCAGACTTTGACCAAACGATACTTCGCCGAGGCCAAGAAGCACAATTATGTCACGCCTACAAGCTACCTGGAGCTGATTACTACCTTCAAGAGCCTCCTGAATGTCAAGAAGGAGCAAGTTGGTGGTGCCAAGCAGCGCTACGAAATTGGCTTGGCCAAAATCTTGTCTTGCGCTGAGAATGTAGCGATAATGGAAGAGGAACTTACTGCACTCGGGCCTGTTTTGGTTGTCAAAACAAAAGAAGTGGAAGATCTCATCGTCGTCCTAGACAAGGAATCTGCCGACGCTGCCCTTGTCAAAGAGAAGGTGGAGAAAGAGGCTGCTGCTGCCAAAATCGAGGCAGATAGCACCAATGAAATGAAGACGCAGTGCGAGGCGGAATTGGCCGAGGCATTGCCTGCGCTAGATGCGGCGCTGTCTGCTCTCAAGTCTCTTACTAAGGGTGATATCACCGAGATGAAGTCGATGAAAACCCCTCCCGTCGGTGTGAAGCTCGTCATGGAGGGTGTCTGTATCCTCTTTGAAGTAAAACCTATAAAGGTTCCGGCGCCAGATGGCAAGGGCAAAATTGACGACTACTGGGATCCTTCCAAGAAATTGCTTGGCAATCCCAACTTTATCCACACTCTCTTTGACTTCGACAAGGACAATATCCCCCCCTCTGCAATTGAAAAGATCAAGAAATACGTAGCGATGCCTGAATTTCAACCGGCAGCAGTGCAAAAACAAAGTTCAGCGGCGACGGGCATTTGCAAGTGGGTGCGCGCCATGGAAGTCTACGACCGCGTTGCTAAGGTGGTGGAACCAAAGCGTCTTTCGCTTGCAAAAGCCGAGGCTGACCTAACGGTAATGATGGGTGAGTTGAAGGAGAAGCAAGATGCTTTGCAGGCTGTCCTCGACAAGATCGCCAAGCTTGAGGCTGATTTTAAAGCTGCCAACGACGAGAAAGTCAGTCTTGCCAATCAGGTTGATATGTGTCAGAAAAAACTGGTGCGTGCAGGCAAACTCATCTCCGGGCTGGGCGGCGAGCGTGCACGATGGACTGAAAACGTTGCTACGCTGGGCGAAGAGCTCATCAACACAACTGGCGACGTGCTTGTTTCGTCTGCCCTCGTCGCCTATTTGGGTGTCTTCAGCTCTGAGTACCGCACCGACTACGTTTCCGAAGCCATTACCGAGGTCAAACTCAAGGGCATCCCGGGTTCTGCCGTCGTCAGCCTCGAAAAAGTGCTGGGTAACCCCGTGCAGATCCGGGATTGGAACCTGGCGGGCTTGCCGCGTGACTCACTCTCGACGGACAATGCTATCATCATGTCCAAGTCTCGTCGCTGGCCACTTTTGATCGATCCTCAAGGGCAGGCAAACAAGTGGATTCGTAATATGGAGAGTGCCAACCAAATGGGTGTTTACAAGCTTTCGCAATCTGACTTTGTGCGCAATATTGAAACGTGTGTCCAGTATGGCCGGCCCGTGCTTTTGGAGAATGTGGGAGAAACCATCGACTCCATTCTCGAACCTCTCCTCACAAAGTCTATCTACAAGTCGGGCGGCTCCATGGTTGTCAACATTGGTGACAATGCCGTCGAGTATCACGAGAGCTTTAAGCTGTACCTCACGACCAAGTTGCCAAGCCCACATTATGCACCAGAGGTGTCGACAAAGGTAGTGCTCATCAACTTTACAATTACTCAGTTAGGCCTCACAGACCAGCTCCTAGGCATCACTGTCGAGGTGGAAAGAAACGATCTGGAGCAAGAGCGAGTGCGCCTCGTCGTCCAGAACGCTGGATTTAAGAAGCAGCTCGCCGAAATTGAAGACAAGATCCTCAAGATGCTGTCGGAAGCCGGCGGTGATATCCTTGAAGACGAGGATCTGATTAACACCCTGTCTGCATCGAAAGTGACTTCCGATGAGATTGGTCTAGCACTGCTGTCAGCCGAAAAGACCGAGGCCGTCATCAACGAGACACGCACCAAGTACACGCCGTATCCGGAGCGAGGCGCGCTGCTCTTCTTCTGTGTTGCTGAGATGCGCAATATTGAGCCCATGTACCAATATTCCTTGGATTGGTTCGTGGGCCTCTACATCGCCAGCATGAACGACTCCAACAAGGATGTGGCGAATGAAGCGGAACGGGTTGCAGTGCTCATAGACGTTTTCACCTACTCGCTCTACAGAAATGTGTGCCGGTCGCTCTTCGAAAAGGACAAGGTGCTGTATTCGTTCCTTGTTTGCTCGCGTCTCATGTTGGATGACAAAAAGATCCTGCTCGAAGAACTGCGGTTTGTGCTAAGTGGTGTTGGCGGAGTGGTTGAGAAGCCGCCGGCCAAGCCTGCTGATTGGATGCCCGACAGGACCTGGACGGAGGTGTTGAACGCAAAGTTTATTCCGACTTTCAAGGACTTGCCCGACAGTTTCACCAAGGATGAAGCAGAGTGGAAAGTGCTTTATGACTCCAACGATCCCGCGCACCTACCAATGCCGGGGTGGTGTAACGAGCTGTCGACCTTTCAGAAGATGACCATCTTGCGCTGCCTCCGTCCCGATAAAGTGGTGCCGGTGGTGCAACAGATCGTCATCGATGAGATGGGTCAGCGATTTGTCGAACCGCCACCTTTTGACCTGCAGATGTCTTATGATGATTCATCGCCTGTGTCGCCGTTGATCTTCATCTTGTCGCCCGGTGCCGATCCCAACGCCGCCCTTATTGCCTTCGCTGACTCAGTTGGAGTCAAACTGGAGAGTCTGTCGCTTGGCCAGGGCCAAGGCCCGATTGCAGCACGCATGATTGATGATGCCATCGACCGAGGTTCCTGGGTCGTGTTGCAGAATTGCCATTTGTCGCCAAGCTGGATGGGAGCCTTAGACGCCAAGGTCGAAGGCTTCGACTTGGAGCGCTGCAACCCCGCTTTCCGTCTCTGGCTCACAAGCTACCCAAGCGACCAATTTCCAGTTTCGATCCTTCAGAACGGTGTAAAGATGACTCTCCAGCCGCCAAAGGGCATCCGCGCCAATATGCTTAACACTTACATCAATATGGAAGAGAAATTCTTTTCAGGTTGCAACAAGGCACAGGAGTTGAAGAAGCTCCATTTTGGTCTTGCATTCTTCCACGCAGGGTTGCAAGAACGCCGCAAGTTCGGGCCTCTAGGCTTCAACATCCCTTATGAGTTCACCGAGAGTGATCTCAAGATCTGTCAAGCGCAAGTTCAGATGTTCCTCACAGAGTTTGAAACGATCCCCTGGGAGGCGCTCCGATACACAGCTGGCGAGACCAACTATGGCGGACGTGTCACCGACAAGTATGACCGCCGTACCACTGCTTTCATTCTTTTTGACTTCTACAATCCTGAGTGCGTCAAGGATGTCTACAGGTATTCGGAATCGGGCAAGTACGGGGCGCCACCAGGCGATCCCACAATAGCCCAGACCATGGATCACATCCGGAATTTCCCTCTGCATGAGCAGCCCGAGGTCTTCGGCCTGCACGAAAATGCCAACATTACTTGTGCCAAAAATGAGACGTATGCCCTCTTCGAATGTATGTTGCTCCTCATGCCGTCGAGCAGCAGTGGTGGCACCGGAGATGATGGCGCCCAGACCTCGGAGCAGATTCTCGAGGCTCTGTGTAACAACATGATCACGACGATGCCTGTTAAGTCGGACTACTTCCGGCAGGGCCTGCCGTTCAAGGTGGATGAAGTCGGGGAGCTCTATCCCACCGACTACAATGAGAGCATGAACACGGTGCTCACACAAGAGTGCTTGCGGTTCAATCGTGTCATCGAGGCGCTGCGTGCTACGCTTCTGCAGCTCCTCAAGGCTGTCAAGGGCCTCGTCGTCATGTCCAATGAACTTGAAAAAATCGCCACCTCATTTCTGATTGGACAAGTGCCCGCGTCGTGGCTTGCCACGAGTTATCCTTCCCTCAAGCCCCTTGGCAGCTATTTTGACGACTTTATGAGGCGGCTGACATACTTGCAGACCTGGATAGACGATGGGCCTCCTCCTGTCTTTTGGCTCTCTGGCTTCTACTTCACCCAGTCCTTTTTGACGGGCGTTCTCCAGAACTATGCCCGTAAGCACAAAGTAGCCATCGACACCTTGTCCTGGGACTTCAAGGTGCTCCCTGACAAACCCAGCTCCAAGGCCGACGATGGATGCTTCTGCGAAGGCATGTTCATTGATGGCGGTGCCTGGGACCGAGCGGGCAACGTGCTGACGGAGCAGAAGCCTAAGGTGCTCTTTGATGTCTTGCCGACGATGCAGCTGTTGCCAACGCTTGCGACGGAAATCACTCGAGAGGAGGGTGACTATCCCATTCCTTTGTATAAAACAAGTGCGCGCAGAGGCACCCTGTCGACCACAGGCCACTCGACCAATTTCGTCATGGAAATGGTAGTGCCTTCACGGAAGGATGAGGCGCATTGGGTCAAGCGCGGTGTCGCCCTCCTGTCGCAGCTCGATGACTAAATCTTGCAGCAAGGTCTGAGGGAGGCACGACTCAAGTGTTGCAGATTGGTTTCTTGAATCAAGGCCTGCACCAACAGTGTGCTTTCATCAATCAAGACGTGCACCAATCAACCGCTGCACTCCCACCGAGTCTCCACCGCATTCACACTAACATTTAAAGTTTGTAATAAACGGCCTGGCACAGTTTTCCAAAAAAATATGCACCGTGACTCAAAGACAAGTCGTGACTCAAAAAGAATGGGTTTTACAGAGTTCTTTTCCATTCTAATTTCATGACAGCACCATTCAATGATTGTCAAATACTTGCCTGCAGTACAATACATCAGACTTTCTCACACCCTACCCACACCTGGCCCATTTTTTCATTCAGCCCAAAAAAAAACCCAGCTGGGGTTTTTTTTTGGGCTAAATGATAAATAACAAACAAACAAACAAACTTGAACAAACACACACCGAAGGGATAAAGCAGGGATTGGAGGGGACGGAAGCTGAAAGGCCAGAACAAGATGTGTGAATTGCACCTGAATTCAATCACGACGTCCAGACTCATTTCAATGTGCGATGTGACTTTCTTCTATACGTGACGTCTCTCTCTATCTATCTCTCTCCCTCTCTCCCTCTCTCCCTCTCTCCCTTTCTTTTTCTCTCTCTCTCTCTCTCTTTCTTTATCACTCTCTCTGTCTTCCTCTTTCTCTTTCAGCGCATGGGACGGTGAAATGTAGTGTGTATGTGCGTGTGCGTGTTACACAAAATCTTTCTTCCTTTAGTCGTGTCTTATATGAATGAGTAATGTCACATATGAATGGCTCATCTACATCAACCACATGAGGAAACATGAATGCGATTAATTGGTCAACGCCACTCACTTTTTCATGACTCATTCAAACCAGACAAATCAAAGGCGGGGGAGCCCTTGGATTACTATAGGCGAAAAACGCCAAATAATAATCAAAAAACTTGGGTTGTGGTGAGCCGTTCTCGTACTGCAGAATGCCGGACCTCACGAAACGCTTGCCTGGGATTGAAAGCGTGAACAGCCTGGTTGCCCTGCTCTGTCGTGTAGCCGATGTACCCTCCGTCCATCCGGAGCCCGTTGTCTGTGCAGTTCCGCCTGCTGAGATGATAGCCATGTTGGGCGCTTTCAACTTGATGAACTTGGACTTGAGGATCGTGAAACGCTCCGTGTTGAATGTGTCAAGCATCTTGTTACCAGAGGCACCTTGCCACATCGTACCTTGTGTAGGTGTATCACCCTTGGCGGACCTGATCACAATGACTTTAATGGAAACATCGCTGTACCACTTGTTGAGCTCCAGCATACCTTTGATGACGACTCTCTGTAAGGTGAGCTTGTCACCAATACACTGTCCAGTACCATCTTCGATGTCACCTGTACCTTGGAAGGTAGTCAGCAGAGCTGAATTGTAAACTTCCAATGCATTGTGGCCGAGTTCAACGCCATCAGGATGCTTTTAAACACCACTTTTGGACTCAACATGCTTGTCAAAGGACGGCACGGTAAGCAATAAGAATCTTTATTCCTGGACTTTCCGCCGCAACCTGGCATGCCTCCATGGCATTTGCCCATTTCTGAGGACACGGAAATAATTATAAGCTATGTCAGTCAACAACACAACCCCACAACATGAAAGACCCACAACGCGCAAATGCTCCCGCAACAGTACAACATCAAGTTGTTCCCACACTACCACATCACGTCTAAACGCGGTCACACACCAAAAATTGAGCGATCTGATTAGTCTGAGACTCGCAGAAGATGATTGAGTGAGCTGATTAATCTCAGACTCAGTCAATCTGAGAGATGCAGACGTAGAGTGCAGGTACTAACTTGGCAATGCGCGTCAATGGGCTAGACTGGATGGGTGCGATGTCGTTCAGTCGACAGCTGTCATGATGATTACATGACCTGTCTCTGAGAAGAGTCTGTGTTCTGCGGAGTGTGCCTTAGCGGTTAGATCGGGCGCGTTTTCGGCAACGCCAAGCGCGCGGGCTTTTGAACCATCTGAACTTGAAAATAAAATAAGGTCTCTCATGTCGCGACTATGTAGCGCAACACTTCAGGCTGGGCAGCTGCAAACCAGACAGTGGGAGTAATGGTGGTGCTGTCACGCAGGGGCAAGCTGACAAGAAAACATGATGCAAAGACAATGTGCCAGTGTGCTCATATCACCCGCCGCTAGGCCGTTTATTAAAAACATAAGATCTTTTCTTGGAAAACTGATAGCGGGCATCCCAGGGGTGCAATTCCCTTGGCGATTGTGTTTGTGTGCGGTACCATCTTTGAAACAAAAATCTGCATAGCGTTGCATGATATGTCATTTTCCATGGAAGTTGAATAAAAGATACTGTCTCCTCTTTGACTTTGAATGGTGTGACTTTGGGCTCATGTCCTTGTGTCCTTTTGGTCTGATGACCTCTACATACCACCTGGTGTACCCACCACCTCTATCACGCCGGTACCACCATCCATTTTGGACCGCTTTCCCGAAGGATAGTTCACAAGAGTAAAGTGCCGTCAAGTGTAAAGTGCCGTCCACTACGAGCACAACCACCTGCAAGAAATACCTTGAATATCCATGGTTCTGCATCTTGATCCCCAACCCGCTCCCCCCCTTGCCGCCCAAACCCCCTATCCCAGGCACTGGCATCCCGCCCTTACCTCCCATTCCTGTGAACGTGAGATAGATGTATATGTATACACATATATATATACATATATACATATGTATATACATGCATACATTACATGTATATGTATATACATATATACATATATATGTATATATTCATAAATATACATTGGAGATCATTATTGATCTTCCCATTGGTTTTCCAATAAACAACATTATCTCTCTAAATATACATGCATATATATATACATATAAGAGTATATGTATGTATACATATATATATATATGTATATACATATATATTCATCTGCCCCATCCCAGAGATGAGTCATGGCATACATTTGAAGTGGTCATATCACACACCTCGCATTCGTGTCAATGAGTCACGTCAGACATGAGAGTGCACAGGTACCTAACACACCATTTCAAAATCATAAATATAAAAGAGTCATGTCACATGTATGAATGAGACATGGCACACATATGAACACGTCATGTCACACATATGGATGAAGCATGGCACACACATGAGCGAGTCGTGGCACACGTATGAATGAGTCATATCACACACCTCCCATTCCCCAGGTTGATTCTTGGTGTCGCTTTTCAACACACACTGCAATACACGCCGCAACACACTCAGGCTGCAACACACATTGCAAAACACCCATATACGCATTCATTCCTGCAGTTGATAAGGGGCGTTGACCATATGAGGGATGGACGCTATCACTGTAACCAAGCGCACGGGCGGGACAACAAAGCATCAAAAACAACATCACGCACAATGTTGCAACGGGCACCAAACACACAGCATGCAGCACGGAGCACAGCCTGTAGATTCACTTGGGCCACGAGACGTCTCGCAGCCACTCTTTATTGATGCCAATAGTACTTTACTACTGCCTACTTTTCAGAGCCCTTTGTATGTCGATTTCGGCCTTCTCCGACGTACGAGTCCGTATTTTCATGACCTGACGTTGATTGTGACCCGTGTCACCCTGACCTCTATACGTCACCTGTGACACTTGCTCATAGTCACACTCCCACGTATACCATACGCACACTCTGCGTATGTCCTGTCACAATAACTGCTCTCCAAAAGTCACGCTACACAAAAGACCCATACGAGGGTTTTCGATGTGTGCCA
>Ga0209491_10008101_pt1 | contig 13496 bp, 6 predicted proteins | sample BON02_FD_187213 | JGI IMG/M metagenome (GOLD analysis project Ga0209491, IMG submission 187213) | Freshwater microbial communities from Lake Bonney liftoff mats and glacier meltwater in Antarctica - BON-02 (SPAdes) (version 2) | ecosystem: Environmental > Aquatic > Freshwater > Ice > Glacier... | reverse complement strand
ATGATTGCTTGAGACAGATCCACCGGAGCCACTGGCGATTGATCGTCACCCGCACCTTTGGTCATTTCGTCGAGAGCATCAGGCAGCACTTTGTTGAGTTCTCGGATGAAGGAACGACGTGAAGTGGTTGGCGCATCGTCGGAGCGCTTTCGACAGACGAGCACAATGCTGGAGGCCAGTGCATTTGAGCCCATCCCCCTCATTCTATGCTCTTGCTCGCTCCGTAACGGCCATGTCCCTACGATACCTAAGTTGGACTCAATTACCGCTGTTAAGAATGTCACCCATCCTGTAGATGTTGTTCCCGAACCTTCTTTTGTGTCAGACTGCTTAAATGCATAATAGATAGTAATCGGAGCAGCTGGGTGCGACTTTGTCGCTAGGCCGGACATTGCATTACGCATACCTGATAAGAAGAAGGCTTCAGCTTCATTCCTCCCTCCGTGTCTATAAGGTGTTGCGACTAGCTCTTCAGCTTTAGGAACGGTAATTGTTGTGAATAGGCTCGGTAGTGAGTCCTTAAGGGTTCTTCTAAGCCACACATAAAAGAAATCAGACAAATCAGCATATCCGATATTATCATAGTAAGGAGGGTCAGTTGAAATAAACTGATTCTTAGAAAGTCCTTGGTTCTGTGCATCGGCTTGGATTGCAGTGCCCTTAGCCCCTCCGGATAGCTTACAAATACACTTGCTTATGAACTCAGTGGCTGGCGCGAACCCACCCACAGTGTTCGCAAGTATACCTGCTTCAGGGTAATCCCAAGTCATGGGAATCGCTTGCTTGCCAAAAAGGTTCATAACTTTCTCGTTGCTGGGTGACCAACGTGTCACAGCATTAGAAAAATCAGCACATCTATCTAGTGCAAACGCCAGATACATGCTTATTGTTTGGGCATAAGCAAGTGCGCCTGTGCCGCCTCGTTCTAAGTTTTCTTCAATCTCAAATCCTAATTTCGATGCATCGTTTGTTGCAACAGTAACGACCTCCTGAATCAGATCACTGATAGTCGAAAGTGCGAGTAGCTGACGTTTTGTAAATAGATCTGACCATTTTGTTAGTCCATAGTTTCCGATTCGAAAACCTAAGGCTTTTTGGAAGAATTCTACATTAGGCTCCCATGAATTATCCACATTATGGGCTATTTCTTCCATTTCTTTCGTAGGATTGAGATAAACCCTTTCTCGTGCTCCCGCTACAACGATTGACAAAAGACGAGAGCCAATCTTTCCCGCCTTACCTTCAGCTTTAATATAGCCTCCATGAATTGGTGCATCGGAAATTAAACATTTAAAGTTTGCGCCTCGACCACTCGCTTTAGTGCCTAATCTTGCATCTTCTGGAGGCGAATCCATGATTACTTTGAAACTATAACAATCACCTTCGATCACAGGTTGCACATAGGCTTTTTTGTTCTTTTTGCTAGAAAGCACAAAATTAGATATAAGTGGCACATCTACACGAGAAAATGCAGGATTGGGACTCTTCACCGTGCGTGCCCATATCCAAGCAATCACAGTTAGCGTTTGCCCCACGTATTTCTGTAGATCCGGTCGCTCTTCTGCCATTTCTTTAGTAATTTCAACCGGCGGATACAAATGGCCAATACGCTTCTGTGCCTCCTTTCGCACCCACTCTCCATAATAACGCACATCTTCAGCCAGACCGGTGGCTCCTTTCCATTTGTGTGAGTTTGCGTCAATTTTAGATTGTGCCTCGGGATTCACGGGCGCCTGTCCCGCGAACTTGGGTGGGATTTCGATCATCGCCTTATTGATCAAAACGGCGACCGGGTTGAGATCACTGGCATAGGCTTCCAAGCCTAGGCGCTGAGCTTCCAGTGGAATAGCACCACCGCCCGCAAAAGGATCGTGCAGCCCCGGCATTTTGTCGGGATTAAACAATTCAGCGGCTTCGGGATGGTCTTTGTTTAGTTCACAGACTTCAAACCAAGATTTACGGATTTCAGCACGCGCCTTATCCAATACCACTTCATTGGTGGTATTTTCCCAAAGCACCAAATCTTCAATGATCTTAAATAGACGCTTTCGACTCGCAGCCCAAGACGCCTTTAAATGGCCCGGAGGGATTTCACCAGGTTGCTCTAGTTCCCACTTCCATGAAGGGTCATTGACCAACTGCGAAAAGATGACTGCCCGTGCTGCCGCCAAGGGGCGACGAGCCCACCATAAGTGAATCCCACGGGGGTGTGCCCCAATACCAGGCATTTTCTCATGTGCACATGCTGCGTTAATCGCATCGAGCGGCAGCGCGACTTCAATCAGTTTCTTAGGAGCTTTGATGGTGTGAGTCATACTTATTTCCATTCTTCCTCAGTGGCGACAACGGCGCGACTGGAATTTTTCAAACGAATGATGGTCGATCCGTCACTCCAAATGACACGTTCGAGTTTACTTTTCTGCGAGAGTATGGGCGCGGCCCACTCTGGTAGATCAGCAAATTTGTCGTCTTCAAATGTATATTCGTCTAAATATTGAGGGCGTGGTCGATCAAATCGCCACCCCATCTGGTTATATTTTTTACAGCCCCATTCAGCTAGAACCAAAACTTGATCCACCGATTCGTTGGCGGCAACCGCGATGGCTTTGATGCGCCTCGCAATTTCTAAATCCTCTAGGTTGTTATTCGATTGGTTCATCTTTAAATTTAATCGTGTAATAGTGACGTGGTTTTACCGATTCGGCGATAGCGTTCTTCGAAGGCTTCTACACCGCCTTCCATTACCCTACAGATTTCGTCACGTATGGAAGCATCTTGGAGACTGCCTTTCTTTACAGCACGGCATTGACCGCTTCTGAAGTCCAGAGCATGAACCATCTCTGCATCACCATTGACCACAATGTTAGGGTTATGTGTAACGGCAATGATTTGCCTGCGATGCTTGTTTGCACGCATTTGTTGAACAACGAGTCTGTAGATTAGGTGGTTGTCGAGATCGTCCTCAGGTTGATCTACAACGATCGGCTCATTACCATGAGCGAGTAAAAATGCTAGAATTGCCGCAGCCCGCTGCCCAGCAGAACCTTGCGTAATCGACTTGAAGTTCGTCCCGTCGCCACTCGGGCTATAACTGATTAACAGTGTGTCTTCAGGAAACCAAATTTGAATGCGATCTGAGAACTCCGGGCGTTGCTCACTTGTTTTACGAATTCTGTTCCTGAGGTGTCCCCCGATTGTGCCGTAGTCTTCGCCAAGTGCTAATTTTACAAGCCCCGAACGGATATCTTGCAGACGGCTTTCTAGCTCTTGGACTAGGTTCGAGTCGGGCATATTACTGTATAATTCCGCAATCAAACCTTGATCGTCAGATTGCCCTGTTTCATCTCGGTAAAAAATATCAGTCTCAAATTTAGTCGGCTCATCGCCGATCCCCAATACAGCTCTAAGTGAATCTCTTGCAGCGTAAGGATCACGGCCATAACGCATCAGTTCAATTTTAACGTAATTGTTATTTCCTAAAGCATTAGCTAGGAACTGCTGTCGCTTGTCTGAGAGCTCTTTTCTAAGCCTTTCAAGACCATCGAATGCAGATTGAGTAGATTCCTTGGTTGCGTGAAGTAATTCAGTCACAGAATCAAATTCTCTGATTTCAACTTCGAGCCGTTGGCGTGATTGAGTTAATGTGCCGTATTCGCTTACGTCTTGAACGCCTTGCTCACGAAGATCACTCACTAGCTGATTATAGTCGGATTTTGCTAAATCTACTGCTATTTTCCATTCGCCACCAATCACTTCCGTTTCAATGTTACGCGTTACAGCTGCTAAGTCTTCACCAGCTTGTTTAGCCAGTGCAGCGACATCTTCTATGGCCTTACGGAGCTTAGAAATAACAGCCAATGCTTCTGCGTCAGTTTTTTCGCTTGAATCGAATAAACCTCCTTGGACACCTGCGACTTCTATTCCGTTGGCGAACTTAATAAGTTTCTCTGAAAGGTTCGAGGCTTCTTGAAAATACCTCAGCTGCTCTTGGTGTTGTCGCTTCCTGCTCTGATAAGTTTTAAGGACCTTAGCATGCTCTGCTGCTTCAAAGCGTGCGAGCTTACGCTTAATATCCTCCAGTTGACCAATAAGTCTTCCCTTTGTCTGGAGTTTCACCTCAAGTTCACGAGTTTTGTTGCACAAGCTAAAATAGAGACGCTCATTCTCATCCCAACTTTCCTTCCAGTCCACATAGTTGATTGATTCGTCGATAAGTCGCAATAGAGCACCACTTCTCTCATTTGCTAGAGCTGCGATCTGTCCTTGACTAAAGATTCGAATGGGAAACCTTCCGCGAATCTCTTGAGACGCGGAATCCTGCCACTGACCTACCCCGGTATCCCATTCCCGAACAACTATTCCATCTTCTACATCTGGCCATGATAGCTTATATCGAGCACCTTCGTGTCTGTATGTGATGTCGAGTTTTGTTTCTGGCTTTAGCGCACCATCATCATTGCGACCATGAGCAACCTTAGTGAAACGTTCAAACTCAATGCGCGGCATACTATCTTGCGGTAGTCGACGGAGTTCATCATCACGCCTCATTGCCAATCTTAAGAGCTGTAGAATAGTGCTTTTGCCACTACCTCTTCCTCCAATTAACGCGTTTAACCATGGGCTGAACGAAATATTTTCAGCAGAGCCTCTACCCATGTATCGTGCATTAGTTATGTCGATTGACTCTACGAGGTCCTCAGCAACCTCAAAAGGATTAAACTGACTGGAGTCGTCACTTCTTCGGATAGAGATACCATCGCCATCAATAAGAGCTAATCGGAGCCCATTAATCGTAGGCGTTGACATTTTAACCCATGTGTAGTGAGACCCTGGATACCTAGCTTGAAATGACGCTGAAGGATTTGTTGATGCAGTTGGGTGATGGCTATCAGAGCCTAATATTTTTGTCCACTTCAGTTTTGCATCATGATAACAAGAAGGAGGCATGTAAGCTGGATCGCAAACCTCCATAGCGATAATACCTTCAAGCTTAAGAATAGGGTCTAATGCGCTATGGTTGGTTTGTAGCTTAAATAAGCCTGTGCTCTCTAGATCGACATGAGCAGGAATAAACAGGCCACCTTTTTCAACAACTTCCTTGCAGACTTTGGCGACGCTTTCACTGCAATAACTAGATGCATTACTTCCAGATCGAGTGCACCGAGCAAGAGCTAGAATGTCGTTAATTGTTTGAGTTGATTCTGAAGGATCGAAAATCGACAAAAAGTGAGCACCGTTAATTGTAAGCTCTACACTAGGAAATATGAAAAACTCATCTGCACCTTCGATACCTTCGTCTTTCATGACCTCTAACTCTACCTTTAACGGATCAATCCAATCACCAGAGTTATGGTCTGTTATAGCTACACAATGAATACCAGCGTTTATATAGTCCTGAATCCATTGTCGTTCGGTTCTTACTGCTAGTGAAGCCTGATTTGGGCCAGCACCATAATCAGAGCTTTGTGGTGTATGACAGTGAAAGTCAAATTTCCACCATCGTGATCCTGGGAATGTCCAATTGTTTTCTTCCATGATTTAGTTCAATGGTGAAGCTTTCTTGATGAGTTCACTGAGCTCATAATTAATCGAAGCCACCCCATAGTCAGGCTCCTGGGTGAATGGGTTTTTCAAATAGTATGGGCCTTCGGTAGCGTCGTTCTCGTCGACCAGCACGATCGCTAGGACAAACTTATCTGCCTGGTTCAGGGCATAGAGAATTTCATTGCGAGTGACGGTGATGGAAGGTGCGCCTTTGGAGCGACCTTTGACTTCAATATGTCGAATGGTGCCTTCAACTGGTTGGGAGGTAATGTCCCATCCGCACTTTTGAGCAGCCACGTCGGTCACAATACAACCTCGGGCTTCTTCAGCTTGAGTGACAGCCTCCATGGCAAGACGCTCAACTTTGGCACGAGCAACTGGGTCGACGCCGAAAGTGCCGGGAGTCGGCACTTCGCCTTTGAGCTTTTTCAATAGACCGGCAGGGATAACCAATGCACCGCTCAGAACCACTGGTGTTGCTGAGGTAACATGGCGCATGGCCTGTAGCTCACGCTTACGGGTTTCTAAACGACTTTCCAAATCCGACAATGTGCGTCGGACATTTCCTAGATTCAGACGGACGTCTTTTCCAGCAGCTTGATCGTCACTTAGTTTCGAGTAGCGATCCGACCAAAATGAAATCTCCTGACTCAGGCGTTCGTTCACTGCATTGAGAGTCTTGTCGACACTGGTAATGCGTCGCGTGGCGACCTCGTCGTAATGCTCAGGGACAAGGGTCTGCGCCGCTAGGCGTAAGGCTTGTTGATCTAAACCTGTATGCAACCACCCAGCAGACAGAGTCTCGGCTAATAAGGGTCGATCCTGAGGTGCAATAGGCTCCAGATCTAAGTGAGGAGCCCAACCCGCAAACGTGGCCTTGCCATCAGAAGTGACGCGTACGAACTGCAGGCGCTTCGACAGCACACTGCCATCGCCGGTTTTCACTTCATGAGTGAGTAAGAAAATGAGGGACGGCTCCATGCCTTCGTCGCTAGGATCGAGTAGGACGGCTCCCTGGCGTAAAAGATTGGCATGCTTTTCGAGCACGACATCGCTGAGGGACAGCATCAAAGGATGCCCCGGATGCAGCATGATGCCCATCGGGGCATTCGGCTTATTTTCGAGGCGCACGGCCTCTTTGCTGAAACAAACTCGCTCGTAGGCCCTGAGCACTGGGGCAGAATCACGGCGATTCCGTCCAGTGATGAGACGATCACGCTCTCGCAGCTGCGCAGGCACATGGGTAATTTCCCAACGATCACTTTCACGAGGATAAATCGAGCCGCCCAACTGCTCAAACGCAGCCATGAAAAATGACCGCACGAAATAAGGCTGTAACTTTCGAGCTTCAGCCTTCTCCATTTCCTCTTTGACCGAGAAGAGACGCTCCGCACTCATCTGCTCTTGAGAAAGTGCATTCCGATCTAGTAAGTCCCGGATGTGATCCTCATCTAACGACGAATCAATCACTTCATTCAGCCTTTGCTTCACTTCTGGTCGGTCGCTGTAGCGGATGGCATCCATCAGCATGTCTTTAAGACTGCGCTCTTCAAAAACTTCACCCAGCACATCAAAAACGCGTCCTTTGAAGGCATCGCTAATGGTTTCAATTTTTTGCAGCAGGCGGAAATAGACATCACCTTCCCTGGTCTCATTGGCTACTAGGTTCCAAAGATGGCAGACTTCCTGTTGCCCGATGCGGTGAATACGTCCAAAGCGCTGTTCGAGTCGGTTCGGGTTCCAAGGTAAATCGTAGTTTACCATGAGGCTGGCATTCTGAAGGTTAACACCTTCTCCAGCAGCATCTGTGGCAAGGAGAACTCTCACTGTCTTATCAGAACGGAAACGCGCTTGAACTTTTCGGCGTTCATCACGATGAGTGCCGCCATGGATCGTAACAACTGCATCCGTGCTTCCGAGGACTCCTGTTATCTGTTTTTCAAGATAGGCTAAAGTAGCTCTATGCTCAGTAAAGATGATCAGCTTACGCATTTGACCATCCGCATCTCGCGTGAGGGAGTCATTTTGAAGAATCTTGGAAAGTTCGTCCCACTTGCGATCATTGCCGGACAGAACCACTTTCCGGGCTTTTTCGACGAGTCCATCTAAGATGCGGATTTCATCCTCAAGTTCTTCAACCGTTTGGGCTGCTGTGGCTTGATCGACCAGTGCTTCTTCCAGTTCTTCCTGTTCGAATGCATCCAGGTCGTCATCGTCTTCCGGTGCTTCAGTGAGAGTGGGAACAAGTAGCCCTCGACCTCTCTCTGAGAGCCGACTTTCACGTAGCCTTTTCTCCAGACGGTCACGACGATTGTTCAGGGACTGAAAAATGGCTTCAGGGCTGGATGCTACGCGGCGTTGTAACGCCGTGAGCGCAAACCCCACAGAACCACGACGCTTTCCATCGAGCTGATCCGCCTTGCCCATTTCCGTCGTCACGTAGTGAGTCACCGCTTCATACATTTCGACTTCGATGTCTGATAGCTTATAATTGATTGTATAAGCACGACGCTCAGGGAACAGCGGAGTGCCATCGAATTTGACCATCTCTTCCTTCACCATTCGCCGAATCAAGTCGGAAGTATCCACTTTATGAACCCCATCACGGAACTTCCCATAGAATCGGTCTGAATCAAGAAGCCCAAGGAACAGCTGAAAATCCTCCTCTTTGCCATTGTGCGGCGTAGCCGTCATTAAGAGCAGATGGCGAGTATGAGCACCAATGCGCTCAGCAAAACGATATCGCCCGGTCTTCTCTAGTTTTTGACCATAGAAGTGAGCCGATAATTTATGAGCTTCATCAAAGATGACTAGGTCCCAGGACTCGGAGCAGAGCTTATTTTGCAGATCCTCATTACGAGCCATCTGGTCCAAACGAACGATTTGCTGGTCATAATCGTTAAATGCGTTTCCAGAGGAGGATGCCGTTTCTAACTCTCTCGAAAAAATCTTAAACTCCAAACCGAACTTTTCGAAGAGTTCATCACGCCATTGCTCTACCAGGGAGCCGGGAGCAACAATCAGTATGCGCCGAGCATCCGCACGCATAATAAGCTCACGGATATAGAGTCCAGCCATGATCGTTTTCCCTGCTCCAGGATCGTCGGCTAAGACGAAGCGAAGCGGCTGCTTTGGAAGCATCGACTCATAGACCGCAGTGATTTGGTGGGGCAGCGGTTCCACATTCGAGGTGTGAATGGCCATCATCGGATCGAACAAGAAGGCGAGATCAATACGCTTTGCTTCAACAGTAAGCTTGAAGGCTTCGCCGTCCCCATCGAAGGACCACGGGCTTTCAATGGTAGCTACTTCGATAGACTCTTCACGACTGTGATTGAGCAAGGTTTCACGGATCGAACCATCGGGAAGCTTATAAATCAGTTGGATTGTATCCGTTCCGATTTGAACCGGAGTTACGACCTGCACAATTATGCCGGATTCAATGCCCACAAGTGACTGACCTGCGGTGATTTCTGCAAGTTTCATGTTGCGTCAACTAAGGGTGAATCGTATGTGTTCATATTTATCCAAGGGGAGGATTAGGATGTGGACTTTATGTGTTCGAGGAGAACTCTCAGATAGAAGGCGTATGCGGCGGCTCTAGCAAAGTAAAAGTAGGTCAAAGGCGGGGTATTTTTGTATTTATTGAACAGTAAGCGGGACGGTTTAGATAAATGCCCGCATTTTTCGGATCGGTGCGTCGTTTTTAGGAGCCGTTGATGATTTCGAGCGTCCCTTCGCCGTTGCTACCTTTCTCGACGCGGGGGCTAAAAATGAGGTCGTGTCGTTATGTTTGCAACCATGGCAGATCTGTCGACTTGTTCGATAAATGTAATGGGGGCGCTATGATCGTTTGGTGTTTCAGTGTAAGAAAAGCAGCATTCCGGAACTGGAGGGAGGTCAATGAATTGTTGTTTTGCGGGAACTGGCATTTATGATTGAAAATTAACAGGCATGGTAGCCGATGGGGTCGGACATTTACGGTCCTTGCGGGAGGCTCTCTTAATAAAATAAAACGTTTTTTAAAAGGATCGCCAAGCCAATACAGGCGAGGGTGGCCACTGAGTGAAATAAACGAGGGCTCTTTTCTAGTTTAGTGATTGATTCGGGGGCGGTTTGAGCAGGCATGAAAAAGTGGGGGCTTTAGTTCATGCTTGGGTAGCATTTAGTGCGCCGATCACTGTCTTGTAAAGCGATTCATGCCTGACCGTCGAAAAATGGTCTTTTAGGACTAGTTCTGAGCAGGAGGACTTAGAGTGAAGGGTGAAGGGAGAAGGGTGAGGGGTGAAGGGTGAAGGGTGAGGGGTGAAGGGTGAAGAGTGAAGGGTGAGGGGTGCCGACACGCTGTGCGTGTAATTGCGGATGGCTAATGACTAATGGCTAATGGGAGGCAGCCTGCTGGCTGAGACAAAGCTGAAAAACGGGTGATGGAAATCCATAGCGGACTGTGAGGCGAGCGGGCACGCGCTCGGCGTAGACGGGACCAGCGTCGTCAATTTCACGATGCGCAGTTCGTGCTGGCTGGAGTCGTCGGGGATGGTAAATTCGGGGTCTTGCGGAAAGGGGGAGTATTCTGGGTTTATATTGAACCCAACCCTCAGGTAAATCACTCAGACGCTCAAAGCCGCCTCAAACTCATTAGCGAGTGTTTCGCTGTGGATCGATGGAATGGGGAACTCTGATTGGAGGCTGTTCACTTTATCTGAAAAGGACGCTGCGAGTTGGGCATCCTTTTTATGGATACCGTTTAAGGTGCGCGTAAGGAGGAGGCGACTTGGGAGGTGAGTTGGATTTTGCAAGCAGAGTTGGAGAGTGCCGTTGAGGATTTCGGATGGGTTGCTGAGGTTGGTGCCTGTTTTATTGAGGGTGTCGCAGCGGACGGCAAGGCATTGCTCTAGGCGTAATAAATAATGATCGAGCTCGTCACCAGAGAGGGAAGTTTGAAGGGGAGAGCTTGGAGTTTGAAAGGTGAGATCTGTTTCGCGGGCGAGGGCTTGATCTAGGTCGGCGAGGACTTGATCGGCGATCGTGCTAAAACCTGCTTCGGGGAATTCGTAGCTGAACTCTTGGATACAGCTGGCGTCGATGGTGCGGATGAGGCGCAGCTCCAGTGTCCAATTCTCTCCGCGTGTGATGAGGTGCGTATAGACGGTGAAGTCGGCGGCTGTTTTATCAGGCACCGCTTCGGTGCCTTGGCGGCTGTATTGTGCGATGGCCTGGTCGTCGGATTTGACACCGTAGAGCACAAAGCCGCCGTTGCCGTTTTGCACCCACATGACATAGGTGGTGGTCTGGGCGTTGCTGGTGAGTGCGACGTGCTCGCTCAAGAAGAGCGGGAGCGCGCGGCTCATGCGGCCGGGATTGTCGCTGCGTTGCATCGTAACGACGTCGACCTTTTTGACCTGCTCGGCGGAGTTGCCGACAAAGCTGATGCGTGGTGCGTCGGGTGCTTTGGGTGGAAAGAGATCGGTAAAGGGATGCTGGTCACGTAGCCAGAGGGGGCCTTCGAGTGTGAGCAGGCTGACGCGTAGTTCTTCTTCTTTAATCGGCTCTGCAGTGGTGTTGTTTGCTTTGGCGAGTTCATCTTCCCAATAGTGGAGGGTTTGCGCCCAGTCGGGGCGTTGCTGCGTTTGGAGCTGCTGTAGGAGTGTGCGAACGGCTTCGAGTTGACCCGTGTCGAGGTGGGCCTTGAGCAAGTTGTTGCCGACTTGGATGCCGTGCTGCGCGAGATCGAAGTGCGGGGCGACGAGTTCGATGATTTGTGGCAGGTGGCCTTGGTTGCCCAAGTCGCCGCTCATTTGTGTGAGTAGATCAGTGGGAACCTGTGGGCCGACGCTGGCGAGATTTTGACGGTAGAGTGTGAGGGCGTGGTCGAGTTTGCCGTTGGCGAGTGCATCGCGGGCAATCCACATCTGCGCCCGCCAGCTATGTGGGAGGGCGGCGACGCGTTTGAAGGCGGCGAGTCCGGCTGATTCACCGTCTTTATCACGATGGATCGATTCATACCACAGCAGGGCATTGTCTTGATTTGGGTCTAGCTCCAAGGCGTGCCAGAGGGTGTTAAGTGAGAGTGCATCTTCACCCAGAGCGGATTGAGCCTTAGCCAGATTAGTGAGCACGAAGGCGCTTTCACCCTGCGTGGCGATATGCTGCGTGAGGAGGCGTAGCGCGTCGGCAGGGCGCTCGGTCTCTAGATAGAGAATCGCGAGGGTGGTGACTGCACGCTCGGGGGTGGGGTCGATCTTGACGAGCTGTAGGGCGGCATCTTCGAGTTCGGCAAAGAAGCCGTCTTGAAAGCCGCTGGTAATGAGGCCGTAAAGTTCGTCTGGATTGTTGGCTGCCTTCTTTAGATTGCCGAGTAGGACACTGTCTAGCCAGTCACGCTTAGTGATCTGGATTTCGCGCCCGTATTTGTCGTGCGCCGTGATCGTCTCATCCAGATTGACGGGCGACTTTGCGGCAGCCTTTGCCGCTGCGTTCGGCTTCCCGCCGCGTTGCATTAACGGCTCACGCCGTTCGGCGGTCGGCTTTTTCTTAGAGCCAAAGAGTTTTTTCAGGAAGGACATGAGAGAGAAGGTCGGAAGGTCGGAAAGTGAAAAAGTAAGAAGGTTTGAAAGTATCCTAGACTAATCTATCGGTGTGTCGAAGCGAGCTTTAGCAGTTTCGATGGCGGCGTGGAGTTTGCGTTGCAGCAGTGCTTGTGAGGGGAGGGCGGTCAGGTATTCGGCGACGTGGATGCCTGACTGGCCTAGTTCTAGTAGCTCGATCTGTTCTTGTTTCTTGCCTGCGCACAGAATGATGCCGAGTGGAGCGTCTTCGCCGGCTTGCTGCTCATACTTGGCGAGCCAACGGAGGTATAATTCCATCTGGCCTTTGTCTTTGGCTTGGAAGTCGCCGAGTTTGAGGTCGATTGCGATCAGGCGCTTGAGGCCGCGATGGTAAAACAGGAGGTCGATGTAAAAGTCGTCGGAGTCGATTTGTATGCGTTTCTGGCGTCCAAGGAAGGCGAAGCCGCTGCCGAGCTCTAAGAGGAAGGTTTCGAGTTCGCGTAGGATGGCGTCTTCGAGGTCTTTTTCGAGGTAGCGATCTTTGAGGCCGAGAAAATCGAGGACGTAGGGATCGCGGAAGACGAGATCAGGTGTGAGTTGATCCGTGGTGCGGAGCTGGTCGATTTCGGCGTGGATGGTCTCGCCCGGTTTCTTGGAAATCGCGGTGCGCTCGAACAGCATGCCTTGAATCTTGGCGCGGAGCGTGCGCACACTCCAACGTTCGACGCGGCACATTTCTGCGTAAAACTCGCGTTGAAGGGGTTGGGCGAGGGGAATGAGTTCTTTGAAATGGGACCAGCCCAATTGTCGCGACAGTGTAGCAACAATTGACGCTTCGGAAAATGCTTCTGCAAACTTCATCATTCGTGTGAGTGCAGAATAGCTAAAGCCCCGACCGAACTCTTCAGTCAATTCTTGCGACAGCGTAGCAAGAATCTCCTTTCCATAGTCTGCACGCTGGTTTCCCAGGATCTCGGTCTGAATGCGTTTGCCGATGCGCCAATATAGGAGGGTGATACCAGCATTGACGGTTTGAGCGACACCTTCGCGGGTTTGCTCGATCATGGAACTCACGTCGGCTGTAATGCCGTGCTCGCTTTGAATGATGTCTAACTTATTGTTGTTCATAGTTGTTCGCGGGGGCTGAAAATGGGGTCATGTCGGAATGGCACGAACTTAATCGAAGCGCAAGCCGTAGCGGTGCGCTTCAGCCACCGTCAGATTATGGCGACTGAAGTCGCCACTACGCTTAAGTTCGTGCCATTCGGGTCATGTCGGAATGGCACGAACTTAAGCGACTTTTACGTCGTTTTCTTAGATCGCCCTTTCAGGGCTCGATATCTTTAACCCATTGATACCTGGGGCTTTGCCCCAGGCTGACATAGTTTGCCCCGTTGGGGCGAG
>Ga0209491_10008092_pt1 | contig 13503 bp, 12 predicted proteins | sample BON02_FD_187213 | JGI IMG/M metagenome (GOLD analysis project Ga0209491, IMG submission 187213) | Freshwater microbial communities from Lake Bonney liftoff mats and glacier meltwater in Antarctica - BON-02 (SPAdes) (version 2) | ecosystem: Environmental > Aquatic > Freshwater > Ice > Glacier... | reverse complement strand
TGGATCTCCAGGATCTCCTGCTTGAGAGCGGCGTCTTCGGTGGCCCGGGCCGAGGGCTGGCGCGTCTGGCTCGCATGATACGCCGAAGGGGCCACCTCCAGGGCCTCGCAGAGTTCCTTCAACGGATACTCGCCCATGTTCTGGTGAATGAACTCAAGCTTCATTGTTCGTCCTTGGCGAAGTAGACCACCGTTTTTTTTAATATCTCGTTGATCCGCTCGCTGCGACCCAGCTGCTGGCGCAGGCTCTGGATCTCAGCGGCCATTTCCTTGGGGCTCATCTGGGTGCTTTCCTTGGTGCCCCCTTCGAGTTCCTCGAGGAACTCGCCCTTCCAGCGGTAGAGCAGATTGCTGTTGATTCCCAGTCGTTCGGCCACCGAGGGCGCGCTCTCCCCTTCCATGACCATGTAACGAACCGCCTCTTTCTTGAATTCCTGGCTATGTCGTCGTCGCTTCATTTTTCAATTCTCTTTCTAAGAGAATCCCCTGTCCATTTTTTCCAGTACAGATCAGTGGATGAATTGAGGAATCAAAAGTGAAGCACCGCCCCGCGCCAAGGAGGTGGCGATGGGGAATCGCGCTGAAAAACGTGGTACGATGCTCCAGACACGACTGAACAGGATCACGGCACCGCTTGCAACGCGGGAGGTTCAAGCATCTGGACCCGAGCAAGTTCGATGGCGGGCAATGGTCGTCGCCCCGGCAATCTCCCCGGATCAACGACTGTACGATCACATCGCCGGTCGGTCCGCAGTTTCGACGCAGATCCTCCCCCTCCCGGACATGGCGGCAACTCAACGTCAGTGAGTTATCGGCAGATGTACACCGCGTCGCCACAAACAACCGAAAGCGGATCGCGACGACCATAGTTAGAACATGGACCCGACCTCCAACAAACTTACGATGTTGCTCTCCGCCGAGACACTTTCACCAGCCGAGCGGGTCGCTGAAGCCGCCGCCGCCCTCGGGAGTTTGAAGGCTGATTGTCGGCAACGACGGCGTGACCGGCGATACACCGGCGTCGTGGCCGGACGTCGTCGTCCCGTCGGACAACTGGTCAAGCTCCCCACCGGGCAGGTCGCAAAACTGTTGTGCGCAATTCGCGGCAAGGCGTTTGTGACTTGGCAAGACGAGGAGTGCATCCACCCGACACAGCTCGCCACGCTCAACGCCAGCGACTTGGTGGTGGTGAAGAACCCGGCGGCGGTACTTCTGGGCTCACTTAAGCGCGGCGTGAAGGAGCGCCCCAGCCTGCGCAAGCAGAGGGCGGCCCGCCGCAACGGTGACTGGCGATCACGAACCAACCAGCGGAGAAAAGACCCCGAACGGTCCCCTTCAAAACTCGTTGAGCAGGTCGTCCTGTAGTTCGGCTGGAACTGCCCGGAAGCGCTCGGGCAGGAACTCCTCCGGGCGCGGCCATACGCCGTCCCGTGGTTGCAGCACCACTACGATGGCCACCTGCCCCGCCCTACGGCTTCCGCTGATACCGCGTCGCATGCTTTGAATACCCGCGTTGCTCAGAAATGTTGCGCGTGAATACCTGGCCGGATCGTTTGAGCCACTCAGAATCAGACTCACCTTTTTCAGTGCCAGGTGGAGGGAAAGCGCCCTCGATTGCTTGGCGTGACGCCACGCGGAAGCACGGCCCCGGACGAAATAAAAAAGCGCCCGCCGGTTGTCACACTGGAGAAGTGCTCAACCAACGAAGGAAGAGGCCGACGGGCGCGGGCTGAATCATGAACCTGTCCGGACCCGAACACACGACCGGAGTTGCAACCCTCTGGATCATAAGTTCGCCGCGTCCTACCGTGCAGGTGCCACAATGCCAGCCTTGGTGGCTTTCCCCTTTGTTGTTGGTGGCGGCACTCCAGACTTCCCCCGATACGTCGTCGCATGTTTGGAATGTTCATTCCAGTTCTCGCGATACTTCTCCGCCAGTCGGCGGTCCCGAATCACCAGGAGGTTCTCCGCGTTTGACTTTTCCGCCGCGTTGCTGAAATTGAAACTGCCGGTGATGACGACGCCACGGTCAATCACCATGTATTTCGAGTGCTGGATCGCATGCTTGCTGTCGATCAGGGTTAGAATCCCCGAGTTGGTCAGGAAGGTTGCGCTCGAATACTTCGCGGTTTCGTTCGAGCGGTCCAGGATCGCGGACACCTTGACGCCACGCCCGTGCGCCTCTTTCAGCGCCGCCGCAATCGGTGCGCTGGTGAACGTGTAGGCCGCGACCAGGACTTCGTCCCTGGCATTGTTCAGTTCCTTCACGATGGCTTCGGTCGCGCCGCCCTTCGGGCTGAAATAGACTTCGATATTGTCGACGGCGGCGGCGGTAAATGCGGCCAGTGCCAGGAGGATGGATACGACCCGAGTTTGCATGGCCCAGATCATTGGGATAAACACTGTTCATGGGCAAGCCTGAGCAACCTGACAAAACTGCAAAGCCACCGGTCCGACGCGGGTTTGGCCTTTCATGGATAGTAGCGTTGCTCGCACTTCCCTTGTTTTATTTCGCATCACTCGGGCCAGTGGTTTATCTCGTGAATCAACACCACGGAAACCTGCCCGTGTCACGGGTGCTGGGCACTTTGGAGACAATCTACATCCCAGCGTTCGTGCTCGAAAACCGCCTTCCGCTATTCCGGGATTTGGTCGGGTTCTGTCGGGAGGAGGGTCGTCGGCACAAGCTCGCAGCCGAGCAACGTGCAAATGAATCGACAGTCCCGATCCGTTGACCCGCCCGAGGCCCGGAGGAAATCGCATTCAGAGATTCATCGAAGCCGGGAGGGACCACCACTGGTCACTCCCCCGCTTCACGCCGGTCTTGTCACCGCGCAGGTTTTCATGTTGATTTGAGGGATGCCATTCGACCGCACCCAGGCGAAAGAACGGTTGGCGGCCCTTGCCGCCGAGGGCGTTTATGTCGGGACGTCCTCCTGGAAATATCCCGGCTGGATGGGGATGCTCTATGACGAGTCCCGCTACCTCTGGCGCGGCAAGGTAGCCAAGTCGCGGTTTGAAAAAATCTGCCTCAGCGAATACGCCGAGGTGTTCAAGACCGTCTGCGTCGATGCCGCCTACTACACCTTTCCCAGTGAGACGTATCTGACCGGTCTGGCCGACCAGGTCCCCGGTGATTTCCAGTTCGGATTCAAGGTCACCGACACCATCACGATCAAGAAGTTCGCCAACCTCGCCCGCTTCGGCGACCGGGCCGGAAAGCCCAACGAGCACTACTTGAACACCCGCCTGTTTGAAAGCGCGTTCCTGGAACCCTGTGAGTCCATTCGCCAGAACGTCGGCGTGCTGATGTTTGAGTTCTCCCGGTTCTACCCCAGTGACTACGCGCACGGCCGCGACTTCATCGCGGATCTCGATGCGTTTCTCGGCGCACTTCCCAAGGGTTGGCCCTACGCGGTGGAGATGCGCAACCAGGCCTGGCTCGTTCCGGACTACTTCGCCTGTCTGGCCAGGCACGGCGTGGCGCACGTCTTCAATTCATGGGACGCGATGCCGCCGGTGGACGAACAGATGGCCATGCCGGGGAGCCACACCAGCCCGGACCTTGTCGCCGCCCGGTTCCTGCTTAAACCGGGCCGGAACTACAACGCCGCCGTGAAGACCTTTGAACCTTACAACCAGACCAGGGAGGTCAATGATCCGGCCCGTCAGGCGGGAGCCGCATTGATCAGGGAGGGTGTTGCCAGAAAGGCCAAACAAAAGTCCTTTATTTTCGTCAACAACCGGCTGGAGGGCAACGCGCTCAATACCATTGCGGCGATGGTCGGGCCGGTCGGCTGAACCCCATCCCCGCCGACGCTGGCACCCGACGGTGAACAACTCCCCATTGACAGCACTCAGAGCACATACTATCCATTTGGACAGTATGCAGCCTCTCACCGACATCCAGCAGCAGGTCTTCGATTTTATCCGAGAGCGGATCGATGCCGGTGAGTCTCCCCCCACGGCACGGGAGATCGCCGCCCACTTCGGCTGGCGCAGCAAACGGGCGGCGGACTGTCATCTGCAAGCCCTAATCAAGAAGGGCTGGCTCACCTCAGAACCCGGCAAGGCCCGTTCCCTCCGGCTGGTGAACCGGTCCGGCTCCCCCCGGCAGCCAGTGGTGGACATTCCCATCTTTGGATCGATCCCCGCCGGGTTTGGCGATGAGGCCGACGAGGACGCAGACGGGTGCGTGTCCGTGGACGTGAGCACCCTCGGGTTCACCCCCACCCGCAACACCTTCGCACTCCGCGTCACCGGCGATTCGATGATCGGCAGGCACATCTGCGACGGCGACATCGCGGTCTTTGAACACGGGCCGGAACCGCGCCAGGGCCAGATTGTGGCGGCCTTAATCGACCGCAAGAGCACGCTCAAAACGTTCATCATCAAGAACCGCAAACCCTATCTGCGGGCGGAGAACCCGAAGTATCCGGAACTCGTCCCGTCGGAAGAACTCGTGATCCAGGGTGTGTTCCGGGTGCTGATCCGCCGCGCCCAGAATTAGGGCGTCCGGACCGGTGTCAACATTCCCCATCCGTTCAACCCAACGTGGAACCGCCGCGCACCATCGTCCACCTCGATGCCGACGCCTTCTTCGCCGCCGTGGAACAGGCGGCTGACTCCAAGCTGCGCGGTCGGGCGATTGCCGTGGGCGGTGAGAAGCGCGGCATCATCGCCTCCGCCTCCTACGAGGCCCGTGCGTTCGGGGTCTATACGCCCATGCCCAGTGTGATGGCGCGCAAGCTCTGTCCGAAGCTGCTCATCCTGCCCGGTGATTTTGAACGGTACGAGCAGTTCTCCAACTGGATGTTCGGCTACTGCCATGACTTCACGCCCGATGTCGAACAGACCTCCATCGACGAGGGCTACTTTGACCTCACCGCGAACAGGAAGAAACCGGCGGCGGAGATTGCGCAGATCATCCGCAAGGCCATCGGGCAGAAGCTCAAGATCAACGTCAGCGAGGGCATCGGTTCGAGCAAGCTGGTGAGCGCCGTCGCTTCCAAGCTGACCAAGCCGTTCGCGTTCAGTGAGGTGCCCTTCGGCCACGAGGCCGCCTTCCTCCGACCGCTCCCCAACAAGTGGCTCCCCGGTGTCGGCCCGGCCACCAGCCTGCGCCTGAACGCCGCCGGGCTGCCGCAAATCCGTCACCTGGCCGCGATGCCCCTGGAGATGCTCGAACTGCTGCTCGGCAATCAGGCCGCGACGCTCCGCCAGTTCGCGCTCGGCATCGACGACCGTCCAGTCATCCCGGAACGTGTACCTCAAAAGACCTTCAGCCAGCAGCAGACGTTCGCCGGTGATGTGACCGACGAGGAATACGTGGAGGCGACCCTGCGCCGCATGGCCGACCGGCTCTTCGCGACAGTGCGCGACGAACGCCGCAGCATCCGCACGCTGACCGTCCGCGTGCGTTACAACGACATGGGCGAGGATCAGGTGAGCGAGAGCCTCGCCGAGCCGACCGACCTCGAAACGGAGGTGTTCGCGCGGCTGCACACGATGCTGCGACGCGCCTGGAAACGGCGGGTCAGCCTGCGGCTGGTGTCACTCAAACTCTCGAATGTTTACGACGGCTGCTTCGGAGGCGAACTCGGGCTGGAGTCCACCTCGCGCAAGCGCTCCAACCACGTCCAACTGGCGAAGATGATCGACCAGCTCCGGCGCTCGCATGGCGCGTCGGTGCTGATGCGGGGTCACGATCTGAGATTACGCGAACCACCACGGGAGGCGCTCAAGTCACCCGAAACGGAAGCGGCAAAACCAACGGTCCGGCGCGTGGCTCCACGAACCGAACAGGGCCACGTCGCACTCCGCTGTCGCAGCCATTATTCGTTCCTGGATTCGACGCTGTCACCGACGGCGATTGTCGGGCTCGCACGGCAGCACGGAATGTCCGCCGTGGCGATGACCGACACCGGCAACCTGCATGGTGCGGCGGAGTTCGCGAAGGCCGCGAAGACGGCGGGTATCAAGCCGGTCTTCGGCGCGGAGCTGAACCTGAAAGGCGGGCCGCTCCTGCTCTACGCAGAGTCCCTGCGCGGCTACCAAAACCTGTGCGGCATCCTCTCCCGTCACGCGGAACACACCGCCGCGAACAACAGGGACGCGCTTTCGGTGGCGGATCAGCAACGATGCCCGTTCAGTCCTGAGCTGCTTGAAGGTCTGACCGACGGTTTGATCGCCGTCAGTACGGACCGCCACCTGGCCGACCGGTTTCCGCGTTCGTTCTACCGGCTCGTGAACGCCCGCCGTGTTCCCGATGACTTTCCCGGAGTGGCTGCTCCGGCCATCCACTACGGCAGGCCGGAGGACCGTCGGAAGTATGACATCCTCCAGAGCATCAGGACCCTCACGTTGTACGACCAGGCACACCCGGACAAGCGGGCGGACGGACGCCTCCATTTCCGGTCATCCACCGAGATGAGCGCCGCGTGCCGCGAACATCCGGAGTGGTTGCGGCATTCGCAGGAGATTGCCGAACGGTGCGAGTTTGAGTTCCCCTTCGGCAAACCGCAGTTCCCCGACTTCAAACCACCCGACGGTTCCAACGCCCGCGTCTTTCTGCGCCAGCTCGTACTGGCCGGACTGCGTCGCCGTTACGGCGCACGCGCATCGAAGTTTGAACCGCAGGTGGCGGAGGAACTCAAGATCATCGCCGACGTCGGCTACGAAGCCTATTTCCTCGTCGTCTGGGACCTCTTGCAGGAATGCCGGAAGTGCGGCATCGACTGGATCACACGGGGCAGCGCCGCCGATTCACTGGTCTGTTACTGTCTGGGCATCTCGGACGTGTGCCCGGTCCGTTTCGATCTCTACTTCAAACGCTTCCTCAACCCGGAGCGCATGGCGCTGCACAAACTGCCGGACATCGACGTCGATTTTCCGCACGACCGCAAGGACGACGTGGTAAAGCTGATCTTCGCCCGGTACGGCAGCGGACACTGCGCCGTGGTCGGCGGGTTCTCGACGTTCCAGGCCCGGAGCGCGTTCGCCGAGGTGGCCAAGGTGCTGGGCGTGGCCGAGCGCGAAGTGCGGAAGTTCACCGAACATTTTCCGTGGGGCTTCGGCGGCGGCTGGGTGCCCGATGATCCTGCGCCCAAGGGCGGCAATGAGCTGGTCGAACTTCTGCGGTCAAAACCCGAGACCCGTGATCTGCCGGTGGATGAGGAACCGTACAAGACGGCCGTCGAGATGGCGGTGTTCCTGGACGGCGTGCCGCGTCATCCCAAGATGCACCCGTGCGGCGTGGTGCTTTCCTGCCAGCCGATGCGTGAACTCACCCCGACGTTCATCGCGAACAAGGGATTTCCGACCACGCACTACGACATGGACGCGGTCGAGGAAATCGGACTGGTGAAGATGGACATCCTCGCCCAGGGCGGACTGGCGGTGATGCGGGATGCACGGGTGTCCATTGCCGGTCGCGGCATCACGGTGGACTTGAACGCGCTGGAACCGTGGGACGATCCCGAGGTGTGGGAGATGATCGCAACCGGTGGCGCACGCGCCGTCCATCACATCGAATCGCCAGCCATGATAAACCTCTGCCGGATGACGAACGTCCGCGAGATCGACGGACTTGTGGCGATTGTGAGCGTCATCCGGCCGGGTGCGGCCAACGAGTCGAAGAAGCTCTCCTTCACCCGACGCTACCAGGGTATGGAACCCGTGACGTATCCGCATCCATCCCTGGAGGCGTGCCTGCGCAGCACGTTCGGGCTCGTCGTATACGAGGAACACATCCTGCAAATCTGCGAGGCGTTCGCCGGTCTGCCTGGGGGCCGGGCGGACGTGTTGCGCCGGGCGCTGGTGAAACAGAAGCGCGAGGTGGTCGCGGAGATCGGCCTGGAGTTTTACGAGTGCGCCCGCAGTCGGGGACACGACGAGGCGAAGATCGATGAAGTCTGGCAGCTTGTCACCGGGTTCTCCGGCTACGCGTTCAACAAGGCGCACAGCACCGCCTACGGTGTCGAAGCCTATCAGGCCGCGTGGTTGAAACGGTATCATCCCGCCGAGTTCATGGCCGGGGTGCTCTCGAACGGCAAAGGGTTTTATCACCCGCTCGTGTATGTGCTCGAATGTCACCGGCTCGGGTTGAAATTGCTGCCACCTTCCGTCAACGAACCGGGTCCGGCGTTCGTACCGCGCGGGCGGTTCATCCGCGTGCCGCTCACCCGTGTGAAAGGGTTGTCGGAACGGACCACCGACAAACTGCTCGCGGCGCGAGAGCACGGAGCGTTCGCCTCGTTGCCGGAGTTCTACCGGCGCGTGGGGCCGTCGGGCGAGGAACTGGAGGCGATGATCCGGGCTGGTGCGTTCGATGAATTTGGCGACACCCGCACACGGCAGTTCTGGCAGGCGCAACATCTGGTGCGGACCTTCGGTTCGACGGACGAACCCGATCAGGGCTGGCTGATTCCACCGCCGGGACTCGAACAGCTGCCCGGCATTCCGCTCAGGGAGCCCACCCGGCTGGAGAGCCTGCAAAGCGAGACCGACCTGTTCGGCTTCGCGGTGAGCGATCATCCGCTGGCCCTGTTTCCGGACATCGCCTGGGACACCTACTGCCCGGTGAACCGGCTGGGTGAATTCGTCGGCGAAACTGTGACTGCATGCGGGCTGGTGGTGGAACAAAGGACGCATCACCAGATCACGGGTGAGCCGATGAAGTTCCTCTCGCTGGCCGACCGCACCGGCATCGTTGAAACCGAACTCTTCGCCCAGACCTACCGGAGCTACGGGCTGTCCGTGGTGCGCTATCCGGTCCTTGAAGTGGAGGCTCGGGTCGAGCCGTTTGAAAACCGGCGGGGGTTCAGCCTCCGGGTCATCCGCGCCGGAAAGCCGCGCTCACGGGGCGGGCAGGAGTAAACCTACAGATCATCCAGGTGATGATCCTGATACTCCGGCGGCACCTCCCGGAAGCGCTCGGGAAGGAACTCCTCCGGGCGCGGCCATACGCCGTCCCGTGGTTGCAACAACACCACGATGGCCACCTGCCCCGCGTGTACGTGAACGCACATTCCAGGGGACAACAACTTGTAACCGAGCGCCCGCACGATCCGCCGAACGTCGGACGTCACCTCGGCCATCGTGCGATCAGGCCGGTCAGCCGGAAGCCGCGCCCCAATACGCCAGCACAACAACCCCATCTCTTTGGCGCGTATGTCCTGGTAGCCTTGAGCCCGAAAGTAGAGACCCCACCGATCAGCCTCCGATTCGGGCATGAGCGGTGCAGCGGCTTCGAGTGCAAACACTTCGTCCTTGAACGCCTCGGCTTCGACCGCTGACTTCAGCTGCCGCCGAGTGCGTTGCTCCGACTTCTTGGTTGTCTCTGGCATGGGTTTACTCCGACTTGGCCCGGAACACCTTCAGGCCTGGTTGAACGGTTTCATTGATGTCTTGTCGGCCCAGGCTGTTGGGCAGACTTCCCGACGGTGTCCATGTTGTCCAGTCGCTGGTCGACTCAACACTGACCGTTCGTCCCAGCTGGCCCTTCACCAAGGTCTGGAAGGTCCCCGCATCGACCGTTGTCGAAACAAAGGCAGGCTGTTCACAGCCAGACACCGGCAGGTCGCCCTCGCTGATCAACTCGGTGTGTGCGTCCCCGGCCAGGACGCCGTTCTGCTGGTTCATCGTGAAATCGTCTGCGCCTCCGTCATCAAACGCCCAGTATCCTGCGAGTCCCTGTTCGAGACCGGTCAACTTGCAGGAATAGTCGGCGGCAATTTCGTTGGCTGTGCGTGCATGACTCCAGATGCGCAATTCGTCCATACGGCCCGTCGCCTGGGTGTTGGAAAAACCCGGTGTCACGCCCAGAACAACAGGAAGAATAGTTTGGCGTATCGTCCGACCTTGAACTGGAAACCCGTTTAGCGTGGTGGTGGAAAATTCAGGCTCGCCGTTGACGTAGCCCGAGACGACCCCGGCTGCACTGTCGAAAGTCACGGCGATATGAGACCATTGTCTTTCCGGCGCAGAAAGGCCGAATCCAGCCGCATCATGTTGCCCGTCAATGTGAACCAGGAAAACATTCACCGACATGTTCCCATTGGGAATCCAGCGAAACTCATACGTCCGCGCTGTCGTAGCGGCCAAACCATCGCCCTTGTTGATGAAACTGCCATATTGATTGAGCGCCGATGGCAAAGGGTAAACCCAAAATTCAATCGTGACAGCAGAGGGATTCTGTAGACGGTCATCGCTGGCGATCTGCACGAAGTCTCCGTCGCCATCAAGTGCCAGTGCCCGGTTGATCAAGGGGGACGTCACGTTCAGCATGGCAGGACTGCTCACCGTTGAATCCGGCCCGTCGTAGACGACCACAGAGTATGCCCCTGCGTCCGCTGGCTGCACATCGTCGATCTGGAGCACCGAGTCCACCGCGTTGAAAATATCGATCTCCTCCTTCTGCCACTGGTAGGTGAGCGTGCCCGTCCCGGTCGCTTCAACCCGGAAGACGGCGCTCATTCCGGCCGTGACATCGCGACGCTGCGGTTGTTGGATGATCAAAGGCGGGGCGGCACTTGCGGCAGTCGTAAGTAACGCGACGGTGAGGTAGCTGAGACGAATGTTTTTCATGAGCATTTCCACGGAATACGTTTTGAACTCAAACGGGGAGGCTTGCCTCCACCATCTGAAAGCACACTACCGTTAGTGGGGTGTCATGTTCAAGCACAAAACCGGATGCTGGTTTTGTGGGTAAGCCCCTCATCAAACATCTCGTCGGCCGACTGCGCCAGCTGCGTCAGAAGCATGGTCTCACCCAGGAACAGTTCGCTGAACGGTCGGGGATTTCGTACAAGTATTATCAGGCAGTGGAGGCGGGCCGGAAGGCTGAGCTGCGCCTGTCGACGCTGGAGCGGCTGTCTCGTGCCTATGGAATCGAGGTTTGGCAGTTGCTGGGTCCGGAGTTGCCCACGTCGAAGATTGCATCACGCAAGGCCGCCGCGAAGTTGGCCGGGGACAAGCGCCCCTCGAACCGTTGATCAAGTCGCACTGTTTAAGATTACCTGATCCATCCCAACCAATACTCTGCCCTTCCTAGTTCCTTCAAAGAAGACACCGACCGTGATGTGCTCAGCGGCAATGTTGACGCCGATGTCTTCAATGGTCAGTGCCGGGGCCAGCTCGGTCAGAGCTGTGGCCATCAAATGAAGAACGTATACACGCCGGTCCCAGTTCTGCGCCTGACCCGGCAGCATGGAGACCTTCCAGAGTTGGCCCCCTTCACTCATGTCGATGGCGGTGAACTCGAAACCGATCTTGGTCAGCTGGATCTTCAGATGTTCCGGCGTCGGTAGGTCGCTCAATCCATCACGTGACTCCGCAGAATCTTTGGGATGGCCGCCACCAGTTTGAATATTAGCGCCTGTCTTCATGCGCGAGGGAGCTGCCAACTTTCGGGCGGCCCGTCATTAACGGAAGTCGTGAAGGCGTGGACCTCGATTTGGTCCCCGGCTATGCCGGTGAACAGGAAGTTCTCCCACCCTACCGCAAATCCCGCTGACCTGAACGTTTTGATCAACAACCGCAGCAGATCATCGCTGGTCTGGGCGGTGACCTCGGGGCCGGGCTGGAAGGAGAAATTGACGGACTCCCGGTCGTCTGAAGGTCGAAGCACAACCTCCAACAGTCCGGCCATGCCCATCGCCTGCCTCAAACGGGTGAAGCTGGAATCACCGACCAACCTCTGCTCCCTGGCCCATCGAATTTCGGCGGCCGTCAACGCCGAGCGGACAACAGCCTCGCGTGCGGACTCTGAGCGGAGGTCAAGGGTGCTGGCCGCAATCGCCGCCGTGACCGAGTTTAAGAGTTGTGAGTCTTTCATTGATGTTGCCCTCTGTCTTCAATCGTTGAATTCCTTCGAGGGGCTCCCGGGCGTCGGTCCCCTCAGCACAAAAATAGGCGCGAGCATCAGGGTTGGAGGTTGCAATGGCGTCGTGGAAATGTCCAGTGCAGGACCGTCACTTTATCCTAACATCCGCACCCCTGCGTTCATCAGAGGGAGGGTTCATGGCCAAGCTAATGTTAAGTAGTGGCTGGTTTCACTTCGCCATTCTGGATAATCTGGGACGCGTGACCACCCACCCGTGCCCATTCTGCCAACTCCCGAAGGAACGCGTCATTTTTGAATCGGAGGTCACACTGGCATTTCTGGACGCATATCCGGTCACCGAGGGCCACGGGCTTGTGATCCCGAAACGACACGTCGTCTCAATCTTCGACCTGTCCCTGGATGAACTCGCCGTGCTCTGGTCAGATGTTGCCGCTGTTCGCCGGTTGCTGACTGAACAATACCATCCTGATGCCTTCAATATTGGCGTGAATGACGGCCAGCCAGCCGGTCAGACTGTCCCCCACGCCCACGTCCACGTAATTCCCCGCCGGAAGGGCGACGTCGCCGATCCGCGCGGCGGCATCCGCTGGATTATCCCCGAAAAGGCAAGTTACTGGTAAGCCAGACTATGGCCACGGCAGAGCGACAGATTGAGTTCCTCGGCAACATTCAACGGCTATTGGCCGAAGGGTCCTTTGTCTCCACGTACAAATACGCGCTCCTGCTGTCGTTGGCCGATCTGTGTGTGGAACTGGGAGCCGATGATGACTCTCCACTGGAAATCCCGACACGGCGCATCGGTGAGAAGTTCGCTGAATACTACTGGAGGCAGTGCGCGCCCTACCTCCCGTCAGGCGATGACGATTCTGGCGTGCTCAAACAAAACACCGGGGAGACCCCAAAGATTATCAGCCTCCTTCAGGAAGTGCGCGGAGCCTATTCCATGTCACTAGTGGACCTGCGCAACGACGAACGGACCTGGTATCGGACTGTGACACAGATTGCAGCCCAAGTCCGCAAAATGCCCCTCTGGAAATTGCAAACGGTCGGCACCCAGAAGCTCAACTTTCTCTATGACAATAACGGCAAGGGCACGAGCGTCACGCTCAAGTCAGGGGTGGGTTTCTGTTTCCGCAAACACTACCCGCTCGTGGTTGACCTGATCAAGGGGGCGTGGGCTCAGTACGTCCGGCGCTACAATGCCAATCGCCTAGCCGAAAAGACCGATCTCCATGAATTCCTGTTCGGCAGTGAACGCGCCAACCTGGATGCGGTCCGCCCGATTGTCCGGGAGTTCCAGTCGGGTGACTGTTTTTACTGTCGCAAGCCCGTCAACAAGGAGATTGGGCATGTGGACCATTTTATCCCGTGGTCCCGCTACCCGGTTGACCTCGGCCACAATTTCGTGTTGGCCCACGCCCGGTGCAATGCAAGGAAATCCGATCACCTGCCCGCTGCGCAGCATCTGAACTCCTGGGTGGAGCACAACGTTCGTGTTGGCCGCGAGAAGAATCGCGAGTTTGAGCGTCAGGCGTGTTGCCTCATTGAAGAGGACACCGAAGCGGGATCTCGGGAAAGAGCGGATGGGTTCCATTGCCTCATAATAGCGGACACCGTGGCGAATGCCCGCCACGATGAGCAAAGAAACCCTGGACGAAT
>Ga0209491_10008091_pt1 | contig 13504 bp, 7 predicted proteins | sample BON02_FD_187213 | JGI IMG/M metagenome (GOLD analysis project Ga0209491, IMG submission 187213) | Freshwater microbial communities from Lake Bonney liftoff mats and glacier meltwater in Antarctica - BON-02 (SPAdes) (version 2) | ecosystem: Environmental > Aquatic > Freshwater > Ice > Glacier... | reverse complement strand
CGTGTTGCCTAAAGCGCCATTGGAAGTTCGTCGGGTAGAACCCTGGCGCGAGGCTGGATCTTCAACTGCGTTTTACAATGGCCCTGCCCCGGATGGCTCACGACCCGGCATCTACTATGTGAACCTGATGAATATGAATGCGGTGCAAAAACACATCATGAACTCTCTGGCATATCATGAAGGTGCGCCCGGGCACCATTTCCAGATTGCCGTTCAGCAAGAACTTGAGGGCATCCCTGAGTTCCGTAAATTTGGCGGTTACAGCGCCTACTCCGAGGGTTGGGCGTTGTATGCCGAGCGCCTGGCCTATGAAGCGGGTCTTTACGAAGGTCTGCCTATGAGAAACTTCGGCCGACTGTCTGAAGAAATGAAACGCGCGGTTCGACTGGTTGTGGATACCGGCATGCATGCCAAGCAATGGCCTTTGGAACAAAGCATTAAGTACATGACCGACAATACGCCGATGGCACCGGCTGACATCGAACGCCAGATCAAACGCTACTATGTTTTGCCAGGACAGGCCTTGTCATACAAAGTAGGCATGTTGACCATACTGGAGTTGCGACAACGCGCCAAAGACCAGTTGGGTGACCAGTTTGATATCCGCGAATTTCATGATGTGGTGCTGAAAAATGGCGCTGTGCCAATGGAGATTCTGGAGCTGGTTGTTGACAGCTATATCAAAGAAAAATCAGGCTCCTCAAGCTAAAAATTAGGCCATCAAATCGGTGGGCCAATGAGGTTCAACATGCAGGCCCCAAGCATAGTCAGCAGTTGCTGTAATCTCACCCCGCCACGACGGCCTGGAAGACAATCCGTAGAGGGTTTGAAGAGAGGCTTGGTAATGCCTTCAGAACATCTCTCTTTGCACGCCCAGTTCCATCAATACCCGGCTGGATATTTCTTCGATCGAGCTGTGGGTAGTCTGAAAAACTGTAATGCCTTCTGAGCGCAGCAGGCTTTCTGCCAGGTCGATTTCTTTATGACATTGCCGCAGCGATGCGTAACGGCTGCCCGGTTTCCGGGTTTCCCGAATTTGCGCGAGGCGTTCGGGCTCTATCATCAAGCCGACGATCTTGCGTTTATAACGTCGTAAAAATGTCGTGTCGGCAACCGCAGGGCATGTAAATCATCTTCAGTCAAGGGGTAATTGGCCGCTTTGACACCATAATGTAAGGCCATATACAGACAGGTCGGCGTTTTACCGGAGCGCGACACGCCGACCAGGATCAGGTCGGCTTTTTCGAATTCAATGCTCTCTCCATCGTCGTGATTGAGTGCAAAATTGGTCGCCTCCATGCGGTCTTCGTAACGGTCAAAGTCTTTCAGACCATGGGTTCGGCCGACGATAGGTTGCGGTTCCACACCAAGGGCGGATTCCAGCGTATCCAGAAACGTCGCAAAAAGATCCAAGACGATACCTGCGCTGTTATGGATCACCTTCGACAGGTCTTTATCGACGATGGTATTAATTACAATGGGTGGCGCCTTATCCTTCTTGCCGGCAGCGTTAATCTGCCCAACGGCCTTAAATGCGCTGTCTTCATCATCAACAAAAGGGATCCGAACCTGAGTGAAATCTACCTGCGAAAACTGTGTAAGTAACGCGTGCCCAAGCGTTTCGCTCGTAATCGCGGTGCCGTCAGAAACATAAAATACCGTTCGGGACATGTAATGTCTCACTTAACAAAAAAAAGGCTTAATGAATAGTAAGTGATTAGACGCGCTTGTAATATAGCCCTGTTAGCAACCCACGATCAAAGAGGTAAAACCGTTGAACCAATACATCGCCTGGCTACACGAATTGAGTATGGACGATCTGGAAAGGGTCGGTGGCAAAAATGCCTCACTCGGTGAGATGATCAGCCAACTGGATAGTCTGGGTGTATCAGTACCGGGTGGTTTTGCGACCACGGCTTTCGCCTACCAGGAGTTCCTCAACCAGTCCGGTTTGAAGGACCGTATCGACCGACAACTAGAAGCGCTCGATGTGGAAGATGTACAGGCGTTGACAGCCACGGGCAAACAAATTCGTGAATCGATAATGAACACGGCCTTCACGCCCAAACTGGACGCAGCCGTAACTGACGCCTGGCGAGCGCTCGAAGCCGAGGCAGGCAACGATCCCTCAGTGGCGGTACGCTCCTCGGCTACCGCCGAGGACCTGCCCGACGCGTCATTTGCCGGTCAGCAGGAAACTTTTCTGAATGTACGCGGAATTAAGGACGTTAAAGCAAAAATACTCGAGGTTTTTGCATCCTTGTACAACGACCGCGCCATCGCCTACCGGGTGCATCAGGGGTTTGACCACGCCAGTGTCTCCTTGTCTGCCGGCATACAGATCATGGTACGTTCAGATCTGGCCTCGAGCGGCGTCATGTTTACGCTCGACACGGAATCCGGTTTTGACGATGTGGTTTTTATCACATCATCATGGGGATTGGGGGAAACGGTGGTTCAAGGCGCGGTCAACCCGGACGAATTTTATACCTACAAACCGAATTTGAGGGCCAACAGGCCAGCCGTTTTGCGACGCACACTTGGCAGTAAAGCCATCAAGATGGTGTACGCAGGCGCCGGGGCCGGTGTCGAAACCGTAAAAGTCGAAGCGAAGGACCGCCATCGATTCAGCCTCGATGACGCTGAGCTTGAGAACCTTTCCAAACAGGCCTTGATCATCGAGCAACACTACGGTCGCCCGATGGACATCGAATGGGCAAAAGATGGTAATAATCAACGCCTGTACATCGTCCAGGCACGACCCGAAACCGTCAAGAGCCAATCTCGTGGTCAGGCCATCGAACGCTACCGGCTGACAAGTCGCAGTGAAGTACTGTGTGAGGGCCGCAGCATCGGCCAGAAGATTGGTACGGGTACGACGCGCGTGGTCGATTCCATCGAAAACATGTTCGAAGTCCAGGCGGGTGATGTGCTGGTAACCGACATGACCGATCCCGATTGGGAGCCTGTCATGAAACGTGCCTCGGCGATCGTTACCAGGCGCGGCGGCCGCACCTGCCACGCGGCCATCATTGCCCGTGAACTGGGCATACCAGCGGTGGTCGGCTGTGGCGACGCCACCCGCCTGATCCCGAACAAAATACCGGTGACGGTCTCCTGCGCAGAAGGCGAGGCAGGTTATGTGTATTCGGGCGAACTGGAGTTTTCCATTCAGCGTGATGACTTACAGGAAATGCCAGAAGCACCCCTAAAAATCATGATGAACGTCGGCAACCCTGACCGGGCGTTTGATTTTTCCCGTATCCCCAATGCGGGTGTCGGCCTCGCGAGGCTGGAGTTCATCATCAACCGGATGATCGGCGTTCACCCCAGGGCATTACTGGAATATGCGCAACAGGCCGATGACGTACAAGCCCAGATTGACAAGCGTATTGCCGGTTACGCGGGGCCGGTCGAGTACTACGTTGAAAGGCTCACCGAAGGCATTGCAACGATTGCGGCAGCCTTTGCCCCACAACCCGTGATTGTGCGCCTGTCTGATTTCAAATCAAACGAATACGCTAACCTGATTGGCGGACGTGATTACGAACCATTTGAGGAAAACCCGATGTTGGGTTTCCGTGGCGCCAGTCGCTATGTGTCGGACGACTTCCGCGACTGCTTCGAATTGGAGTGCCGTGCGTTGCGTAAAGTTCGTGAAGACATGGGGCTCAAAAACGTCTGGGCGATGATACCTTTTGTGCGCACCACCGCTGAGGCACGGGGGGTCATCGAGGTCATGAAAGGCTTTGGCCTGGAACGCGGAAAGCACGGCTTAAAAATCATCATGATGTGTGAATTGCCATCCAACGCGCTTTTGGCAGAGCAGTTTCTGGACATTTTTGACGGCTTTTCAATTGGTTCAAATGACCTGACCCAGCTGACCCTGGGTCTTGACCGGGACTCCGCAGATATCGCGCACCTGTTCGATGAACGTGATATTGCGGTCAAGGCTTTGCTTTCGATGGCGATCAAAGCCGCTAAGAAGCACCGCAAGTATATCGGTATCTGTGGCCAGGGACCGTCGGATCACCCTGATTTTGCTGAATGGCTAATGGACCAGGGGATCGAAAGTATGTCACTCAACCCCGATACCGTGGTCGAAACCTGGTTGAAGCTGGCGCAACACAAAACCAGCGCCCAAGGCGTTTAGCAAATAGCGCGTTTTCAGACAGGCTGCTACACAAATTGATCATATTTGGGTATACCAGAGTAAATTCCGGCCCAACACATCTGTATTTCCCGCCAATAGCTGTGCTCGAGACGAAAATGGGTTTGCCACTCCCAGGTCGAGAACAGCAAGCAGGTGATTGGGCGGGTTTGTCGTTTCAGTCAAATAGCCCTGTTGCCGGCGGGGCCCGGCATCGGGGTAGGTAATTGAACTTCCCAACAATTGATTCGACGGATCATTATTTGAAGCACTTACGGCTTCCGGCGTGAGTCCGGTCACTGATCCAGACACGATTTCCAGAGCCAGGAACACAGTCACCCCGGCAAATCGTCGGGGTGACTTTTTCCGGACTGAGTATTTATTAACTCAGCAATTCAGCTTAGCTACCAGGCCACACCATAGTCATCGCCATAATCACTCGCCCCACCCCACATCGTGCCGGTTTCCGGATCAAAATAGATCGCAGTAATCGGGCTATAAGGGCGCTGATCGGATTTAACTTCATATCCCATCTCACTTAGCTGCCCGGTAACCCATTCGGGCAACTTGGGCGACACTGAAATCACGCCAGGTTCGGAAACATGCGCGCCAAACGAGCTCTGCATTTGATAGCTGGTGAAGTTCGGCGCTTCTGCTGCCTGCTGCACGTTCATATCAAATTCCACCATATTCAAAAAGAACTGCAACAGATTCTGGTCTTGAGTGTCGCCACCTTGAACAGAGAACGCCATCAGGGGTTTTCCATCCTTCAAAGCCAGGCTCGGTGTAAGCGTTACGCGTGGCCGCTGGCCGGGCTGCACCACATTGAAAGGGTTCATGGATGCTTGCAACACAAAGCTCTGCATTCTCTGGCTCAGGCCAACACCCGTCTTGCCAGCGATAAACGCCGGAATCCAACCACCACTGGGCGTTATTGAAACCACCCAACCTTCCGCATCGGCGGCCTGAATAGAGGTTGTACCTGCAATAAAGCCTTCATCTTTGCTCATTAACTGAGACTGTTGAAAACTATCTGCTCCCTCACCTTCGGCCGGGTCTGGAACTGCTTTCCATTGCTTGAGCAATTCTTCATACGGATTTTTCTCACCCTGAAACGGATACGGGTCGCCCGGGCGAATACCGGTGTCATTGTGATCCGGATTAATTTCGGCTCTGCGCTGGGCTGCATATTCTTTGGAAAGCAAACCAGCTACAGGTTCTTCCGGGGCCACATAGGGGTCGCCATAATAGAAATCCCGATCAGCAAAAGCCATGTTCATGGCCTGATAGACGGTATGTATATAACGCGCACTGTTGTAACCCATGCTCTTTAAATCGATCGCTTCGAGGATATTCAAAGCCTGCAACATGGCCGGACCCTGAACCCAGGTGGTCAGCTTATAAACCTCAATACCCTTGTAGTTGGTAGAAACTGGCTCTTCGATGTGCACTTTCCAGTCGGCCAAGTCCTGCATGGTGATCAGACCGCCATACTCCTTTGAACTGCGTACAATCTCCTCAGCAATATCGCCACGGTAAAAGCGGTCATAAGCAGCATAAATTGCTTCTTTACGGCTTTTTCCTGCTGCCAATGCTTTGGCTTCTGTATCCACCAGCTTCTGCAAAGTCGCATGCAAATCCGGTTGCCTGAACATCTCACCAGCTACTGGTGCACCGCGTTTTTCGGGTTCGTTGTCGTCCGCATGCGGCAAGAACACAGCCTTGGAGTATGACCATTGCGAAATCACATCCCGCTTGGACTCCATATTATCTGCCTGTGAACCCTCAACAGGATAGCCCTCGGCCATTTGCATGGCGGGTGCTAATACTTCTTTCAGGCTCAGCTTGCCATACTCCGCCAGCATCGTCATCAGCCCGCCCGGGGTGCCTGGCGTCACTGCTGCCAACGGACCGTATTCAGGTGGATACGCCATGCCCTGATCTTGAAAAAACTTAGCCGTCGCACCGGTTGGCGCAACGCCCAGCGCGTTTATGCCTTTAACTTCGCCGGTATGCGGGTTATAGATCAATGCCTGCGTCTCACCACCCCAGCCAAGCGTATCCCACATGGTTGCTGTGGCGGCCAACATGGCGCAGGCCGCATCCACAGCATTGCCACCACGGGTAAATGTCATGGCCCCTGCTGTAGCCGCCAACGGCTTGCCTGTGACCGCAACCCAGTGATCGCCATGCAATACTGGCTTGGCTGTCTTTTGCGCCACTGCTGAACCGCTTAAGCACAGCGCGCTTGCTAATACCGCCGCCGAAAATGACGTCAGGCGGGATTGCAATTTAAAGTGAAGAAAAATGGGCATAGCTGATCCTTATATTAGTCAGGTGATACTAGTGATATCTAAGAATACCAAAAGCACCATATGAATGTTGCAAGTTAGTACGGTGTTCGAGTGATTGCCGATAAGCAGCTTTGGGGCTAGTATGCTGCCAATGCTGGCTTCAAGCTTCCATCACAACGCCCCACCCGGTTATCGGAGTATTTTAATGACTCAATTTTCATACAAGCTGCTATTGATAGGCAGCCTATTGCTGTGCAGTGCACAGACGCAAGCACTGGATGCAACTGATATTCAGAGTTTCACACTCGATAATGGCATGAAAATCATTGTGTTGGAAGACCACTCCATTCCAAACGCTAATATGTACACATTCTGGAAAGTAGGTTCCAGAAACGAGGTGCCGGGGATTACCGGGATATCACACTTTTTTGAGCACATGATGTTCAATGGGGCACAGAAATATGGGCCCAAAATGTTTGACCGCACCATGGAAGCTGCTGGTGGTGCCAACAACGCCTATACAACTGAAAATCTGACGGTCTATACCGACTGGTTTCCGAGTAACTCTCTGGCGTTGATGTTTGAACTTGAGGCGGACCGAATCGAACATTTGGCGATTGACCCGGAAATGGTAGAAAGTGAGCGCGGTGTGGTCGCTTCTGAACGCTCTACCGGTTTAGAAAATTCAAACTTCATCACACTAATGGAAGAAGTCAAAGCTTCCGCATTTCGTGCTCATCCTTATAGTTGGTCGGTAATTGGACACGAGTCTGACATCCAGAACTGGTCGCTTGACGATTTGGTCGAATACCATAAAGTCTATTACGCCCCCAACAATGCCGTCGTGGTCGTTGCCGGCGACATTCAGCTCTCTGAAGTTCGCAAACTGGCCGGCACCTGGTTTGCACCCATTCCGGCGCAGGCGCCTCCTAAAAAAATCACCACTGTTGAGCCGGTGCAAAAGGGCGAACGCCGGGTTTACGTTCAAAAAGCATCTGTCAGCACGCCCAATGTCATGTTCGCCTACCATCTGCCGGCGACCAGCGACCCGGACTATTATGCATTTGACTTGTTGAACAACATACTTAGTGAAGGAAATAGTTCACGACTCTATCAGGCGTTGGTGGACAAGCAGATTGCACTGGGCATCGACACCTATCTGCCGGAATCTTTTGACCCGAACCTATTTTATTTTTTCGCCGTAGCCAGTCCGGATGTCTCAGCACAGACGCTTGAGCTTGCACTGATAGATGCCATCGCTAAAGTCAAAGAAAACGGCGTAACAGATAAAGAACTGGAGAAGGCCAAGAATCTCAAGTTGATGAGTTTTTACCAAGCCATGGAAACCATTAATGGCAAAGCAAACACCATCGGCACTTATGAAATGTTTTTCGGAAGCTATAACGACCTGTTCACTGCACCGGAGTCCTACAAAAAAGTAACTCCGGCTGACATACAACGCGTCGCACAAACCTACCTGGTCAAGAAAAACCGCACCGTTGGGGTGTTGGCAGCTGAAGAGGATACAGATAAATGAATACTTCAAGAAGCACCCTCATCGGTCTATCGAATGTCGTTATTTGCGTCTGCCTCGCTACTGCCTCAATACTACCTTCGGTCAGTTTCGCCGCAGCCAATCAATTTTCTCTGCCTTTGTATGAAACTGTCGTCCTCAAAAATGGATTGACGATTAACCTGATGAAACAGGATGAAGTGCCTTTGATTACCGTCAATGCTGTCATTAGAACAGGTGCCGTCAATGACAACATCTCTGGATTAGCCAATCTGACGGCAAGTGGTTTGTTGTTGGGTGCCGGCGGCCAAAGTAAACTCAAAATAGAGCAGTCCATCGATTTTCTGGGGGCGAGCATCAATGCTGCAGCCGGAAAAGAAGGCAGTTATGTTATAGCGGAATTTATGTCCAGGAACAGCGACGCCCTTTTACCCCTGGTCCAGGCCATTATCATCAATCCCGATTTCGATGCTGTAGAGTTTGAGAAGTTGAAGCAACGTGAAATCGCGGGCATCGAACGTGCAAAAGAAAGCCCCAGGAACGTGATCTCTCGATACTTTGACAAGCTGGTGTTTGCTGACCACCCCTATGGCAACCCGGTTTCCGGCAACAGCGACTCGCTGGCCACCATCACGGTGGATGATCTTAAATCGTTCCACAGCCACTACTATCAACCAGCCAATACAGCCATCAGTGTGGTGGGTGACTTCGACACTAATGACATGAGTAAGCGACTGGAAACGTTGTTTGGTGACTGGCAGAATTCGGAGCAGATTAAGCAACCAGACTCCGCAAAAGACCTGCCAGTTCTGTCCGTCGCGAATGTTCTGCTGGTCGATAAAAGTGATGCATTGGAAAGTACATTTATTATTGGTGGAATGGGCATCAGTCGCAGTAACCCGGATTATGTACCACTAACCGTCATCAATACTGTACTCGGCGCCCGGTTTACTTCCTGGCTGAATGATGAGTTACGTGTCAATTCCGGGCTGACTTACGGTGCACGCTCAAACTTTGTGGCCTATTCAAAGTCAGGCACTTTTCAGATCAGCAGTTTCACCAAAACAGCGACCAGTAAAGAGACCATTGACCTGGCGTTAAAAACTTATGCCCGCTTGTGGGAAACCGGTATAGACCAGGCGACGCTGGACTCTGCAAAAGCTTATGTAAAAGGCCAGTTTCCACCCGACTATGAAACCAGTAGCGAATTGGCCGGTTTATTGTCTGATATGTTCTTGTATGGTTTTGACAAAGATTTCATCAATAACTTCGAGTCGAAAGTGGATGGACTGACCCTGAAAGAATCCAGAAACCTGATTGAAAATAATTTCCCGAAAAACCAACTTCAGTTTGTGATTATTGGCAACGCGGCAGAACTCAGCGACATTGCTGCCACCTATGGTAAAGTCAAACAGGTCGACATCAAGGCTGTGGGTTTTTACCCCAGGGCACCTTCTCTTGATGCTGCGCATTAATTCACCTTGTCTGACTAAGCTCAAACCATCGGGAGCTTTAATCGATCGGGTAGCGCTCAAGGATTTTACCCAATGATTTTTTAAGCGGCCCAAGGTGTGCTTCATAATGCCGCCATTGGTCAGTCCCTGAGGTGTAAATAGGTTGCCGTACCTGCTCAGCACTCGGGGTGCGGATGGCACGCTTGGTTTCATAAAAGCGCAGACACTTTTCCTCGAAATCCAGACCACAATGGTCAAGCAGGCGGCGAATCTGAGCCTCAGTGTCGCTAACCATATCTTCGTATTCAACGCGCAATACTTTGCCCGCCAACACCCGATCCCAATGATCCATTAAAATGACATAATCGCGATAATAGCGGCCGATAAAATCGAGGTCGTAAGTGAAGGTCTGTCCACGCGCGAACAACTGCTTGAACCCTGAGAAACAGCAACCCATCGGGTGGCGCCTGGCGTCAATGATTTTAGCGTTAGGCAGGATCGAGTGAATCAACCCGATATGCTGGAAGTTGTTGGGCATTTTGTCGATGAAAAACGGCTCAGCACCGCGTTGAATACGGGTACTATTAATGTAACCCTCGCCCAGCTCCAGTAGTTTCTCTGCGCTCAGTTCATTCAAAACTTCCGGATAATTACCCGCAGGGTTGTCACGCGACTTTTTTCCAAGTTTACGCGAAATGGTAATAATGTCAGTCAGCTCAGCAGTGCCCTCAACCTGAGAATGGCTGGCGAGAATCTGTTCGAGTAAGGTTGAACCTGATCGTGGCAGGCCAACGACAAAAATTGGATCCGGCGCCTGACAACCCTGCCCTTCGCGGGCCGCAAAGAATTCTGCATCCAGTGTTTTGAGTTGACGAGCAGTATTGAAAACGTTGATGCGTGGGTCGTGCCGATGATTCACCTTGCGAATGGAATTGCCACGGGCGTAATACTTGAATGATTCATCGTACTGTTGGCAGTCTTCCAGAGCCTTGCCAAGCGCAAAGGCAATATGTGCCTGATCATTGGCATCACCACCTTCTTTAGTCACTTGCGAACGCATTAACTCGATATCATCTTCCGAGAACTGGAAAGTTTTCAGGTTGGCAAGACTCCAGTAAGCCTCGCCGATTCCAGGGCTCTGCCTGATGCATTCACGATAGGCCTTGATGGACTCTTCCAGCCGGCCAACCGTTTTGAGAGTATGTCCATAATTCATTTGAGCTCTGGGCTGGTTGGGGTAATCCTTCAGTACCCGCTCATAAATCTCCAGCGCCGGACCATGCTCACCCATGCGGACCAGAATGGTACCTTTCAGAATCAAAAAGTTGGCATTACCTGGCTCCTGTGCCAATAAGCGCTCTACCTGTGCCAGCGCTGGCTCCAGCTTTTGCTGGCGAACCAGAACGACTGCATAATTATGCCGCGCAAGATGAAAATCAGGTGCCAGCTCCAGACAACTTTCCAGCAAGCTGCGGGCATCATCAAATTGCCCTAACTGCATACCGATATCCGCGAGAATCCGGATGGCGGACACATCCTCAGGTTGACGCTTTAGGTAATCCCTGACCATCCGCTCAGCTTTAGCCAGTTTGCCATCGCGCAGTAGACCCAGCGCTTCCATCAGTGCCGGATCTCTGATGGATACCGAGAAATGCTTTTCGAAGGCAGCCCGACTGGCAGTCTCGTCACCGGCCACGGCCAATTGGTCACCCAGAGCGCGCCAGGCGCTTGCATGAGCAGGATTGAGCTTTACTGCTTTGCGTAATGCCTTTATGGCGTCCTCACCCCGCCCCAATGCACCCAGGCTTAAACCATATTCATATAAAAAGCTGGGGGAGTCGCTGTTACGTTTTGCCAGTGGTTTTAGTTCCCGCAAACTGGCCGCTGCATCACCTTGCAAACGATAAGCTGCCGCCAATACACGGATCGCCGTTTCTGCGCCTGGATAGACATTCAGTATTTCCTGAGCTTGCTGCATCGCAAGCTTCGGGTTTTGACTCAACAGCTGCTCGGCATGCCCGAGAGCAACTTTTAAATCATCGGTGGTGTCATTTTGAAGAGATTCCAATGAATTATTTCCTCCGCGGTACTGTACTTATTCACATATTATTGTAGAGTAGAGCCACATAGTTAAAAAAGTGTTATTTATTCCATCACACACCCATGAGGGAAGTTAAGCATGCGCCCCAGTAAAACGCCACTCTCCAAAGCGATCACTCTCGCTATTTCCACGTCCTTTATGTCAACAGCTATTGTTGTGCCGGCTTTTGCCCAGGATGCAAACACTGACAATTTCGCGCTGGAAGAGGTTATCGTAACCGCTGCCAAGCAAACACAAAGCCTGCAAGACATTCCAATTTCAGTGCACGTCATGTCTGAAAAACAACTGCAGGACTTACAGGTTAAAGGCTTTTCCGACTACATGTTATACATGCCGACCGTCTCGTACACCTCGGCTGGACCGGGTTTCGGACAAGTCTACATGCGTGGTATTGCCAGTGGCGGCGATGGCGTCCACTCCGGATCCATGCCCAGCGTTGGCGTTTACCTGGATGAACAACCGATAACCACGATTAACCAGATCCTCGATATTCATGTTTACGATATCGCTCGAATTGAAGTCTTGTCAGGACCGCAAGGCACCTTATATGGCCAGGGCAGTCAAGCCGGTACCATCCGCATTATTACCAACAAACCGGTGCTGGAAGAAAGTGAAAGCGCCTACGACATCTATGTCGATACAGTGAAAAGTGGCGACCTCGGTTACGGTTTTGATGGTTTGATCAATATTCCTATCGGTGATCGGGCCGCGATCCGTTTGGTGGGCTGGTATCAGAAGACCGGCGGCTATATCGACAATGTTCCGCATACCATTAATTACGGCGCTAGCGGTATCGAAAGAACCAATAGCGATGTAATCAAAGAAAACACAAATCAGGCGAAAACTGCCGGCGTAAGAGCTCTGTTGAGAATCGACCTGAATGATAACTGGACGCTGACTCCTGGCATCATGTACCAGAAATCCGAGGTGGAAGGTTACTGGGGCCAGAATACAACCATCCCGGAAAAGCTGTCCAGTATCAGATTTTACGATGAATATAACGACGAAGATTGGTATCAAGCCTCTTTAACTCTCGAAGGTAAAATCGGCAATATGGATCTGGTTTATGCTGGTGCTTATCTGGACCGCAACACAAACAGTCAATACGACTACTCCGGCTATGCTGAATACCTCGAAGACTTGTATGGCTACTACGGCTATTACTGCTTGTACTACGATGCGCTTGGCGGATGTGCCGAAGGTTCCCAGTTTGTCGATGGCGATGAGAACTTCAATCGTATCAGTCAGGAAGTGCGCCTCAGTTCAGATCAGGATCAACGCCTGCGTTGGATTGCCGGTTTGTTCTACCAAAAGCAGGAACATCTGTTTGACTTGCAATGGGTAGTGCCTGATATGAACCCGGCGGACTCGGTGGTCGAAAACGGTGTAACCACCTGGCAAACCAACCAACTACGTATTGATCGCGACAAGGCTGCCTTCGGTGAGATATATTTTGACATCACCGACAAGTGGACCATTATGGGTGGTGCCCGTTATTTTGATTTCGAAAACTCCCTGTTCGGTTTTAACGGCTTCATCAGGCACTGTACAGGTTTTACAGATGCGGACGGTAATTTCACCGAGGACCCTGCCGGCACACCTCAATTTCCATGTTTTAACACGGGCATTCTGGATGACGTAGCGAAAGGCAATGATATATCCTACAAAGCCAATCTGGAGTACAAGGTAACCGATGACTCCATGATATATGTCACCTATTCCCAGGGTTTCAGGGCTGGCGGCGTTAACCGTGCACGCGTTCCGGGCATCCCGAAGTATCAGCCGGATTTTGTTGACAACTATGAATTCGGCTGGAAAACCCAGTTCATGGATAATCGTATACGCTTTAATGGTGCCATCTACATTGTTGACTGGAATGACTTCCAGTTCGGCTTCCTGGATTTCACCGTTTCGAATTTGACGATTATTCAGAATGTGGGTAATTCACAAACCAAAGGTATCGAGTGGGATCTGGACTATGCAGCATCCGAG
>Ga0209491_10008085_pt1 | contig 13511 bp, 12 predicted proteins | sample BON02_FD_187213 | JGI IMG/M metagenome (GOLD analysis project Ga0209491, IMG submission 187213) | Freshwater microbial communities from Lake Bonney liftoff mats and glacier meltwater in Antarctica - BON-02 (SPAdes) (version 2) | ecosystem: Environmental > Aquatic > Freshwater > Ice > Glacier... | reverse complement strand
TGCTGAGTCTTTTAACTCCAAAATAAAGCTCTTTAGGGCTAACCTTAGAGGCGTATCTGATACTGACTTTTTCCTCTTTAGACTAAGTAAGCTTTTTGCCTAGCTCCCCATAAAATACAGCTGACCCCAAAAAATGCCAAGTCGAATTGACTTGGCATTTTTCTATTACTTCAAATATTGTAATTTGCTAATCAAAGCATTGCCTCATCCAGTGCTTTTTCTGTGGTCTTATTCACAGGCACTACGGGTAGTCTAAATTCATTTTGGCAGATTCCCAACTTATTCAATACATACTTCACTCCTCCGGGATTCCCATCCATAAAAATAGCTTTCATCAGCGGCAATAGCTTATAATGCAAATGCTTGGCATTTTTAAAATCTCCGTCAAGAGCGTAGTTTACCATCTGGCTAAATTCCTTGGGGTACGCATTCCCTATTACAGATATTACTCCCTGCATTCCGACAGCAATGAATGGCATAGTATAACTATCTTCTCCGCTTATTACACCAAATTCTTCAGGCTTTCCCATCACTAAATCCATACAGATATCTAGACTTCCACTCGCTTCTTTGGTGGCTATTATATTGGGGAGTCCTGCTATTCGCAACGTCGTCTCTGCACTCACCGTGGAACCTGTTCTCCCGGGTACGTTGTACATTATCACAGGAAGTGGTGTAGCACCACTTACCGCTTTATAGTGCTGATAAATGCCTTCTTGGCTTGGCTTATTATAGTACGGACTTACACAGAGTATACCATCTACTCCTTCCAGATTTTCAGATTTCAGTCTCTCCACTACTGCAGCAGTACTGTTACCTCCTATACCAAATACGATAGGCAATCTTCGTGCATTTATTTCTATTACCTTTTGGAGAATAGCTTGTTGCTCTTCATTATTTATCGTCGGGTTTTCTCCTGTAGTGCCCATTACTACTAGGTAATTTACTCCGCCATCTACGAGATGATTCGTTAGTTTTTCTAGCCCTAAGTAGTCTATGCTTCCATCTGTATTGAAAGGAGTAACCATCGCTACACCTAATCCTTTAAACTTTTCCATTATTTGATGTATTTTTTTATATCGTTAAATAATTCGTCACCACTTTCAGCAAGGCTCTTTATCATGAAATCTTGAGAAAAAGAGTAATCCTCAAAGTACTTACCTATACGAGTTTTAGCACTAGAATATGCAGAAACAGCTTGCATCTCAATACTCCCATTGAAGTCTAAATTTATTAAGAAATCAAAATCCTTACCTGTAAAATCAGCTACCACAGATTTCTTAGGTAGCTTCCAGAATGTAAGATCTTTCTTGCAGAAATATTCTTCTTTAAGTGTAGGTATATGATCCCCTAATTCCTTCTCAGGTATAAAACCGAGTGTACTTACGTTTTTTCCTACTGACTCAAAATAATGAACTACCTTATTGAGCAACTGAGCAGAAATCTGATTCACATCATATATTATGCCTATCACTCTGACGCTCTGCAATGTCTGTAACGCTTCACTCTTATCTGCTTGCCTATGTCTGGCGAGCAGTTTTTTAGCTATATCTTGTCTGAAATTTGCCAACGGAACGAAGGTAATTATATTCTCTAAATTATTTAGGTAACCTCATCTTCCTTAATCAACCTCACCCCAAGCTTTTCACCCTTCTGTTTATTAACAGTACCCCTACTATCTGCAACTACTGAAAAATCAGTTTTACTTGAAATTGAAGATACATTAACACCTACTCTCGTCTTCATCTTCTAATTGAAGCATTACTTAATTTTTGCCCAAAACTTGAAATAGTTCGAAGACCTAAACCACAGTGTTTTTCCAATTCCTCAAAACTAGAAACGCGACACTTTGCTACAATATGATTCAATACCATGGAAGCAGCAATGCAATCTTCTTCTGCCTTATGATGATTGAAAGAGTGACCTATCTCAGCACAAAGCTGATTTAGTCTATAGCCGCTTCTATTGGGCCAGACTCTTTTAGCCAATTGAAGCGTACATAAATATTTATTGTCGGGGATATCTAAGCCGTATAAACTCAATGTTCTTATCAAAACACTAATATCAAAAGACGTATTATGAGCGACTAATATTTCGTCTTTCAAATAGGTATAGATTTCAGACCAAAGCTCGTTAAACTCCTGCTTATCTGCAACATCTGAAGGCCTTATTCCGTGTACAGCAATATTCATACTCCCAAAATTAGGATAACACGCTGGCTTTATGAGCCAAGATTTCGTTTCTATAATCCGCCCACCTCTGACGACACAGATTCCAAGTTCACACGGAGTATCTCTTTTGGGACCCGCTATTTCAAAATCTATTACCGTATAATTCATATCATTCCTGCAAACTCATCTTCACTTATCATCTTTACTCCCAGCTTCTCTGCTTTTTCCTTTTTGGCAGGGCCCATACTGTCCCCTGCTACTATAAAATTGGTAGATTTGGAGATAGAACTTACATTCTTACCCCCGTTATCTTCTATGAGTTTCTTCAGCTCGTTGCGAGTAAAGCGAGTAAAGACTCCACTCACTACTATCTTAGCACCGCCTAGCGAATTACTAGCAAGTTCCTTTTCTACTACTTCAAAGGCAAGTCCAGCAAATTTTAGTTTTTCTATTTCTTCTCTATTTTCTGCTATGCTAAAGTAGTCTATCACACTCTTGGCTATCACTCCTCCTATTTCTTCTACCCCGTTTAGGGTTTCAAAATCTGCCGCCATTATGGCATCTACATTTTTAAAATGAAATGCCAGTTTCTTGGCAACCGTCTCGCCTACGAAGCGAATCCCAAGGCCAAAAAGAACTCGCTCAAAGGGAATCTTCTTGGAAGCCGCTACCCCTGTTATTATATTCTCTACTGTCTTTTCTTTAAAACTTACTATACGCTCGTCTCCCCTATCTTCTGTCATTATGGATTTACTCAATCCCAGTAATTTGTCTGCACTGAGTGAGTAAAGATCTGCCGCTCGATGTACTAACCCTGACTGATACAACACATCTATCTTACCCTCTCCTAGACTTGCCACGTCCATAGCCTTACGACCTATAAAATGCTCTATGCGACCTTTTACTTGTGGTGGGCAGCTCTGTACATTGGGGCAGCGGAATACTGCGTCTCCCTCTGGCCGCTCTAGCAGTGTATCACACTCCGGGCAGCTAACTGTAAACTGTGTTGGCTGGCTCCCTACTTCTCTGTTGCTGGCATCTACTTCTACTATTTTAGGGATTATCTCTCCGCCCTTTTCTACGAATACAGTATCACCTACTCGCACGTCTAGCTGTGCTATAAAGTCTGCATTGTGCAGACTGGCTCGTTTTACTGTTGTTCCCAAAAGCTGCATTGGCTCTAGGTTAGCAACGGGTGTCACTGCACCTGTACGACCTACTTGATAGCTGATGCTCAGCAGTTTGCTTTCTGCTCTTTCTGTCTCAAATTTATACGACATCGCCCAGCGGGGAAACTTACTCGTAAAGCCCATCTCCTGCTGCTGCAAGCGGCTATTTACCTTTATCACTACTCCATCTATCTCAAAACCTAAGTTCTTTCGCTCTATATCCCAGTGCTCTATAAATTTCCAAACCTCTTCTATGGTATCGCACAATCGGGTAGCATCATTTACTGGTAAGCCATAGCTTCTCATTCGCTGTAGACTATCCCAGTGATCTAGCTCTTCTTTTCCGTGTTCGGCAAGCTGATACATAAATCCATCGAGTGGACGTCTCGCTACTTCAGCACTATCCTGAAGCTTGATAGTCCCTGCAGCAGTATTTCTTGGATTCTTATACAGGTCCTCTCCATTCTTCGCTCGTTGTTCATTCAGCTTTGCAAATGCCGCTTTATGAATAAACATCTCACCACGTACTTCTATATTTTCAGGAATATCTCCAGTCAATTGATGGGGAATATTTTTAACAGTCTTCACATTAGCCGTGACATCATCCCCTTGTGTGCCATCTCCACGGGTTATGGCTTGGTCTAGTTTACCGTCTACATATCTTAGTGCTATCGCAAATCCGTCAAACTTAAGCTCGGCAGTATAGTTATATGTATTACCTCCATTGAGCTTAGCCACTCGCCCGTCAAAGTCTAGCAATTCTTCTTTGTTATACGTATTCCCTAAGCTGAGCATACGTGAGCTATGCGGCACAGTATTGAAGTTCTTGGTTATATCCCCACCTACTTGCTGTGTAGGGCTATTGGGATCTGCATACTGCGGGAATGCTCGTTCAAGCTTCTCTAGTTCTTTCAGTTTCATATCAAAGTCTCTGTCTGATATGGTGGAGTTTGCTAGCACATAGTAATCGTAATTATGCTGTTTTAGCTCGACAGTAAGTTCTTGTATTTTGGCTTTGGTAGACACTGAGGCGAATGTACGATACTAAGGGTTTTATAAATAAAGTAAACTCCCACAAGATATAGGCAAAAAAAATCCTTCCCACATAATGTGAGGGAAGGATTAATCTAACAAATGAGATTAGGACATTTACACAGCCCATACATATTTAAAGAATCGTTTTCAGTTTAGTCAATCGAGAAGGTTTCTATCTATATTGAATCTAAACAAATATAAATATGCAGCACCTAGAATATAATACTCACCGTGTTATCTTTTAGTAAACGTTATGTTTCACTCTCTAAGCGTAGCACATTTATTGATTTGCGGCTATTTTTTGTTTTAGGCCAGCTTTTTTTCGTACGGAAACCGTCATGGTTTCGTCATTCAGCAGCAGCACTTCACTTGTTTGTGAGTCAAATTTCCTCACCGCTCTAATATTGACAATATGAGATCTGTGTATGCGGTGAAATCGCTCACTTGGGAGCAAGCCCTCAAAATGATTCATAGACTTGGGAACAACCTCCTTAGTACCATCTGTGAAATAGAGCACACAATAGCTCCCCGCCTCAGACCTTAAATAAACTAAATTATTGATATCAATATTTTTGTACCCATTAGAGGACGCTATCATTAGCGAACTATACTCATCATCCTCCTGTTCTACAAGCTTGCGATAGTGGCCTAGCCTTAATAAGCCAGCTTCTTTAGCCACAGATACTTTTTCTACAGCACTGCACAGGTCATCTGCGTCCAGTGGCTTGAGCAGATAATCTAACGCCGAATATTTAATGGCTTTAAGAGCGTAATCTTCATATCCAGTAACCATAACTACCTGAAAATCGTGATCTCTAAGCTTGTCTAATAACTCAAACCCATTTTTACCTGGCATCTCTATATCTAAGAACACGACATCTGGACTATGTTCTTCTATCACTTTTATACCATCATCTACACTAGTAACCGAAGCTACAAGCTGTACTTGTGGGCAGCATTCTGCAAGTAATATTCGCATTACTTCTAGGCTATCTCTCTCGTCGTCTATATGTATCGCCTTCATCTAGTTATAGGGGAGTATAAGTGTAGCAAGCGTTCCCTTTTTAGTCTTTCTATCCGCTAACTCAATATTAAGACTGGCAGTTGCTCCACTTTTCTCTATAAGTTTCACCCTATCTCTTATTATGGTAGTGCCTAGGCTACTTTTCTTTAACGTATTCGTGCTACTCACACCTACACCGTCATCTTCTACCTCTATCTGCATATGCTCCGCATCTTTAACTGATATACGCACCCATATAGTACCTCCATCCTCTACAAAAGCATGTTTTATCGCATTTTCACAAAGCGGTTGGATCAGTAGTGGCGGTATGGTAGCTTCTTCTAGCAGTTCGTCAGCCACTTCTATACGATACGTAAACCTACCCGGAAATCGCTGTGCTTCTATATTCATATAATTTTCTAAAAACTTCACTTCATCCCTCAATGGTATATATTCTAATCTAGAATACTGCAGAGCAGACCGTACCAGTTTAGAAAAGCGTGCTAAAAGTTTATTAGCGTCTTGTTTTTCCTCATTTAGGATAAGTTTTTGAATAGAGTTAAGCACATTAAACATAAAGTGAGGGTTCATCTGTCCACGAAGTGCTGAAGACTCCAACCTGGCTATCTGCAGCTCTAATTCTTGATTAGATAGCAATAGATCTCCTTTGTCCTGAAGCCGCTTTAATCGTATTGCAAAAAACAGATATCCTATTAACAGTAAAATAGCTATCCCAATGGATCTCACCCACCATAAGTCTATAAAACGAGGCGTAATGGTAAAGCGATACTCTTCTGGTGTGCTCCATCCCGTGTTTTGAGAACGAGCAGATACTTGGAACACATAGCTTGCAGGTGACAGATTATTAAATCGGAGGCTTGTAAGATCAGTCGTGTACCATTGCCCAGAGTCTTTGGGTGTCACTAGTTTGTAGCGGTACATCTCTTTCACTTTTTTATTGGAAACCGCCATATACCGGAATTCGAGATTATTCTGGTCATACCGGAAAGAGATGTTAGCGCCTATGTACACCGAATCTCCTTGAACAATTCCAAGCAAATTCAATATAGGCTCCATTGAAACAACTTTTTTAAAATCACTCGGTAATATAGTGAGTCCTAAATCTGAGACTATGAATGTCTTATCAGAAGTAGCAGCTATACTCACTGCGTAGTTAGAAAACAGACCATCTTTTTTTGTTAGGTCAGTATATTTGGTAAACTTTATCCCCTTGCTAGTCACTGAATAATCGAATATAGATACCCCTTTCGTGGTACCGCACCATAATCGTTTTCTTTTCTTGTCTATCCATAAGGTATTTACCATGTTGGTAATCAAGCCATCCTCAGCAGTTAGCTTACTAATCAATTTACCGTTCTCTATGATGTAAATACCGTGGCCCTTCGTAGCTAGTAAAATACTATTATCAATTACCATAAAATCTGAAATTCCCAGAGATGTCTCTGACAACCCTAAATCTATTTTTTCTATTTTATCTGAAAACAGATAGAGCTTAATTAGCCCTCTATCTGACGCAAAGTAGATACAGCTATCTTGCATCAAATAGTTAGGGAGTAAATTGGTGGAATAAAAGGAATTGAGAAATTCATCAAAACGACCTATTTCCAAAAGCCGCTCAATAAGAGCGTACGAATTTATCCGAGCAGAATACCCCGCCCTATTTTCCCATTTACAATCATGAATTTTACTATATGTAGAATTAGTGACATACTCCCCTTGGTACCAGAATCTAAATGGCTTGAACTTCATTTGTTCTATCGACCTATTATACGCCTGATAAACAGACTTATCTAACGTAATTTCAAAATCATAAAAATACAACATCGTTGAATCTGAATTATACATTAAAGTAGCTACTTTATGTCCAATCTTATTTTTAAGTGAATACTCATCTTGAAGAGTACCATTAGCACTTATCCTATATACTGTGTTGTAGTCCGTACCAATTATCATCTCAGCACCCAATGCAGCTGCACATGTAAGCTTTTTATTCTTTGACAAAGAAAGCTCACCAGAGACTGGAACAAAACTTGAAATAGATGACATATATACACCATTGTTTCTACTAGTCACCCAGTAAATACCTTCCCTATCTTTTATTACGCAAGTGGGGGCAATATCTTTAAAAATCAGCTTGCTTCTGCCACTCACCGTTAGTGAATACATTCCTTTTGGTGCAGTTATGTATACTACACTGTCAATAAAAAATGCTGCAGGATACATTCCCAAAATGACATTATTCTTTGTTGAGAAATCAATAATACTACCCTTGATGGAACGGGACATAGCCCCAGTAATATTCTGTCCTTTTCGAATAGACATAAAAATTGTCCTGGCATCAAAAATAAGCAAAGACACAAGTACCAAATTAACAAATGACAAAGATTCATCCTTTAGTATATCCGAACTTGCTAACGAAAATTGAAATTGCTCATTATTAAAGACATGAACGGAATCATCATGACCATTTTCTAGCATAAAGAAATAAACATCATCTGAATTTCCCTTAAACCCAATCTTATGCACCCAATATTGGCTTATAAGCTTTTTCTTGACGAAATCATTGCCCGCAAAAGCTGTAAATACTCTCTTTTTCTGATTATAAATAGTCACACTACCATCTAGCATCGTAAACCACAGATTGGAGTTCTTATCCTCAAAACACTTAAAGACTGTATTATTAGTTAAGCCGTCTGCAGTAGTGAAGTTAGTAAACTCATAGCCATCATACCTGGAGATCCCTCTATCTGTACAAAACCAGAAGTATCCAAAATTATCCTGATGCACATAGTGCACCTCATTACTAGGCAGCCCATCCTCTATAGTGAAATGCTTTATGATATTTTGAGCATCCACAGAGGTGTAAGCCATACAATACATAATTACAAAAAAGATATACCTCGGAATTATCTTCATCTATTAGTTTACGAAGATAATCAATACGCTGCACCTATGTGTTCATATCCTTTTCTACATTACCCATATCTTTGCAACACGAATGAAAAAAACAGTATTCGCACTATTTGCCATCATCACATTGACCTCTCACGCACAGAGTGAGCTCACTTCGGGATATTTTAATTATACCCTCACAGATCGGTATGAGATATTATCAGGTGTACTATCAGATGATTTCTTTACAGGCATAAAACCCTACCGACGAGACGCAGTGGCAGCTTTTTCTGAAAAAATATTACCACTATCACAGGTGGATTTATTTAACCAAAACTACTTACTCAGAGATAATATACTATATACAAATCGATTACCTTTTGACAGAAAACCAATACTCAACTATTTTTATCCCACTGAGAGTGCCCTCACTTTAGTGAAAGAAGATCGTTTTAAACTAGTAATGAATCCAGTACTTGGATTTTCAGGAGGCAGTGACTCCGGAGATTCTCTAAATACATACAGAAATAGCAGAGGATTTGAGCTCCATGGTAACATAGGAAATAAAGTAGGATTTTACACCTACGCACTTGAAAACCAAGCACGCTTCCCTAACTTTCTAAGAGATAAATATGCCAATGATTTCTCTGTAGCTGGTGCTACGCTAGCTAAACAGTATGGTAACTCTGCCCGAGATTTTTTTAATGTAGCAGGATATGTCACTGCTTCACCGATAGAAGAAATTACACTCCAGTTTGGGCACGATCGTAATTTTATAGGAAATGGATATCGCTCTATGATCCTCTCAGACTATGCCACACCGAGTACTTTCTTAAAGATAAACACAAAAGTCTGGAAGCTAAACTACATGAATCTCTACAGTGTACACACTGACCATCAAGGATATAACGAACAAGCTCCGACTAAACGTAAATTCTCTGCACTGCACCACCTGAGTGTGAATGTGGGCAAAAACTTAACCTTAGGCCTTTGGGAAAACGTAATATTTGATAGACAAGATAGTATGGAGAGTGGCAGATATGAAATAGACTATATGAATCCCATCATATTTTACAGAGCAGTAGAGCACGGTCTCAATAGTAGTGATAACGTACTACTGGGTATGGATTGGAAATGGAACTTCCTGCATCGATTCTCTTTCTATGGCCAGTTTGTATTGGATGAGTTTGTTAAAGATGCTTTTTTAGGAAACCCCAATCAGTATGTAAATAAATGGGCCTACCAAGCAGGACTAAAATATGTAAATATAGCAGGCATAAAAAATCTAGATATACAGTTAGAAGTAAATCAAGCTAGACCACATATTTATCAACACCGCTCACGCTCACAAACTTGGATACACTACAATCAGAGCCTAGCACATCCTTTAGGTGCTAACTTCAGAGAGGGAATAGCCATCCTACGCTATCAGCCACTACCTCGGCTGAATCTTACGGCTATATACTCCAGTAGTAGGCAAGGAATAGATACCAATAGGCTAACTGCTAATTTTGGCGGGGATATCACGCGTAGTACCACTGATCAGTTATATACCTCTGAGGCAGAACTTTTCCAAGGGATAGAGAATACCGTTAGTAATATATCGCTAGACGTTAGCTATATGCTCTGGCATAATCTTTTTTTAGATGCCGGTGTATTTATACGCAACCAGAGTAACAGTCTTTTAGCCGCAGACCGAAGAAATGTGATATTCAGATTTGGGATGCGACTGAATTTAGCACCTGTAGATTATAGGCAGTAGGCTATATATACGTTCTTATACTCTACCTGCTTTTTTATAAAAACAGAATACCCTGATATTACTCAACAAATCACTTTATACGCGGAGGCAACTTTTATGTGGTATTAAAACAAAGAGACTCAACTAATGTTATAACGTATTATTAATGAGCAAACTACCTGCCGCCTATCAATTTACAGACCTGTCAGACTACGGTCGTGCTCCTGCTCGCTGGATAGCTAATTCTCTGAAGAATACACGAGCTACTCCCATCCACGTCACCCAAGCATTTGGGGTAGTGGGATTAATCGCTTGTTATTTCATCCTATCACATCATTTTTTATTGGCAGGGATATTTTTAATACTTAAGTCCATCCTCGACGCTGCAGATGGCGAGCTAGCTCGAGTAAAGGCTACCCCTTCTTATAGCGGGAGATATTTGGACTCTATTTTTGACATTGTACTTAATTTTTTAGTACTCGGCTGTATTTGGTATGTTACTTCTGGGCCACTGGTCATCGCTTTGTTAGCATTCATAGGGATTCAACTCCAAGGCACATTATACAATTACTACTATGTGATTCTCCGAAATGAATTTGATGGAGACGATACCAGTCGTATAAATGAAAAAAAAGCTCCTATCGCACTGCCCGGAGAAAAGCAAGAACTCGTGAATGTACTCTATGCGATATTCAACATACTGTACCGTGTATTTGATCAAGCAATCTACTATGCAGATCCTGACGCTCCCAAAAAGCAAAATATACCTAACTGGTTTATGACATTAGTATCTGCCCTTGGTCTAGGCTCTCAGCTCCTGATTATAGCTGCTATGCTAGCGTTTAATTTAGAACACTATATCCTACCTTTCTTACTCTCCTATACGGTAGCCATCCCACTTCTGATTATAGTGCGAAGACAAGTGAATAGGTAGAAAAATAATACCTTTGACTTCATGCCTGTAGACTTATCAGATATCCTCGTAGTAGGGGTTTCATCCAGAGCCCTCTTTGATCTAGAAGATGAGAATGCCATCTTTGATGCAGAAGGAATAGAAGGATACCGCAAGTATCAACTAGCACACGAAAATGAACCACTCAAGATAGGATCCGCTTTTTACCTCGTAAAAAGCCTACTCGAGCTCAATAATCAAGCAAATAAACGTATCGTAGAAATAGTACTCATGAGCAGAAATAGCCCTGAGACTGGCATACGAATGCTCAACTCTATCAATCTGTTTGAACTAGACATCACCCGTGTAGCACTCAGCGGTGGAGAGCCTTTAGCTCCATACATAGATGCATATGATGTAGACCTATTTCTCAGCAAGGATGAAAAAGATGTGCAAACGGTGATAGACTCCAAAGCATGTGCCGCAGCTTCTATCTACGCACCACCGCAATCCTTTAATCCGAAGGATAACCGTGTTAAAATAGCTTTTGATGCGGATGCCGTACTCTTCTCTGATGAGTCTGAGCATCGCTACAAAACTGAAGGTATAGACGCATTCCTCAAACACGAAAAAGACAACGAAGACAATCCACTTAATAAAGGTCCATTCGCAGAATTGCTCATTAAATTATCTCGCATACAAGATCACTTACCTACTACCATAGAGCTATCTCCTCTCCGGCTATCCATAGTCACTGCTCGCAGTGCTCCATCCCATATGCGGGTCATCAAAACCCTGAGAAAATGGGGCGTGTACGTAGATGAAGTCTACTTCATGGGTGGCCTATCCAAGGATAAAGTACTGGAAGCGTTTGGGGCACATATCTTCTTTGACGATCAGGAAGCACATCTGGATGCCACTAGTAAAGTAGTGCCAAGCGGAAGAGTACCGTATGACTCAGACTCGCCTATGAAAGCCATAGAAAACGCCAAGAAAAAATAGCGTGGACCACCGCCACTTTAAAATATACAAGCCTTACCGCTATCTCTCTCAATTCGTCAATAATCAGGCTAAGAGAAAGAACAAAAAACTGCTGAGTGAGCTGGGCAATTTCCCGGAAGGAATTATGGCGATAGGCCGACTGGATGAGAAATCTGAAGGACTCTTACTGCTCACTACTGATGGCAGCATCAGCGAACAGATCCGTGGAAAACACATAGAAAAAGAATATTACGTAAACGTAAATGGCACTATAACAGATGCAGCAATAGCTCTGCTAATATCTGGGGTAGACATATCTCTAGAAGGAAAACCATATCACACTCTGCCATCCAAGGTAGTACGTATAGCAGAGCCTACCCACCTAGGACCACCGCCGAGACGCAGAGACGATAGCCATGGACCTACTAGCTGGATAAGTGTGACGCTCACTGAAGGAAAATACCGCCAAGTACGCAAAATGACTGCTGTAGTGGGACATGCTACCGAACGACTCATACGTGTAAGAATAGGAGATATCTTGCTGGACGATATGGAATCCGGAGAGGTAAGAGAAGTGATGCTGTCATAAAGATAGTAAATACCAAGACACTACTAATCTCCTTGTGGTGCAACTGCTTCTATACAGGCTAATGCCTTATGCTATCGAGTACTCTAAGAATGATAAAGATCTAGCTTAAAAGTATTTAATTATTAGGCTTTTGTGGTATATTTGGAATATTGAAAACCAACCACTCTAATTCCACAGTCGTTGGTAAACATTTACAAGTACTTACAAACGGCAATTATATATGGGATATATGTGTCATGCACATATACAAGTGTTGTGTTTCATACTGAGCCAGCCGCATATTTTAGCACTTTCGGTTTTTGCCAACGCTCAATTCCAACGCTCTCAAAAACCAAAAGAGCTAAAATTTCCCTACGCTCAAAACACTCTAATCTGAATAATATTATCTATATTTGACAAAATTGTCAAGGCAAAATATTCAAGATAATGAAAGAAACATTTGGAGAGTATATTCACAATCTGAGGACAGAAGCATCTCTAACTCTTACGAAACTTGCTGCAGCTCTCGATATAGACCAGTCAACTTTATCTAAAATTGAAAACGGAAAGAGAAATGTTACGGAAGAAATTCTTCCCAAACTAGCTGATATTTTTGATTTAGATATTGACCAATTGGAAAAAGAATATTTCAGCGAAAAAATCGCTGAAATGATTTATCCAAAAGAAAACTCAAGTGAGTTTTTAAAGCTCGCTGAACAGAAAGCAGAGTATAAAAAGCTGACAAATTTGAAACAAGGAAAAATAGATTTTAAAAATGCTTAAATATTCAAAAATTCGCAAAAATTTAGATATTGAGAATATGAATGGAAATGCCGAAGATTTAGCATTTTTCACTCATTATCTTCACAATCATACAAATGGTGTTTCTAAATCATTTAAAAAGAGAGCAGTTGAGTATTACAACCTTCAAGAAAGCAATTTAAACCTTGCTTCTGAACCAGAATTACAAGCAATGCTTCCGATTAAATGGGACATACCATTTCCGAGCCCAGAAAATCCTGAATTTACTTTTATTGA